>Ga0074045_10002634_pt1 | contig 16542 bp, 15 predicted proteins | sample BogForMeECP23OM2_FD_94442 | JGI IMG/M metagenome (GOLD analysis project Ga0074045, IMG submission 94442) | Bog forest soil microbial communities from Calvert Island, British Columbia, Canada - Bog Forest MetaG ECP23OM2 | ecosystem: Environmental > Terrestrial > Soil > Wetlands ...
CGTTGAAACTTCATCTGAGCGCCGCAATGCGCACGGGGCAGCTGACGGATGCCGAAATCGACGAACTGGTGGTGCACATTGCGCACTATGGCGGCTGGCCGGTGGCGGCGGTGGCGAGCCAGGTGGTGCGTCAGCTGCGCGCGGAGCGTAACGCTGGGAAAGCTGGGCAGCCGTGACGCAGACGATCCGCATTCGTCCAGGGCTCGGACGTCGGGTGCGCCGCTCGCATGCCGAGCGCACCGCGGACACGCGGGGACGCATCCTGAACGCCACGATCGATTGCATCGCCGAACTCGGGTTCCAGCGCACCACCACGCTGGAGATCACGCGCCGCGCGCGCGTTACCTGGGGCGCAGTGCAGCACCACTTTGGTGACAAAGATGGCATCTTGCTCGCGGTGCTCGAAGACTCATTTCGGCGCTTCGAAACCCGCCTCGAGGACATCATCCCAGCACGGACGAGTCTTGCGGAGCGGACGTCGCTATTCCTCGAGCGTACGTGGCAGCACTTCGCAAGCCGCGAGTACGCGTCGACCTTCGAGATCCTGCTGGATCATCTGCGCCGACCGGACCTCTACGCGGCCCGCGTACCGTCTTGGCAGGCGCGCATGTTCCGCGCCTTTGACCGCGTTTGGCGTCGGCTCTTTCACGATGCACCGCTCCCGCGAGCGGCGCACCGCGTGCTCCAGCACTACACCGTCTCGGTGCTCTCGGGTCTTGCGTCGACGCTGATGCTCGAGGGCCCCGGGGCCCGCCTGCGTGAGGGCGAGCTCGCGCTCCTCGAGTCCACGCTGGTGCGCGAACTCTCCGGTGGCGCCGCGTAGGGGATACCGGCTTCCGGAGGCGGGGCCTGATCTCCCGGCGCTAGGCGTCTGCCCTGTCAGCGCGCTCGCTCCACATCGAATACGAAGGAGGTCGCGGTACTAAGGCGCATGAACGCTGCCGCCGGCGGCGCTACCGCAGGCGCGGCGCCTGGCTCAACGGTGAACTCGATCGAGAGGCGACCGGCGTGCATCGAGAAATCGGTGAAGCGCGCGCGCGGTTCCACCGCCTGAGCGGCGGCCTCTAGGCCGCCTTGAGCCCCGCGAACGAGGAGGCCCAGCCACCCGGGATGTTCCGGGTCGAGAAGGTCTGGGTTCACGGGCTCAAGTCCAAGGCGCACTCGGTCGTCCGAGACCTCGGCACTGCGATGAAAACCCGGGGGCAGCGTCGCGAGCCCGCGGAGCACCGCCGCCACCGCGTGCGTTCCCCCGCCCGTCTGTCCGAGCGCTGTGGCGAGCCGCTTGGCGGCGATCCAAGAGGCCGCAATCCACTGCGTCGAGATCAAGTCGCGGGCTTTCGCGCAGCCCAGCCGCTCGACGAGTGTGATCTCCGCTGAGCAGGAGAGTAGGTGCACCTGCGCCTGGAACTCGCGCGCGACGGCGGCCAGCGTCGCGCTCGAGAGGCGCCCTAGACGAAACTCCGGATCGAATGGACCTGCGTAGTTTGTCATCCCGTGCGGTGTGCTCTCGGGCGCGCAGTGATTTTCGATGCGCGCGAGCGGAAGCGCTGCCACCGTACTGGTGTGGGCTGCGGCGCTTACCGGTTCATTCGCAGGATCGATCTCGATCGTCCAGTGGCAATGGGGCGTGCGGTCGGCGGGAACTCGCGGCGGACGATGAATCGGACGGATTCGGGCGCGGGGATTCGTCGCGTAGGCCGTTGCATCGAAGGTCGGATCTTCGATGTGATGGCACATCCCGACTACGCGCTCCTCTCCGTGCGGCTCGACGTCCAGGAGCGCGCCACAATGACGGAGCCAAAATTCACCGTGTCGGGCATCCAATAGCCTCCAGCCCACGTCCATGTACTGATGGGGGAACCCGACGTCGAGCTGGAGGGCCTTCATAATGGCGTCCACGCCGTCGCCCTCGATGCCCATCAGCCTGCGCATGCGGCCGGTGTAGACAGGACTGGCACCCATCCACTCGAGGATGGCGACCCCTTCGACCGCAGCGACGTTCTTCGTCGCGATCACGACGTGTGGCATGAGCGCACGGTCGAGGAGGTGCCCCACGTGCATCGTCTCGAGCGCGACGGGGAGGAGCACGGCGCGCGGCAGATCGTCGAACGTAGAGGGAGTGGAGCTCATTTCGGGCTCTTGCCCATCCTGCACGTAAGCCTACTACATTTACATTGCGTTCGTGATGCAAATTACAAGACGCCCGAGAGTCCTGGGTTCTAGTGACTCTGGAGGCGTACCGGAACCTCTTAAAACCACCCGGGCGCTCCGCTTCGATGGCCGCGTTTTGGGCTTCTGCCATTCGCGCCGTGGGGCTCGCCTGATGTAGCCGCCTGCAGCACCGGGCAGGGCACCCACGCTCGCAGCCCCTATCCCCCCGCTGGCTGATGTACCTCAACCGGCGTGCCGCTGATCAGCGAATCCGGCGGATCGACGATGACCGCATCCGTCGCCTCGAGCCCTGCAACGACCTCCACGGTCTCCCCGTAGTCGTGGCCGATCTTTACGGGGAGGAGCTCCGCTTGACCGTTGCGCACAACGCCCACCTGCAGACCTTCCGATCGGAAGAGGAGGGTGTTCGCCGGAATGGTCACGGAGCGAATCCCCTTGGGCAGCTTCAGGTGGACAAGGGCGTAGGCCCCAGGCATCAACCGTCCGTCCTGATTGTCAATATCCACCTCCGTAAGCAGCGTACGCGAAGCCGGGTCGATGGCATTTGCGTTCCTGGCGATCGTGCCGTGAAAGGACTCGCCGGGAAACTCGTCAAGCGTGAGGAGCGCCTCCGCGTTCGGCTGTACCGCTTGGGCGTATACTTCTGGCACCGCGACATACACCCGAATCGTACGAACATCCGCGAGCTGGAAGAGCTCCCTCGCTCGCCCGCTGGCGCCGGCATCAATCAAAGCGCCGATATCCGTATTGCGAGCCGTGATCACCCCAGCGAATGGCGCATAGACCGTTTCGAACGACTGCAAGTTCTCGAGTCGCCGCACGTTGGCCGTACTGGCATCCACCGCGGCTTTCGCGGAGCGGAGGTTTGTGGACGCCTGGTCCGTCTCTTGCCTCGAGACCGCCCCGTTTGCAACGAGTGCCTGCCAGCGCTCCGCGGTGATCTTTGCAATCGCGAGATTGGCCTCCGCACTCTTGAGATCTGCTCGCGCCTGCTTCAACTGCTCATCCACTTCTGGCGTCGCGATCCGTGCGAGCAAGGCCCCCTGCTTGACACGCGCTCCAATGTCGAAATACCACTCTTCCAGGTAACCGCTGGTCCGCGCATAGATCGGCGCAGTGATGAATGCCTGCGTGTTCCCCGGGAGAACCAGTTCCTGGTCCGCAACGGTGGGGACGGGCGTCACGACGCGCACCGCGATCTTGAGCGCGTCCTGGGTTGCTTGCTTGAGCCGCACTTCCGCCGCCGAACGCGCGTGCACACCAAGGTAGAGGACAAGCCCGATCACGACGACCGCACCCATCACGTAGTAGAGCCTGGCATCGCGCCGCCCGTGCTCGGTCGGCGCCATGCGCTGGCCCGCTTGTTGCGATTTTTCTTCCCCTTCGGTCATTACCGCAGCATCCTTGCGCGTCTATCCTTCAGGCCGCTCGTGCGCTTCACCCTGACCTGATGATTCCAGCGTGCGACGTCGCTCATGGAGCAGGCTGAAGACGGCCGGCACAAAGAAGAGCGTCGAAACCGTGGCGAAGAGGAGGCCGCCGATCACCGCCCGACCGAGCGGAGCGTTTTGCTCGCCGCCCTCTCCGAGCCCGATCGCCATCGGAATCATCCCGATGATCATGGCGAGTGCCGTCATCAAGACGGGACGGAACCGGGTGTATCCCGCCTCTGCCGCCGCGTTCGCGGCGTCTCCGTGATGGGTGAGGCGCTCTCTGGCGAAAGCTATAACCAAAATGCTATTCGCGGTGGCAACCCCCATCGCCATGATCGCGCCCATCAGCGCCGGCACGCTTAGCGTGGTGAACGTCACGAACAGGAAGATCACGATTCCCGCCAACGCGGCCGGAAGAGCACTCACGATGATGAATGGATCCAACCAGGATTGAAAGTTCACCACGATGAGCAGATAGACCAGGACGATCGAGAAGCCAAGGCCACCGATCAAGCCGACGTAGGACGAGCGCATGGTCGAGAGTTGCCCGCGGACCGTGATGAAGCTGCCCCGCGGCAGGAGCTTCCGATTCGCATCCACGAGTTGGTTGACCTCCCGGCCCACGGCACCGAGATCGCGGTCCTGCACGGAGGCATAGATATCCACGACGCGCCGAATGTTGTAATGATTCACCACCTCCATTTCATTGGCGCGTGTGATGGAGGCGACATCCGCAAGAATCTCCGGGTGCACCATGGTCGATGAGGTGATCGGAGTGAACTGAAGATCCTGAAGCGACTGGATGTTGTACTGAGGTGTCTGTGCAACGAGGTTGTAGTTCACTCCATTCGTCCAGTTCAGAAAAAACTGCGGGTTGATCTGGAAGCTTCCGCTCAGGGAGTTCAGCATGCTGCTCGCCACGTCCCGTTCTGTGTAGCCACCCAGGGCTGCCTTGGTTCGATCCACGGCCACATTAAACAGTGGGTAATCGAAGGCTTGCTGGATCCGCGCGTCCACCACGCCGGGAATCTTTTTCACCTCCCCCAGGAGCTGATCGGCAACCTGTCGATTGCTCTCGATATCGCTTCCGTCGATCTGGATGTCGATCGGCGCGGGGAGACCAAAGTTCAAGATCTGAGTCACGATGTCCGCGGGGAGGAAGGAGAAGGTCACCCCCGGGAACTCGCGCGGGAGGTTCTGGCGCAGCTTGCGCACATAATCTCTCGTCGGCGCGTGGTTCTCCTTCAGCGATACGAGGACGTCCGCATCACCCGCGCCAATCAATCCCGAGGTTGCATGCATGGTGTTGATGGTGCTGTACGGCAGACCGATGTTGTCGAGGATGTTGTCGAGTTCCGCCGATGGAATCGCCTGGCGAATCGAATTCTCGATCCGGTCGCAGAGGTTTGCAGTCTCTTCGATTCGTGTTCCCGATCGCGCTCGCAGGTGCAGAATGAACTGGCCGCTATCGGTGCTGGGAAAGAAGTCTTGGCCAAGCAGCGGAACGAGAAGAAATGCGGACAATGAGATCAGGAGGAAGGCGGGAATGAAGATGGCGCGCCGGCGCACGAGCGTGGTCAGCAGGGCATGGTATCGGCCGCGAAGCTGTTCGAACCTGCGCTCAAACGCTTGCTGAAATCGCGAAAAGACATTGCGCGGGGCCTCATCCGCGGGAGCTTTCGGCTTCAGTAAGTACATCGCGAGCGTGGGCACCAGAGTGCGTGAGAGAACGTACGAAGCCAGCATCGCGAATACGACCGCTTGAGCGAGCGGCACAAAGAGGTAGCGTGCGACACCGCTGAGGAAGAACATGGGAAGGAAGACGATGCAGATGCACAGCGTCGAGACGAGGGCTGGTACTGCAATTTGGGCGGCGCCTTGGAGGATGCTCTCGTGCAGCGGGTGCTCTTCTTCGAGATAACGCTCGATATTCTCGATCGTGACCGTTGCGTCATCGACCAGAATCCCCACCGCGAGGGCCAGTCCGCCAAGCGTCATGATATTGATGGTTTCGCCGAGAAAGCTGAGCAGGATGACTGACGTCAAAATCGACAACGGAATGGACACCGCGATGATGAGCGTGCTCCGCCAGCTGCCAAGAAAGATCAGGATCATGAGGCCGGTAAGGCAGGCGGCGAGGACCGCCTCGCGGATCACCCCGTTCACTGCCGCACGAACGAAAATCGATTGATCCGCCAGCGGTTGGATCCTGAGCTCCGGTGGCAGGGTGGACGCGACGCGCGGCAGGAGATCGCGGATCCCCTTCACGACATCGATGGTGGAGGCGCTACCCGCCTTGAGCACCGTGACGAGGGTGCCTCGGCGGCCATCCTGGCGAACAATATTCGTTTGCGGAGAGAATCCGTCGCGAATGTTCGCGACGTCCCCCAGATAAATCGTCGAGTCCCCGACCACCTTGATCGGGAGGGCATTGAGTTCGGGCACCGTACGGACACTGGCATTCAGCCGGACGTCGTATTCGAAGAGCCCGATCTTGGCGGTGCCAGAGGGCAGTACAAGGTTCTGATTCTGGAGTGCGTTCAGCACGTCCGGGGGCGAAAGACCCTTGGATTGGAGCAGGCCCGGATTCAGGTCGATCATGACCTGGCGCACCTTCCCGCCGTAGGGAAACGGAATTACAGCGCCCGGAACGGTGATCAGCTGGGTGCGCAAGAAATTGAGACCGAGATCGTTGAGCTGTGCCTCGGAAAGTCCCTTGCCGGAAAGCCCGAGCTGAAGGATCGGAACACTCGAGGCGCTGTAGTTGATCACGAGAGGAGGCAGGGTGCCGGGCGGAAGGCTGCGCAACGCGGTCTGAGAGAATGCAGTGATTTGGGCGTTCGCGGTGTCCAGGCTTGCCTTCGGCTGAAGGAAGATCTTGATGATCGCCTGGCCATTGATGGTGGTCGATTCAATGTGCTCGATGTTGTCCACGAGAGTCGTGAGGCCACGCTCGTAAGAGGTGGTGAGGCGACCTTCGAGTTCTTCGGGGTTGAGACCGGTGTATTGCCATGCCACGGCAACCACGGGGATATCGACATTCGGGAAGATGTCCGTCGGCGTACGTGAGATGACGATTGGGCTCAAGATGAGAATCGCGAGTCCGAGTACGAGAAACGTATAGGGACGCTCCAGCGCAATTCGGACGATCCACATACCCCGCCAACCCCTACGTCGAGCGCGACCAATAGTACCCCTCGGTGAAAGGCTGTGCCGGGGTGAGTACCCCATCCGGCGCCGCGAGCCCGAGTGGGGACAAGGGGCGCCCTCTGCTCCTCGGCCAGAGCCAAGCAGCATACGAGCACTCGGCTCGGCTGGCGCGGATTCGCGAGCGCCGCCGGCTGCCGCCTCTCGACGCAGCTGCAGCACAAGGTAGCGCTGCAGCGCGTCGAGCCGGATCAGGCTCACTCCTCGAGATCTGCGCTCCCCTCAGTCTCGCGAAGAACCCCGTCGCCGGCGATCCGCCGCAACCACCATCCCAGGCACCCCCCCGGGACCGCATCTCCCTCAGATGATGCTTTCTGATCGAGCGCGCGTTTACCTGGAGAAGCGATCCGGCCGGGGGCGCAGAACGCCCGCGTCGGCAGGAAACCTTCCGATGACTAGAGCGAGCGAGTCATATGGAAGACAATCTGATCGGGACGCGCACGCTCCCAACGCCAGAGGTCCGGGGCCCCGTGCTGGGCTGCCATGGGGTTAATAAATCCCTCGGTAGTCCAGCAGAAAACCTCCGGAAAGGGACTCGCGTCCGCAATCTCGATCATGTAACGATCGTTCCGTCCGGAAGCGGGCTTAGGCTCCCAGTGCGAAAAGTTGTAGACGCTGGCGCTGAGGGTAGTGAGGCGCTTCAAGTCTCGACCGAATGCCAAAAAGCGCTGATTCGAGTCCATCGCCTTTGCAAGCCGCCCTGGCGGCGCCGGATTGCCGCAAGTACTCATGGCTTCCGCCGCCCTCAATCTCCACCAACAGCTCCATGAACCGGGCATACGCACGAATGTCGCACCACTCGGTCGGCCAAACCGGGCGATCGAGGAACTCTACGTCACTCGGTTCGAGTCGGTCGGCAAGCTCATCACGAGCGACTTTCCTCGCCGACACAAGCCTCAGGAGATCCTCGACGATGAGAGCAAAAACCGAACCTTTGAAGGTATTGCCGCCATCCGAATCGCTCCCCCTCGCCGTCATCGGCCACGAGAGGCATCGGCTTGACCGACCTTTGCTCCTGGTAAACGCATCCGGGACTCCGCGGGTAAGCGGCTGTCCAAATCCAGAGAGAGCCATCTCCCGAACCGAGAATGTGGTCCGCCACTGAGCGCTGGGCGGGCTTCTCCCCACACCACAACCTACCGCTCGTGCCCGCGGAGTGGCTTTGCCTTGAGCTCGAAGGAGCAGCGAGTCGAGAGCCCGCTCCTCCATGAGACGAACCGTCGCTTATTGCGCGGGCTCGACTTCCTCCTCCGCCACCGTCTCCACAAGCTTGGCCGAGACCACCTTCACGACGGGCGTAAAGTCCCTCTTGGCTGCACTCACCCGGTCCTGAGCAGTGAGGACGTCCTTGTGATCGAGCGAGACCATTGCACGGGTCAGCTCGCCGTAGACGCGCTTTAGCGGAAGGTCAATCTCGATGTACGTGATATTCGCCCGGGCTGTGTCGATATCGGTAATCGCCAAGTCCGTTTGTCCCGCGCTGAGATGGCCTTTGGCCTTTTCAACGTAGGGCCTGACATCAAGTACGCCCTTGAGACTTGTATACTCATCGAGCTGCTCATACACCGGCGTGAGAGCACCCTGGCTATTGCCACTCTTGATCGCCTTCTTCGCGGAGCCAAGGCTGTCGTCGAGGCGTGCCGCCGGGCTCACCTGGCGCAACGTGCCCACCAGTTGGCGCGCCTTTGCTACCTCCCACCGTGCATTGACGGGATCTGTACCTCCCATCGCCTTGTTGGCATCGTCAATCTGGGCTGCGGCCACTCCTGCAGTCTGCGTCACGATCTTTTGATTGGTGGGTGTCAGCACCGAAAACGAAACTTGCTTGAATTGGGCGCTGTCCTGCGCCTTGACGACCTGTGCACCAAGAGCGAGGACGGCCACGACAAGTGTGCCAACTGCAAACTGAATCGTCCGATATCGCATTGGGGGGGCTCCTTCAATTGCGGTGAGGAAACATGCCACCGTTGCGAGATGATCTGTTCCCGGGATTGCAAGGGTGACTCGCAACACTCAGTCTACCATGCAGCGGCCACCGGCAAGCCTCCCGGCGACGGCCAAGATCACAGGGCCAGCGTGGAGGAATTGCCACACGTGCTCGTTCAGAGATCTAACGAACTTCCTGCGCGTTCCAGCGAGCGCTGACCCGCGGTACCGAATGAGCGCCAGTCTGCCTGTGAGTCAGCACGGGCAGCGGGGAGAGCCAACCTGAATGGTCGAGAGACGCCCGTCCGTCGGTAGCGAAGTGGCTCGGGAGGCAAAGAGCCTTCCGCTCCCTCAGTCGACGGACGCGTTGATATTTCTCGCGTCCTGGTTCACATTGCTGAGGGAAGATTCGGAGGTTCGGTCTCCCATCGCTTAGCCTGTTTTACCCGTGACGGGTGGATGGACGACGATGCCTCGAGCTGCCAGCGCAAATCCGCCTGACCCGCGCGACCTGTACCTTCGTGCGCGCAGCGGATACGCAACGAAAATGACCGCAGTCCTCGGATTGGCGACTCTCGCCGCCTGTGTGCCAACCGCCCCCCCCGCTTCGTCCTCCTGCCCATCCAATTGCAGCAGCAAGTACGAGGCTGCGATGACGGTTTGCAAGACCGCACCTCAAGACCCTACCGGAGTCGACACCCTTCAATCATGCATGGACTCGGCGCAGCGATCCTACGGGACCTGCCAGATGAACTGCACGACGTCGTCTGTCGAATGATCGCGGAGTCGTGCCCCGGGCTTGTGGTGAGCCGCGACGATCCAAGTGTTTAGTATCGCTCGAGGGGTGGAACTCCCCGTGTCTTGCTCCGCCGTGGTCTAGTTCTTTGGGGACAGGTAGCGCTCGACTGCGGCCGTCTTCACCAGCTCGCCTCCGCGAAACCGCTGATCGGCTTGAAGGCCGTTAAAGATGGCGGCGGTGGTGGGATCCCATGCGCTGTTCGTCCGGCGGCCGAGCGCGGCGAGGTCTTCGCCGGGCTGCGCGGTCGCGACGCGGAGACGCATCGCCCTGATCGATTGGCGATCCTCCTCGGAGAGTGGGCGGAAGCTCCGCATCGTGACGAGGACCCGCGGGAGGTACTGGTCCGCGACAAGCGACGGCGCGATTCCGGTAATGCGGTAGGTGGTCTGGCCGAAGGGCACGAACGTCACGTAGCCGCGAATCGAGCCGCCGCGGCCATTCGATTCGAGAAGCATCCGGTACGCGTCGATGGAGCCGACCTTCACCGGCACCGCTTCCTGTACGTCGAGCGGTGCATCCTTCCGCGCACGGGCCAGCCAGGTCTCCGCGACCTCCTTTGCGCCGCCCGCTGGCAGATCGCCTGTCAGATAGACCATCGCATTCCCCTTAGGCTCCATCGCACCAACCATCTGATTCGTGTTGGCGGTGCGCCAGCCCGATGGAAATCGCACCTCGAAGCCAAGCACAGGGTGCAGGAAGCGATCGCCCTCGAAGACGCCGGCTTCTGGACGCGGCCCGACGGCGAGGCCGTCTGTGTGCTTGAGCAGCGAAGCGCGTGGGTCGCCGATCGACGGGTCGCGCTGCCAGCGAATCTGGCTCGCGTGCACGGCGCTCGCCGCCACGCGGTCGGCCGATCCGGGATGGGTGTCGAAGAAGCCGGGGGTGCGGGAGGTCCCCGCCCTCAGACGCTCGGCGAGCTCGAGCGTCGTGAGAAAGCTCCCCATGGCGCGCGGGTCGTAGCCCGCAGCGGCGCACAAGAGCTGGCCGTCCTCGTCCGCCTGTCGCTCCATATCACGGGAGTAGGCTGCCATCTGGCCAGCGCGAATCCACGGCAGCGACAAAGGGCTCGCGCTGAGCGCGATCGCCTGCTGACGCGCGGCGTGGCGACGGACGACGTGTCCAATCTCGTGGCCCATCACGCAGGCGAGCTGGTCCTCGTTATTCGCCAAGAGGAGGAGCCCACGCGATATGAAGATGAATCCGCCAGGGAGAGCAAAGGCGTTGGGCTCCACCTGATCGACGACGCTGAACTGGAAATCGAAACCGCGATTCGGGACACCCCGCAGGAGCTTCTGTCCGATGGCGTTCACATAGGCCTTGAGCGCCGGATCGTCGAGGACGCCGATCTGGGCCGCCACATCGACCGCGCCTTGTCGGCCGGCTCGCACGTCGTCTTGCTCGGTCAGAAGAATGGTCGTCTTGGGCCGCTCGGACGGGGTCGGAGCGGAGGCGCAAGAGATGAGCGCGACGCCAAGCGCCGCGAACTGAAGGAGACGTCGAGTGCGACCCATTCGGCGTTATTGCAAGTCGTTGAGCCAGCTGCCCTCGGTGAGCCACTTGGCCTGGAGTTGGGTCAGAAGCCCGGTTTGCTGGAGCATCGTGAGATAGTTCTGGACGAGATTCACGAACAGGAAATCATCTGCGGGCAGTGCAATGCCAATCGCTTCGGTGGTGAAGGGCGTAGGGGGCGCGAAAAGACCGGCGTTGGGATTGCGCCAAACCCCGAGTCCGCAGGCAAGGAAATCGCCGATCATGGCGTCGGCCTTGTCATTGATCACCATCTGCACGGCCGCCTCATAGTTCTCGGTGGTCACGAGCTTCGCCTTGGGGAACATGGTCTTTACGAAGATCTCGCTGGTCGACCCCCCGAGCGTCACATACGTGCGCTGCGGATCGTCCAGCTGTTTGGCGTCTTGTACCTCCTTCAGGGTGGACTGCTTGGTCAGGATCGACTTTCCGGTGACAAAGTACGGACCCGCGAAGGCGACCTGGGTATTGCGCTCCGGCGTAATCGTGACCCCTGACATCACGACGTCGACCTCTCCCTTCTGAAGCGCTGGCAACAAGTCTGGGAACGGCTTTTGGACGAGCTCGAGGCGAACACCCATCGACGCGGCGAGTGCTGTCGCGAGGTCGACCTCCAAGCCTTCAAGCTTGCCGCTTCGCGTCTTCATGTTGAGAGGCGGTTGGTCGCCGGTGAGCCCAACCCGCAGCGAACCCCGCGAGAGGATCTTCGGGAGCCGAGCACTCTCACGGCTGGGGGACGGGGAGAGGGATTGGCACGCACCGAGAACGAGCCCAAGAAGAACAAGGACGAGGGGAGAGGGGCGACGGAAAACCATTGCGAGACCTCCGGACCGCGCGTGCGGGCGAGGCCCGTGTGTAGCTCGTCTGGGCTCAGCGGTCTCGCGGCTCGAACCGGTGAACGGACCGGGGGCTTCGCTTGGCCTCCCGTCACGCGGGCCTGGCCCCTTCGAGGATCCGATGTCCCGTGGTTCCCCAGCTCCTGGGTCGGTAAGGCCCGATGGATGCGGTCGAAGAAATCCCGCCGGTCGGCACGGCGCTTTCCCGGGAGGGAGTCCCGCGAGCTGTGCAAGCGACTGAATTGCCTCCCAAAAGCCGGGCTCGAGGCGGCCGACTTGACGGGATCAAGATTTAGACCTAGTCTAATTCACGTGAGAAAGCAGGTCCTTGATGCCCTGAAGGCGCACGGTATTCAGCCCTCGGCCCAGCGGGTTGCAGTCGCGGAGTACGTGCTCTTTACCACCGAGCATCCCTCGGCGGATCAGGTATGGGCGCGGGTCAAGAAGACGTTGCCTGTGCTCTCTCGCGCGACTGTCTACAACACGCTCAACCTCTTCGTAGAAAAGGGGCTGCTGCGTCAGCTTGTGCTCGCCGAGGGTAAGGTCGTTTTTGATCCGAAAGTCGAGTCCCATCACCATTTCATCAACGAAGCGACAGGAACCATCCACGACGTTCCCTGGCAAGCGCTCGAAGTGCGGAAGATCGACTCGTTAAGAGGCTACGACGTACGCGAATACCAGGTGGTGATGCGCGGTCGAACGGCCGAGTCGAGACGGCCGCGCTAGTTTTTTTTGAAAAGTGATTAGACTTAATCTAATTTTAGATCTAGTGTAAAGGAGCTATTCCATGCTGACGGTTGGCGATTCTTTCCCGCGGTTCGAACTCCAAGCCGTGGTGGGGCTTGAGCGGGGTGAGGAGTTCGCGGAGATCACGGACCGGAGCTACTCCGGCAAGTGGAAAGTGTTCTTTCTGTGGCCCATGGACTTCACCTTCATCTGCCCGACCGAGATTGCGGAGTTTGGGAGACGAAACCGCGACTTCGTGGATCGGGACGCGCAGATCCTCGGCGCGAGTACGGATACCCACTATGTCCACCTTGCCTGGCGGAAGAGCCACCCCGACCTAAAGGACCTACCCTTCCCGATGCTCGCGGACACCAAGCGCGAGCTGTCGAGCGCCCTCGGTGTGCTCCACAGGCAGGAGGGTGTGCCGCTCCGCGCGACATTCATTGTCGACCCGAACGGGACCATCCGGTTTGTAAGCGTGAATGATCTTTCGGTGGGCCGGAACGTCGACGAGGTCCTGCGGGTGCTCGACGGACTTCAAACGGAAGAGCTTTGCCCTTGCAACTGGACAAAGGGCGAGCCGACGCTCGACGGTGCATAGCCATGAACGCACTCGCAAACCTCACGGCCTGTATGCCCGCCGCGGCCAAGGACATCGCGCTCAACCTCGAGGCCGTGCTTCGATCGGGCTCTCTCTCGGGAGCCCAGCGCTGGGGTGTTGCGGTGGCCTCGGCGATTGCGTTCCGGAACCTGCACTTCCGGGACGCGATCCTCGCCGGGGCACGAACTGAAGTGGATCCCGCGGTACTCGACGACGCCGCGGCGGCCGCAGCACTCATGTCCATGACCAACATCTACTACCGATTCGGTCACCTGATCGGGAAGCCAAGCTATTCGGAAAGGCCGGCGCGACTACGCATGAACCGCCTCGCCAAGCCGACCACAAGCAAGATCGATCTCGAGCTGTTCTGCTTGGCGGTGAGCGCCATCAATGGATCTGAGACCTGCCTGCGTGCACACGAGAAGGTCGTTCTCGAAGGAGGGCTCACCGAGGATCAGGTCCACGACGCGGTCCGCATTTCAGTGGTTCACGCTGCCGCTGTGGTCCTCGAGATTCCGATGGAGACTTCCGAGGCAGGCGAAGCAGCGGTTGCGTGAGGAAGAAGAGGCCGCCTGAGCTCCGCTCCTCCCTCTTTTCGTCCCTCAAAGAATGTCCCAACGAGCACGAGCCGGAAGCGGCTCACGGGGACCAAGGCTGCCTCATCTCGGCGCGCTGAACGACGCACCCCAGGGCCTCTCCCTCGTGGATCGTCGCGCGAGCGCTTTGACGAGCCAAGCGACCCGAGGACCGCCTGGGCCCTGCCGGAGTGTTCGCGACACCGCGCTACCTTCAGGGGTACTACCTTAAGGAGGAGGCCCCCGTGGAGAGTCCGTCCCGAAGAATCGTGCGCCGGATCTGGCCCCGCAGCATTGCAGCCGTGGTGATGGTCGCCCTCTTCTCAGTGTCGACGCTGGGCTGCTTCGGTCGCTTCGCGCTCACCCGCAGGATCTACGACTGGAACGAGCACGTGAGCGGTGACAAATGGGTCCGCTCGCTCGTCTTTGTGCTCATCGTCCCCATCTACGGTGTGGTGAATCTTTTTGACGCTCTTTTCGCAAACGTTGTCGAGTTTTGGTCCGGCCATAACCCAATGGCCTCCCTCCCTGGGACGGAACGCTGGGCCTATGGGCCGGGAGGCGAGGCGGCGCGAATGACTCTCCGAGACGACGGAGTGATCGACGTCGTCGTCACGGCTCCGGGCTCCGCAGAAAAGCGCTTCTCGCTCGTGCGCGAGGTCGATGGCGTTGCCCTGCTCGACGCGAGCGGCGTGGAGATCGCTCGCGCGGGCGACGGGCCGGGCGGCGAGCCCGCACTCCTGGACTCTGGCAGGCACTAGCCTTCCCGCGCGGACGTCGCCGCTCTCACCGCGGTCCCGCGTGCTTTCCCAGGATCGTCCGGAGGTTCCATGACCCGCCCTCTCCTTCGGATCCTCATCTTGGCCGCGGTGGTCGCCCTTCGACCGCCGTCCGCGGCCGCGGCTTCCCCAGATTGGAATGCCGTGGCTGCGACAGACACCGTCGAAGTCATTACGAAGAACGCGGACGGTACGTTGAAGGACACAACGGTGTGGCTCGTTGTCGTGGATGGCCAGGGTTACATCCGAACCGGCAATACACGATGGTGGAGCAACATCGAGCGCGATCACGACGTGGCGCTGCGGATCGAGGGCAAAGAGTACCCCCTGCGGGTGGAGCTGGTTGAGGATCCCGAGCTTCGCCAGCGGGTGGTAGACGCGTTTCGTGCAAAGTACGGCTGGGTCGATCGAGCGATGGATGCCATCCGCTCGAGCACCCCGCACGTCATGAAGCTAACGCCACGGATGCAGTAAGGCGCCTCTCACGGACGGTGGCGCACGTGAAGTCGACCCCCCGCGTGGGTTGTGCCGGGCGATCGGCTGGGCGAGAGTCGACCTGCATGAAGCTCGGGCTGTACCTGCGCAACATGGGCCCTCAGTCGACGACGGAGACGATCGTGGCGTGTGCCCGCGCCGCGGAGCAGGCGGGTATCGACGATCTCTGGGTCGCGGACCATATCGCCATTCCTCCCGATGATGCCGAAGGCTCGGGCGGCCGGTACCTCGATCCGCTGGCCACGCTCGCATTCCTCGCCGGCATGACCCGTCGCATCAGCCTTGGCACCGGCGTGCTGGTGCTGCCGTATCGACCGCCCTTGGCGACGGCAAAGTGGATTGCGACGATCCAGGAGCTATCGGGTGGCCGACTGCTGCTCGGAGTCGGTGCCGGTTGGATGGAGGCAGAGTTCCGAGCGGTGGGTGTGCCTCGCGATCAGCGAAGCAAGATCACCGACCAGACTCTCGCTTTTCTGCAGCAGTGCTTCGCGCACGATGAAGTCGAGGCGAACGGTCAGCACTTTCTCTTCCGACCGCGCCCCGCCCGACCTCCGATCTTCATTGGGGGCACTCCTCCGCATGCGCTTCGCCGCTGTGCAAAATATGGTGATGGATGGATGCCGATGGGTGGTGATCCAGCGGCACTCCGCCGGTTCGTCGATCAACTGCAGCAGCAGATGACGACGGCCGGAAAGCCGAAGGCAGAAGTTGTCGTCCTCACTTCCTTGGCGCTAGACGACATCGCGAAGGCCTCGGACCAGATCCAGCAGCTGGTCGCGAGCGGTGCGACACGTGTTGTCCATGCGTGGCGCTATCCCGATGCCGCCGCATTCGCACGCACCGCCGACACGTTGGGCCACCTGCACGCGTAGAGGGAGGGCACTGGCGCAGCTGCGCCGCGCATACGACGTCCCGAGCGAGGCTATGCGCTCAGCTCTGGCTGCACACCCTCCGGAGTGGGGAGGCGGAGCGTGCGCGAGTATCCGCCCGCTCCGTCCCCGTTCAAAGCGGGTCGATCCGGGCCGGAGTGTGCTTGTGCCACGGGGTACCCGCCAGCCAATCGCGATCCTCGCTGCGTGTAAGATCGTTCGGCGCGACACCGGTGGCCTGCTGCGCACCGTTCGCGTCCGGGAAGTCGACACCGAACCCATTTGGCAGCGAGACGTGGCCGGGCTGCATGCGGTCCGAAAGCTCGACCGAGACCTCAGCGCTGCCGCGCCTCGTCGAGAGGCGCACGCGGGCTCCATTCGTAACGCCCACACACCGCGCATCATCGGGATTCATGCGTAGCGCTCCCGCACGGTCCTTCTTTCGCCAGGCGGGATTGCGGATGATGGTGTTTGCGGTAAACGAGCGCCTTTCCCCCGCAGAGAGCACGAACGGGAACTCGGAGGTCGCGCTGTCGGTCGGCTCGATGGCGAGCGAGTCGAGCTCTTGAAACAGCTCCGGTACTGCGAGCTGAATCA
>Ga0074045_10002635_pt1 | contig 16541 bp, 15 predicted proteins | sample BogForMeECP23OM2_FD_94442 | JGI IMG/M metagenome (GOLD analysis project Ga0074045, IMG submission 94442) | Bog forest soil microbial communities from Calvert Island, British Columbia, Canada - Bog Forest MetaG ECP23OM2 | ecosystem: Environmental > Terrestrial > Soil > Wetlands ...
ACCACCGAGTCATGGCTGAAGCAGATGGCGCCTGCCGGTCTGCGCGCGCCGTAAACTACCCGAGACGATCTTCGCCGCGGCGTCGATTTGCCGCGGCAGCTGCCGGAGAAGCAGGATGTCTTTGCTGGCCGGGACGAGCGGCTTTTCCTACAAGGAATGGCTGGGCCCCTTCTATCCAGAACAACTTCCGGCCGGCGAGATGCCGCATTACTACGGGAGCGATTCCCGACCGTTGAAATCAACAACACGTTCTACCGCATGCCCGCTGTCGCGATCCTCGAGCAATGGCGTGAACAGGTACCCGATCAATTCGCCTTCGCATTGAAGGCGCCACGCCGCATAACGCATGACAAGCGCCTGCGCGAGACCGGACCGCAAGTCACCGAGTTCATGCGTCGCGTCGCTGCGCTCGGGAACAAACTGGGTGTGATCCTTTTCCAGTTGCCGCCATACCTCAGAAAGGATCTTCATCGACTGCAGGACTTTTTTCATGCGCTGCCCTCCGACCGCCGCATCGCTTTCGAGTTTCGCCACGCGTCATGGCAGGATGACGCGGTATACGAAGCGCTGCGCAGCCGGGGCATCACCCTTTGCGTTACCGACACCGAAGAAGGCGATACGCCGTTTGTCGTTACTTCGGAATGCGCTTATGTCCGCCTCCGGCGAACCCATTACGACGACGGCGAGCTGGAAGCATGGGCGGAACGCATCGCGGCACAGGCTCCGGTTCGGACTTATGTCTATTTCATGCACGAGGATAACGCGCTTGGAACGACCTTTGCGCGGCGTCTGAACGAACTGTGGGTGGCACGCGGATCGAGATGAAGACAATTGCGCAATCGCCGGTCGTCACCTGCCGTGCCTTCATGCCCCCTCCTACCCGGTCGCAGCCACCGGACTTGCTAAGATGCGGCTCGACCGCCTCCCCGGAGCCGCATGCGATGGCCACCGAACTGCTGTTTCGAAGCGACGCCTACCTGCGGACCGCGCAAGCGCAGGTCGTTGCGGTGCACGAGCGCGGTATTGAGCTCGACCGGACGGTCTTCTACCCGACCGGAGGCGGGCAGCAGGGTGACACCGGCACGCTGCTGCGCGCGAACGGCGAACAGATCGCCGTCGCCGACACGCGCAAGGGCGATGCGCCCGACAGCGTGTTGCACGTTGCGGCGGCCTCGACGCGGCCGGTGGAAGCCGGAGAGATGCTGACGCTGGCCATCGATTGGCAGCGCCGCTATGCGCTGATGCGGCTGCACACCGCACTGCACATCCTGTCATGCGTCATCATCGCGCCCGTCACCGGCGGTAACATCGCGCCGGAAAAGGCCCGTCTTGATTTCGACATCGACATGAACCGACTCGATGCGGGCGCAATCGAGCGCGAAACGAACGCTCTCATTGCGCGCGGCGCACAAACCGAGACGGTGTGGTTTACCGTTGCGGAGCTCGACGCGCGACCCGAGCTTATCAAGACCATGAGCGTGCAGCCGCCACGCGGCGCAGGGCGCGTGAGGCTGCTCAAAATCCCGGGCATTGACTTGCAACCCTGCGGCGGCACGCATGTGAAAGACATCGCCGAGATTGGCGCCATTCGCGTGCTCAAAATCCGTAGCGAGGGAAAGCACAACAAGCGCGTGGAGATCGCGCTGGCGAACTGATGCGATGGGGATTATGCGGAAGCTCTCATGACCGATCTGAACCCGCAGGCCAAGCAGATGGCCGACGAGTCGATGGTACGCACGCTTGCTGCACAGGCTCGCGCCATCTGGCCGCAAGAGGTTCCGTTGCTCCGGCGCTACGCACTGCCAGCGGAGCCAAGAATCCTCGATGCCGGCTGCGGCACGGGCGAGGCGGCATCGCGGCTAGCCGAGCTTTTCCCCCAGTCCCGGGTGCTCGGGGTCGATATCATCGACGCGCACCTCGAAAGCGCACGGGCTTGCTACGCCGCGCTTGCGCCGCGATTGGCATTCGAGCACCAGAGTGTGTTCGCGCTCGACGCGGCAGACCGGAGTTTCGATCTAACCGTTTGTCGCCACGTCATTCAATCCATTCCCCATCCGGAGCGGGTCATTGCCGAGCTTGCGCGCGTGACGCGACGGGGAGGCTATCTCCATCTCATTGCCGAGGATTATGGCATGCTGCACTTTCAGCGCGGTGCACTCGATCCGCGGGAGTTCTGGCATGTGGGGCCGCCGAGTTTCGAGGCCGCGACGGGAACCGATCTGTACATAGGCCGCAACGCGTTCGGGATCCTGGCGGCAATGGACCTGAAAGAGATCCGTGTCGATTACATCGTCGTCGACACGCTGCGCGTCCCGCGCGAAACGATGGCCGCCATCTTCGAAGCGTGGCGCGACGGGTATGTCGAGGCGATCGGCGAGCTGACCCCCATCAGTCGCGACTTGGCGCAAGCGTATTTCGCCCAGATGATCGCCAACGTTCGCGACCCGCAGGGCTATGCCGTATGGATGGTCCCCGTGCTAAGCGCACGGGTGCCCGAAAGGGAGACTGGCTAGGTCTTGAGCCGATAACCGGTCTTGAAAATCCACGCCACGATGGCCAGCGACAGTGCCATGAATGCCAGGGTCATGCCAAGGCTGACGCTCAGACTCACGTCGGATATACCATAGAAGCTCCAGCGGAAGCCGCTGATCAGGTAAACCACGGGATTGAACAGCGAGACGGTTTGCCAGAACGGTGGCAGCATGCCGATTGAATAAAAGCTGCCGCCGAGAAAGGTCAGAGGCGTGACAATCAGCAGCGGCACGAGTTGCAGTTTCTCGAACCCATCAGCCCAGATTCCGATGATAAAACCGAACAGGCTGAAGGTCACCGACGTCAGTACGAGGAAGAGCACCATCCACGTCGGATGAAGAACCTGCAGCGGGACAAACAGGGCTGCCGTAGCCAGGATGATCAGGCCGAGAATGATGGACTTGGTCGCCGCCGCCCCGACATAGCTCACGACAATTTCGAAATAGGAAACCGGCGCCGACAGCAGCTCGTAGATCGTGCCGACGAAGCGGGGAAAGTAGATGCCGAAGGAGGCATTGGAAATGCTCTGCGTCAGCAGCGAGAGCATGATCAACCCGGGTACGATGAAGGCGCCGTAATTGATTCCTTCGACCTGCTGGATGCGCGATCCGATCGCCGCGCCGAAAACGACAAAATACAGGGAAGTCGAGATGACCGGCGAGATGATGCTCTGCATCAGCGTGCGCCGGGTGCGCGCCATTTCGAACGTGTAGATGGCGCGGACTGCGTGGAGGTTCATTTTTTTTCCCGCACGAGGCTTACGAAGATGTCTTCGAGCGAACTCTGCGTCGTTTGGAGGTCCCTGAAGGTGACACCCGCGCGGTCAAGCGCATCGAGCAGCGCGGCGATATTGGTTCGCTCACCTCTTGCGTCATAGGTATAGACCAGTTCGCTTCCGTCGCTTGAAAGTTCGAGGCGAAATTCGGCAAGCCCGGTAGGAAGCTGCTCCAGCCTGTTCTGAAGTTGCAAGGTCAGCTGCTTCTTGCCGAGCTTGCGCATCAGTTCGACCTTGTCCTCGACCAGAATGATTTCGCCCTTGCTGATCACGCCGATTCGGTCCGCCATCTCCTCGGCTTCGTCGATGTAATGCGTGGTGAGGATGATCGTCACGCCGCTCGCTTTGAGCGAGCGGACGAGGTCCCACATCGCGCGCCGAAGCTCGACGTCGACACCGGCCGTCGGCTCGTCGAGGAACAGGATCTGTGGCTCATGCGATAGCGCTTTGGCGATAAGCAGGCGCCGCTTCATGCCGCCCGAAAGCGTCATGACCTTGCTGTCTTTGCGGCTCCACAGGGAAAGCTCCTTGAGTACCTTCTCGATATGCGCGGGGTTGGCCGGCTTGCCGAAAAGCCCGCGGCTGAATGACACGGTTGCCCATACGGTTTCGAAGGCGTCGGTGGTCAACTCCTGTGGTACCAGCCCGATGAGGGAGCGGGCGGCGCGATATTCGGTGACGATGTCATGCCCGTCGACGAGGACCGTGCCCTCCGATCGGTTGACAATCCCGCAAATGATGCTGATCAGCGTTGTCTTTCCGGCGCCATTGGGACCGAGCAGCGCGAATATTTCGCCGCGACGGATTTCCAATTGGATGTGCTTGAGCGCCTGCAAGCCCGTGGCATAGGTCTTGGAGACATTCGTGACGGAAATGACGGGCGACACGTTCAAGACCGCTTCTTGCCATCGAGCAGCGCCTTGAGATTGGCGAAGGGGGCATGGGTCGCAACGCTGCTGCCGGCACCGACACCTGCGCCATCCCGGCCCGCCTCGAGTTGGCGCTGGTGCTCGTTGTCGTGGCAGTACAGGCATAGCAGTTCCCAGTTGCTGCCATCGGGCGGGTTGTTTTGGTGGTTGTGGTCACGGTGATGGACCGTAAGCTCACGCACGTTGGCGGACGTGAATTCGCGTCTGCAGCGACCACAGATCCAGGGGTAGATTTTGAGCGCCTGCGCGCGGTAACCCTGTTCGCGTTCCTGCGCGTCGCGACGGGATTGCGCAAGAGCGCGGTCGAGCTTCGTCTGTCCGTTAGCTGTCATCCCGCGTCCCCCGCCAGCGTATCCGCCCTGGCCGTCATGATGAAGATATTCTCACGCGGGTAACCCGGAGTTCGCGGCACAGAAGGCGGCGGCACGCGCCGCGACACGGCGTGCCGATTACGGACCGCAGATCGTCGCTCATGCCGGTGTGTGCGAGACGGGAATCGGGTCCTCGCCACGCATCATTGCGGCGGAGTCGCCTCGAGCGCGCGGCGATCCCAGTGTCCGAAATTGGCTGCCGCTTCGTAGGTGCTTTGCAGGAAGGCGAAAAGATCCTCCTCGGGGTTTTCCGCCGTCCGCATGACGTCATAGGGCAAAACGTATTCGCGCAGCACGCTGTCATAGCGCGCGCCGGATGGCCGCAGCGGGCCAGTGCTGAAACCGTCCGGCTCGGGATAAGCGTAGCTGTAGAACAGCGGATAGGGCGCAGGGGCGCCCCCCGGCCAGAATCCGCAGCTGCTTACCTCGTGCGAGTAGGCATCGCGCGTCACCCGGTCAGGAAGGTTGGGCACGCCGCCGGGGTGAGGGGGGGCGGTGCGTCCGGAAAAACGAGTCACCGCGAGATCGAAACTGCCCCAGAAAAAATGCACCGGACTGACCTTGCCGTAATAGTGGGAGCGAAAGCGCGTCATGACATTGGCTGCTGAAGTGAGAATGCGCCAGCATCGTTGCGCATATTCGCCATTGTAGGCTCGGTGCAGCGTGTCCTGGTCAAGCGGTATCTGTCCCTCCATCTCGACGGGCTTGCGGTAGATCTCAACCGGCATCCCGACCGCCTCTAGATTCGCCATCAAGGCACGATAGAAGTCCGCGACCGACATGGGCGCCAGCGGGATTTGGCGGCGCTCGCCACGACTCGTCTGCAGTAGGAGATCATGGCCAACGAAATCGAAATCGATCTGGAGATGTTGGGCGCCATACGGCATCGCACCTGTCGTGAGGCCGCGCGCCGAAGGATAGAACGTCACCTGCCAGCAATGGTTGATCCAGGGCATCTGGCCGAGCCGGATTTTGCCCACGATCTGCATCCACAGATGCAACGTTTCATAGGTATCCTTCCATGCTTCGTACGGAAGGGCCGGCCAATCGAGATGCGTCATTCAACCCTCAACCCCGTCACGCGGAAGCGGCCCTGTGCGGCGGGCCCACCGTTACCGTTGCGGCGCGTAGCAGCTCCTAAGCATGCCGAATGCTAGCCTTCGGCCGGGCGCGTGGCGAGTGCCCCGGCGGATGCGCGTTGCTGATGATGATCTGCTCCCAGCAGCATGTACACAGCCGGCACGACGAACAGGGTGAACAACGTCCCGATTGACAGGCCGGTGAAGATGACCAGGCCCATCGAATGGCGGCCTGCGGCGCCCGCACCGGCTGCGATCACCAGCGGCACGACGCCGAGCACCATTGCAAAGGTCGTCATCAAAATCGGCCGCAGCCGGACAGCCGCAGCTTCTTCGATGGCATCACGCTTCGTCTTCCCCGCGCGCTGCAGGTCGTTGGCGAACTGCACGATCAGGATGCCGTGCTTGCTGACGAGACCCATCAACGTGACCAGCCCCACCTGCGTATAGATATTGAGCGTTGCCGCGCCAAGGTTGATAAATATCAGCGCTCCGAACAGCGCCATCGGTACCGACACCAGAATCACGATCGGATCACGGAAGCTCTCGTACTGCGCCGAGAGCGTGAGAAAGACGATGATGACGGCGAATAGCAGCGTCACGACAAATCCGCCCGACTCCTGCACAAACTGCCGTGACGCGCCCGAATAGTCAATTTGGTAACCGGCAGGGGCGACCTCGGTAATTGCCTGGCGCATGAAATCGAGCACCTGCTTTTCCGACACGGTAGGCGCAAAGACACCGAAAATCGTGGCGGAGTTCAGCTGCTGAAAATGGTTGATGCCTTCCGGGATCGTTTGCGTTGTCTGCTTCGTCACGGTCGATACGGGCACCAGCGAACCATCAGGCGTGCGAATGTAGTAGTCGAGCACTTGCGACGGATTGAGCCGATCGACCTGCAGCACCTGCGGAATGACCTTGTAAGAACGTCCGGCAATCGAAAAGTAGTTGACGTACCCGCCGCCAAGCGCCGAACTCAGGGCCGCACCCAGGTCCTGCTGCGTCAGACCGAGAGTCGCCAGCATGTCTCGATCCACCGTCACGGTCGTTTGCGGCTTGTCGAGCTTCAGGTCGGTATCGACGTAGAAGAACATCCCGCTTTTTTTTGCCTTATCAAGTACCGCCTGCGACACGTCATTCAGTCGTTCGAAAGGTTCGGTGGTCTTGATCACGATCTGCATCGGCAGGCCGCTTGAGCCGGGTAGCGGAGGGAACTGGAACGCAGCGACCGTTGCGCCGGCGATGGTGCTCCACTTCTGCTGCAGCTCCTGCTGCAGGGCGAGGGCTCCGCGCTTGCGTTCGTTCCATGGCTTGAACAGCACGCCGCCGAAACCTTGATTGTTCGTTGGCGTCCCGGTGATCTGGAAGATCTGGTCATATTCCGGCAATGCGCGCGCGAGATCGAATATCTGCTTCGAATACTCGTTCATCTGTTGCGGCGTGGCGTTCGGCGGTCCGATGGCTTGGTACAGCACGACGCCCTGGTCCTCCGAGGGCGCCAGCTCGGACTTCGAGGTCATGAAGAGATAAACCGTTCCGCCAAGCAAGATAAGACCCATCACAACGATCACGATCCAGGTATCGAGCAGGCTGTGGAGCATGCGTTGGTAGCGGTTGTGAAGGCGGCCGAATTGGCGGTCGATGAACTTCACGAAGCGGCCCGACTCCTGTTCGGAGCGGAAGAAGCGTGAAGTCATCATGGGCGACAGCGTCAACGCCACAATACCGGACACGGTGACGGCACCGACGAGCGTGAAGGCGAATTCGGTGAACAGCGCGCCGGTGAGTCCTCCCTGGAAGCCGATCGGGATGTATACCGCGACGAGCACAATGGTCATGGCAATGATCGGGCCACCGAGCTCGCGCGCCGCCAGCAGCGAAGCCTCCAATGGAGGCTTCCCTTCCTCCTTCATGTGGCGATCGACATTCTCCACCACGATGATGGCGTCGTCGACGACCAGGCCGATGGCCAGCACGAGGGCGAGCAGTGTCAGCAGGTTGATCGAGTAGCCCAACACCAGCATAGCGAAGAAGGCGCCGATCAGGGACAGCGGCATCGCGATCAGCGGAATGATGACCGCGCGTAAGCTGCCGAGAAACAGAAAGATGACCACGCTGACGATCACCAGCGCCTCGACCAGCGTCTTTATGACCTCGTCGATGGAGCTGTCGATGAACAGCGTCGAATCGTAGACGATCTCGCCTGTGATCCCGCTCGGCATTTGCGTCTGTATATCCGGAAAGGCCGCCCGCACCCGCTTGGCTACGTCGAGGACATTGGCGTCAGGCGCCGCCTTGATGCCGATAAACACCGAAGCCCGGCCGCCGAAGGCGGTGGTGAAATCGTAGTTCTCGGCGCCCAGCGTCACATTGGCGACGTCTTCGAGGCGAACGATGGCACCGTCCTTTTGCAGTACCACCAGCTTCTTGAATTCCTCGACCGAGTGCAGGTCGGTACCCGCGGTCAGGTCGACGCTCACCATCTGACCCTTGGTCGTTCCCAGCGCCGCAAGGTAGTTATTGTTGGCGAGTGCGGTGCGCACGTCGCTGGCGGTCACGCCAAAGGCCGCCAATCGCTTTGGGTCGAGCCATGCGCGCAGCGCGAATTGGCGTGCGCCGAGAATCTCCGCTGTCTGCACACCTTCGATCGAATCGAGCTTCGGTTTGACCACGCGCAACAGGTAGTCGGTGACGTTGTTGTTCGGCAGGATCTCGCTGAAAAACCCCATATACATGGCGTCGATGGTCTGGCCGACCTGCACGGTCAATACCGGCTGCTGTGCCTCCGGTGGCAGCTGGTTGCGCACCGAGCTCACCTGCGTGTTGATCTCGGTGAGTGCCCGGTTCGCATCGTAGTTAAGCCGCAGCGTTGCCGTGATCACCGATGCGCCGGTGGTGCTCGTCGACGACATGTAATCGATGCCCTGCGCCTGCGCGATCGCACTCTCAAGCGGTTGGGTGATAAATCCCGCGACCGTCTGCGCGTCGGCGCCGTAATACGCGGTGGAAACGGTGACGACCGCGTTCTGGGTCTTGGGGTACTGGCGCACCGAAAGGCTGGCAAGCGATCGCGCACCCAGCACCAGGATAAGCAGGCTGAGCGTGGTCGCGAGCACCGGCTTGCGTATGAAGATGTCGGTAAAGTTCATCGCCAGCCTTTCACTTTTCCTGCGGAGCCGGATTGGGACTGTTCAATGGCTGAATGCTGTTGTTGATGATAAGCGGCGTGCCGTTCTTCAGCTTGACGCCTCCGCTGGTCACAACCTCGGTCCCAGGCTCGACGCCGGTCAGAATTGCCACCTGGTCACCGCGGGTGGGGCCGACGGTAACGAAAACCTGTTGCGCAACGAGCGCGGGCTTCGCTTTTTCTTCCTTCTTCTCGTCCTTCTTCTCGTCCTTCGCCTCGGACCGCTTGACGATGAAAACGGTGTCGCCATAAGGGTTGTACGTTATGGCCGTCTGCGGCAGCGTGAGGTAGCGCTGCTCGGCGCCGGAGTCGACCTTGACGTTCGCGAACATGCCGGGAAGCAGCAAGCGCTTGGCATTGGCTATCGTCGCTTCAATCTGGACGTTGCGTGTGCTGGTATCGATCTTGGGGTTGATCGCGCTGATCTTGCCGGTGAACACCGTACCGGGGTAGGCGTCGGCCGTGACCACCACTTGTTGGCCGATGGCGACCTGGGGCAGCTGCTGTTGCGGAAGATAGAAGTCGATGTAGATCGGGTCAATGGTCTGCAGGGTTACCAGCTTGTCGCCCGGATTGAGGTATTGGCCAGGATTGACGAGGGTGATGCCCAGCTTGCCGGAAAAAGGTGCGCGTATCGTTTTCTTGTCGAGCGTCGCAACCTGCTGGGCGACCTGCGCGCGCTTGCTCTTGAGATCCGCGGCATCGTTGTCGAGCTGTGCCTGGCTCAGCACATCTGCCTCAACCTGTGCCTTGTCGCGCTCGTAGACGGTCGACGCCAGCTCCGCCGCCGCCTCCAGGGAGTGCAGTTGCGCGATGTCCGAATCGGCGTTGAGCTGGGTGAGCACCTGGCCTGACTTGACTTCATCCCCGGACTTGAACTCGACGCTGCGGACGAGCCCGGCAATCTCGGTAGTGACATCGACGCCGCGCACGGCGCGCAATGTGCCGACCGCGGTCAGCTGGGGTTGCCATTGCTGGTAGTCAGCCTTGAGGGTGCTCACCGTCGCCGGCGGTACCGGGGCGCTGGCCATGAACTTCTGAATCATGACGCCCTTGAAGATGTTGAACCCGACCACGCCGCCGATCAGCAACCCTACGATGACCAGCATGATCACCATGCGTTTTTTCATTGCTTCTCCATTTGAATCGTTACCAATCGAGCTCGCCCTCGTTGGCGCGACTAGTCTTTCCTGCCTTGCGACGGCGCGGCCGCATCGCCGTCGCGCTGCCACCAGCCACCACCGAGCGCCTGGAATAAAGCCGCGGTATCGGCGAAGCGGGTGCCCTGGGCTGCCGAGAGCGATAGTCGGGCCAGCTGGTATTGCTGCTGGGCAATCAGTAAGTTCAGCGAACTCGTCCCGCCAAGCTGATATTGGCGCCGCGTAAGATCGAGCGTTTCACGCGCCGACATTTCCGCGTCGGACTGCGCGCTCAGCGCCCGTGCATCGGCTTCGAGCGCGCGTAACGAGTCGGCGACGTTCTGAAACGCGACGAGTACCGTCTGGCGGTATTGCGCCTGGGCTTGGTCGTACGCCGCAATCGCGGCCTGTCGATTGGCTTCGAGCTCTCCGCCATTGAAAATCGGCTGCGCAAGCGCGCCAGCGAGGCTCCATATCGGGGGGCCGAAAAAGCCGCCCGTTTGCGTAGCCTCCCAGCCAAAGGCTCCCGACAGGCTGATCTTCGGATACAGGTCGGCCGTCGCGACCCCGACCTGCGCACTGGCCTGATGAAGCAACGCCTCGGAGGCACGGATATCCGGACGCTGCCTGGCCAAAAGCGACGGAAGGCTGATCGGCAATTCCTGCGGCAATACCAGCGAATCGAGATCGAATTCCGGCAGGGCCGCTTCGCTGGGGAGGCGCCCGCACAGCACCGCGAGCTGGTGGCGCGCTGCGGCGAGATTGCGTTCCAGAGGCGGCAGCGTCGCCCGCGTCTGATCGAGCTGCGTGCGCAAGATGGACACGCTCAGGCGCGCGATTCCGCCGAGGTGATATTGGCGTTCAAGAAGATCAAGCTGTTTTTGCTCCGCGGCGATGATTTCCTGCGTGGCCGCGATTTCCGCGCGCAGCGTGGCTTCGTTCACCGCCGTGGTGACGATGTTCGAAGTGAGGGTCAGGTATGCGCCTTGTAGCTGGTAGTCCTGATAGTCCACCAGCGACTGCAACGCCTCGAGTTCGCGTTTGTTGCCGCCGAACAGGTCAAGCATGTAGGACACGTTGACCGAAGCGTTGTAGAGATTGAACAGGCTTGTGCCCGCGTTGGGCGCGCCAAATGACGCCGCGCTGAATTTCTCGCGCGTGGCGCTCCCATTGAATGTGGCCTGGGGGTACAGCAGCGCGCCCTGCTGGGCGATAAGGTTCTCGCGCGCCTGGCGCAACGTTGCCTCGGCCGAGGCGAGATTGGGGCTGTCCTCGATCGCCTGGCGAATTAGCGTATCGAGCTCCTCCGAGTGAAAAAGCGTCCACCATTGCGCCGGAATGTCGCGGCCCGGCAGCAGGTGCTGGACCGCGCCTCCCGGGCCGGCCACGGCGACGGTGTCCTTGGGCATCGGCGTTTCGGTATAGCGACTGGCAATGGGCGGCGCGGGCTCATGGAAATCGGGGCCGACCACGCACCCCGACGACAGGACGCAAGCAGCCATGCCGACGGCCGCCAGCCGGAGATGACACATGCAGGAGCGCCTTTGCGCCGTTCGGCTGGCCCGGGATTCCGCGCCCGTTGGATTGCTCATGCTTTCTCCTTGGAGCCAGCGGCGGCGCGGGCCTTGCTGCAATGTAACTTTGCACGCGTGAGATTCTTGCGCAGTTCCAGCCAGGTGCTCTTGAGCCCGCCAACATCGCGCTTGATGTCGGCGAGAAGCTGTTCCGAGAACTTGCATTCCGCCCGCGTCATTTCGCTGTGGTATTCCCGTTCGAGGGTAAATAACCGCGGCAGCTTCATGGCTTTGCAAAGGCGACCCTCTTCGCAGCGGCTTTCCAACACCTTCTTGAGAAGATTGACCCGGATCTCCAACAATTCCACGACCTCGTCTGGCGGCAGTGCCGGAATAAGAGACAGCGCCGCTTCGAATTGGGGAAATTCCTTGACCGGATCGCTTACCAGTTCACGCATCCAATTGATCAACTCGGTCTTGCCGTCGGTAGTGAGTTCGTAGACGGTCTTTTCGGGACGCTTGCCCTCTCTCAGGGTCTCGCGCGGAAAGATGAACTGCTCGCGTTGCAGCTGCTCGATGACGGTGTACAGCGAACCGTAGTTGAGTTTGATGCTCGCTTCCTTGTGCCGTTCCCTAAGGGTGCTGGCCATCTCATAGGGGTGCATCGGGCGTTCATAGAGCAGCACCAGGACTGCAAGGGCGAGCGGGTTCGACAGGCGGCGCTTGTCGTCATTCATACGGGAACGGGTATACGTCGGAAGATACTTGCCGCCGAGTATATGCCCGTTGCGGTGATTTCGCAACGCCCGACCATGGTGTTGCGGCTAGGGCACCCGATGCGGGAACAAACGCGCACGACAGCCCACTGCGCAATGGTGAAGGTTAACGCTTCGGGCCCAGGATTCCGTGAGGAACGGCAAGCATAGACGGTATGGCGCGCCGCCCCACCGGCGCATTACCGCCGCCGCTGGTCGGGCCCGTCGAACAAATCATGCAACAGGAATGCCTCCAATGCCGCGGTGTCCTGAGGGCGCGCCGATAGCGTAACCACACGGTCACGCCGCTGCCAATCAAAGTCTCCCTTTTCATGCTCGCGAATGATCTCGATCATCCTGCGCACGACGGCGATACGCATGTCGGCGTTGTTGCCGAGACGTACCTCGATGAGCTGCGGCGTCTTGCGCTCCATGTCCTTGTTCCAGCCATAGAACAGGAAGGCTGCATCGTCATAATCCATGCGCTTGATCTCGAAGATGCCGCCGCCTCGACTGAGGTCTGGCGTGGCAGCCCCGGTGGCCCCGGTGGGGAGATTGGCCGCGATATTGGCGTTCGGCTGGGCCTTCGGCGCCTCGATAACGGGTGTCTCCGACTCGCCGCGCTCGCGCCGGCGCGCCTGCAGGTAGGACCAGAGATCGCCCTCGGCAGGAGGGGCGGGTCGTTGCGGCGCGGGGGTGGTCGGCGCGGGCACGGGCGTCGGAATCCCCTTCGTGGGCGCCGTGAGCGCAAGCACGGGGGGCGCCTTGGGCGCCGGCGGCCGGGAGGCGCGCGCCGGTTTGGGCAGCGCCACGATTTCTCGGGGCTGCTCCGGCGCCGGGGGAGGTATCGGCGAAGGCGGGGTTGTCAGTCGCACTTGCAATTGCTCGGTTGCTTCCCCGTTGGTCGCCTCCGGGGGGCCGAGGAGATGCGTCTCCTGCAGCACGAACAGAAGCGCGGTCAAGTGAACGATGAACGACAACGCGGCCGCCACCCAGAGGGTGCGAACCGTCACGAACTCGTTCTGATCCCGTGGTTCGTCGAGCCAATAGACCATCGGTAGGTCGGTTCTGCGCGCCGCCTGCACGGCCGGCGCCGGTACTGCAGCGGTGTCGGCGCGTTTGACTCGCGATACCTCCCGAAGATTCTGATCCATGCCCAATTTTCGCACAGGCAGGCATCGGCCCGCTCACGCGGCGCACGTCGGCACTCGCCCTGCGCAGGATCGCCGCTGCACTCGCGGCAGCATAGCGTCCAACGTGTCGCCCCGAGATTGGTCCGAAAGCCGGGGCGCAGCTAGCCAGTTCCGGGCATCCGCCGGTCCGTGATTACGGCAACACCTTGTAACAAGATCTGCGCTGACCGACCCGGGATTATCGCTGCATGTATCGCGACGACAAGACCAACATCCCTGAAGCGGCAAGGAGCAGCAGAAGTACGGCCACGGTGTAACGCGAGAGCGCCGGTACCTGCACGGATGCGGCGGCAGTCACGAAGCTAACATTGGTCAGCGCGAAGTCGACACAGAAGATCTCCTCGCCGTCCGGTAGCGTCATGCGAATGCGCGCTTCATAGCTACCTGGCATGGGCGGCACGGGAAACCCGGAGTTGCCGTTGAACGTCAGACTAAGATCCGTTAGCGCCGCTGGGATGCTCTGGGCCACGTTCCCCGAGGAGACGACAATGACCGACCCACCGCCCCCGCCCGAAGAGAAGGTACGGGTCGCGGTGTAGGGTCCGGCCGCCACTGGCAGCGGCGGGCTTGTGATCGTAAGCGGTACCGATGCGGGGAGAGCGACAAACCCGTATTGCAACCCGGTCGCCAGGTTACCGCTGTCGAAAGTCCAATTGACGGCAAGTGGCAGCAACAAGTGAAGATTCGTGAGCGCCCCGGTGACGGGGTCGATCGTGGCCACGCCGGCGAGCGGCGCTGCGGTTGGAGGTGGCCATACGGAAGCGTCGAGCTTCGCAACGCTTAGAATATCGCCTGCGTGGCCACAGTTCTTATACGGAACCGGCACGGCGGCGGCAGGCAGCATGACGCAGCCTAGAAAAATGGCTGCAGCAAGTTTGCGGGCGCAACGGGAAAGCAACGCGCTGCCGCGGCCTCTTGGCGGCAGCGGCTGGGCTTCGGAAGCCACCCGTTCCGGCGCGACGTAGAACATAGGCAGATTGTCGCCTCGCTAGCCGAATTTTGCCTTCATCCTTTCGGATAATTTCGCCAGATTGATCACCACGCGCTCGTGGGTGCCGATGCCAATCTCCTCGGTGCCTTCGGTCGCACGAATGGAGAACTCGATGCGCCGCCCGTCAATCTTGGTTACCTTGGCCTCGCCGGTGACGCGCCGACCGGCGGGCGTGGCCGCCAGATGGCGCACATCGACCCGGGTTCCCAGCGCGCTCTCGCCCGCATCAAGGTAAGGCTTGATTGCATTGAGCGCCGCGTTCTCCATGACCATGATCATGACCGGCGTCGCCAGAACCGGAGGCAACGTCGCATCCTTGAAACGGCTCGCGAGGTGATCGGGAAGAACGAACAGAGTAAACGAACCCGCGGCCCCGATCGGTATCGATTGCATGGACCTCTCCCCCCCGTTTGACTGGCTTGGGCGAGCTTAATGCGTGTTGCGGCGGGTGAACAGCCTTTCGCTTGGGGCAGGCAAGACCTGCCCGTGCGACGCACTAGGCACGCTGCAGCTTAATGCCTAGAATTGTGCCGCCGTCGCCGCTGCCGTTCCCATTGTCCCAGGACGCGTGCGCGAGTCGAGACAAGCGAAAACGAAAATGACTTCCGAACGCTGGCCCTTTGCCCGAACCCCGTGGTTGCACCTACCGTAACGGAGATTTTGCGGCGATGAAGTGCACTCTGGTCGGTTCGCGCTTTTTCGGGGCGAAGGTGTTCGAGGTGCTGCGTGCCGACGGTGCCGAAATCGCGCGCGTGGTTGCGCCCGCGAGCGACGACCGGCTCGCTCTGGCTGCAATGGCTGCGGGCATCCCCGTCCACCTGCTCGAAGACCCCAGGCACGTGCCGGCAGGAGCGATTGCGGACGGAACGGCGCTCATCGTGGCCGCGCATACACACGCCCGGGTGAGCCAGGAGGCGCTTGCGCGTTCGCGCCTGGGTGGCGTTGGCTACCATCCGTCGCTGCTGCCGCGGCATCGCGGCATCGCCGCCGTCGAGTGGACGATTCTGGAAGGCGATCCGATTGCCGGCGGCTCGGTCTATCACCTGGCCGAGACCATGGACGGCGGCGCAATCGCCGCGCAGGACTGGTGCTTCGTCGTCAAGGGTGAGACGGCGCGCGAGTTGTGGGAGCGCGCGCTGGCGCCGATGGGTCTCGACCTGCTGACCCGCGTGGTGCGGCACGCAAGGCAGCATGGCGAAGTGCCCGCCAAGGCGCAAGACGAGCGCTTCGCGACCAAAGCGCCGATGATTCGCAGGACCGTTTCACTGACCGAGCAGGGCAGATCGGCGCTCACCTCGCTGGTGGCAACGGTCACGGGCCCCGATCGTCCCGGCATCGTCAGCCTCCTCTCGGAACGGGCCCAGGGTTTCGGCGCCAACTGGGCCGGGAGCCGCATCGCCACCCTTGCCGGCCAGTTCGCGGGCCTGGTGCATTTTGAAGTGCCTCCATCGAACGCCGACTCGCTGTCCGCGGCGCTCGACGGACTGCAACGGTCGGGCGTTCACGTTGCCATCGCCAAGCAGGATGCGACACCGGTTCCCGCCGGCCGCCGTGTCGTCAAGCTCGAACTGGTGGGTCACGATCGCCTCGGGATCGTGAGCGAACTGTCCGGCAGCCTGGCGCGGCGCCGAATCAGTATCGAGGATCTCCACACCGAGATCATCGAGGGCGCGACACCAGCCGAACATCTTTTCCGGGTCAAGGCACTCCTGGTTGTGCCGGAAAGCGTTCCCATCGACGAACTGCGGCATGCGTTGGATCCGCTTACCAAGGAGATGACGGTGGACGTCGACCTCGGAGATCAGGGGCCCGGCGTAGTGTAGGGGCAGGGTTCCTCGCATCGCGGTTGTGACTGCCCTGCAGCGAAACGGCCACGCACTTCGAAGGCTACCGTCGCCAGCGTTCGGCCGTCCAGGTCGAGCAACGCCAAGGTGTGCTTTCCAGGTGCCGGCATCCAGTCGGCGCGACTGTGCGAATCCATGTTCGCGAGGGTCGTGCCGTCGAGCTGCCAGCGCAGGCCGTCGATGGCCGGCGAGGCCTCGAACACGACGCGCTGGGCGCCGGTGGCAATATCGG
>Ga0074045_10002638_pt1 | contig 16535 bp, 9 predicted proteins | sample BogForMeECP23OM2_FD_94442 | JGI IMG/M metagenome (GOLD analysis project Ga0074045, IMG submission 94442) | Bog forest soil microbial communities from Calvert Island, British Columbia, Canada - Bog Forest MetaG ECP23OM2 | ecosystem: Environmental > Terrestrial > Soil > Wetlands ...
GAAGCGATCGGCCAGCACGACGGTGCCGGAACGCAGCGCGGGCACGATGCGGTGCTCGAGTTGGTCGAAGAAATCCGTGGCGTACATGAGCGCGAGCGTGAGGCGCGTGACGGCGTTCTTGGCCAGGAGTTCGTCAATGTCGCGCCCCACAAGATTGGAGCGCCGCAGGCCGCTGGTTTGCACCGCGAAGCCTTCCGATTCCAGCCATTCCTGCAGCAGCGCGATCTGTGTGGAGCGGCCGGAGCCATCCAGGCCTTCCATGACGATGAGCGTGCCGTTCAGTTCGCCGGGATCGAGACCCACGAGCGGCTCGCCAAAGAAGTTCTGCGCATCTTCCGGCTCCGAGGCGGGCGTTTTCGCGGGAGGGGCAACCGGCTCAGAAATCTCCGCCGACGCATTCGATTTGTCCTTTTCCTGGTCGGACATGCCTATTCCTGCTCCTGCGAACGGGGCGCAAAACGCTTGAGATCGATTTTGGAGGCCACGATGTCGCGCATCTGCTTCTGCAGTTTATTCACGGGCAAGGTGCCGTCGAGCACCACGAAGTTGTCCGTGTCCACCATCCGGTCGTATTCCTCGAGGATGCGCGCCTGAAACAGGCGAAAACTTTCGGCGCGCTCGTAGGAGAGGCCGAGGTCCATGCCCGCCTCATAATATTTGAGCTTGGGCCGGCCGCTGAGAATGCGGTGGACGGCGACGTCGAGCGGCGCACGAAAATAAAAAGTGATGTCGGGAACCGGCGCGAAGCGGTACAAATTGCGCAGCCAGCGTTGCGCGCAGCCGCGGGCGGCATCGCGCGCGAAGGCGGTATAGATATAGCGGTCCGCGAGCACGAGGTAATCGCCCTGGAGCAGCGGCATGATCTGGCGTTCGCAGCGGTCGGCGAAATCGGAAGCATGCAGCAGAGAGAAAGTTGTTGGCGTCAGGAGGCGTTTCTGTTTGCCGCGGCGCGTAGCCGATTTCACCAATGGCGAGGAATTCCACTCCGTGAAATGCAGGCGGTATCCGCCAATTTCCAGCCAGCGCTTCAGCAGATAGAGTTGCGTGCTCTTGCCGGAGCCGTCGGTGCCCTCGACCACAATGAGCGCGCCGGGATAGGCGCGGCTGGGAACAGGGCGACCGGGCTGCGGCAGCGTCGTTTTGGAGGCGTCGGCGCGAACCGGTTTTGTCGTAGTGTCCTGGATTTCCATGGGCTGGCTAAGTGCGAGCGATGCGGCGCTTTGAGCGTAATCGGTCATTGTTACAGGAGCATTACAACACAGACCGATACGCTGAGGCAAAGTCGCGGTGGGAGAATTGCAGGGGCAGAAGTGAGGACCGTCTTGCGGCATGGTTCACGCGGTGAAAGCGGCGGCGAGCCGCCGCACTCCAAAAAGGAGGCACCCAAGACCCGGCGGGCTGGGAAGGCGTTGCGATCAGAATTCCGGCAAGGACTTTGCGCGCGCCGGGCGTCAAAGGTAGAATACCCTGCGATTGGGACAATGAAGCCGGAAGAGCAGCCTCTCCCTCATCAGATCACCGCGACGGTGGGTGTTAGCTGCGACGCTTGGAGGATTACCGTGAGTAAAAGGACCCTGATCGGTATCGTGCGTTTCCTGGTGGTCGTAATGGTAGCCGTCATAGGCCTCGTTCCGGTCTACGGCCAGTCCAATCCTGCTCCGAAAGCGAAGGCGCCCGGAGCCGCTTCGGGGAGCACGAAAATCACCATCCCGGACATCCCATACACGAAGTTTGTGCTGGACAATGGCCTGACCGTCCTTGTTCATGAAGACCACAAGGCCCCGATCGTGGCTGTGAACACGTGGTACCACGTGGGATCGAAGAACGAGAAGCCGGGGAGAACGGGTTTTGCCCACTTGTTCGAGCACCTGATGTTCAGCGGCAGTGAAAACTTCAATTACACTTACATCAATGCGATGGAGCGCATCGGCGCGAGTGATTTGAACGGCACGACCAGCAACGACCGAACGAATTTTTTTCAAAATGTACCCACCTCCATGCTGGACTATGTGCTGTTCGCGGAGAGCGACCGCATGGGCCATCTGCTCGGCGTTCTGGACCAGAAAAAGCTGGACCTCCAGCGAGGCGTGGTGGAGAACGAAAAGCGCCAGGGCGAAAATCAGCCTTACGGCGTCACCGAACAACTCATCACGGAAAACACCTATCCGGTGGGCCATCCTTATTCCTGGACGGTCATCGGCTCCATGAAAGATCTGGACGCGGCTTCTCTCAGCGACGTCCAGGAGTGGTTCAAAACCTATTACGGCCCGAACAACGTCACGCTGGTCATCGCGGGCGACATTACCCCAGAAGCGGCCCGTCAGAAGGTTGAGAAGTATTACGGCGGGATACCGCCGGGCCCACCCATCGACCATCAGGAAGTATGGGTAGCCAAACGGACTGGCACACACCGGGACTGGGTGCAGGATCGCGTGCCGCAGGCGCGGCTGTATCGCGTATGGAACGTGCCCCAGACAGCTTCCCCGGATGAGGCGTTGCTGGATCTGGCGGCGCAGGTGCTCGGCGCGGGCAAGACGTCGCGGCTGTACAAGCGCCTGGTTTACAAGGATCAGACGGCTACCAGTGCCACCGCGAGTGATAGTAATAACGAGATCGCCGGGCAATTCGATCTGACCTTGACGGCGAAGCCAGACGCGGACCTAAAAAAGGTGGAAACGACCGCGGATGAGGAGTTGCAGAATTTCCTGAAGAACGGACCTACCGAAGCTGAACTGCAGCTGGCCAAAACGCAGATCTTCGGCCAATACGCGCGGATCATGGAGCGCATCGGCGGCTTTGGCGGCAAGAGTGATATCCTGGCACGCTGCCAGACGTTCACGGGGAAGCCGGATTGTTACAAGGAATATTTAAAGCGCATCCAGGCAGCCACAGCGGCCACTGTGAAGAAGGCTGCGAACGATTGGCTGTCCGACGGCGATTATGTTCTGGAAGTGCAGCCTTATCCCACAGACCTGAAAGCCGGCGCGCCCATCGATCGCTCGAAGGAGCCCACACCGGGTTCCGCGATGTCTCTCAATCTTCCTCCCATGCAGAAGGCTAGGCTTTCCAACGGCCTGAAAATCGTGCTGGCGGAGCGTCATACCGCGCCGGTGGTAAATTTTTCGCTGCTCGTGGAAGGCGGGTACGCCGCGGATCCCACCGATGCCCGTGGCACCTGCAGCTTCGCGCAGCGCATGCTCGAAGAGGGCACGCCAACGCGCGACTCGCTGAAAATCAGTGAAGAGCTGGAATCGCTCAGCGCCGAGTATTCGGCCAGCGCCGATCTGGACTATGCCTCCGTCGATCTCAACGCCCTCAAGATCAATATGGACAAGGCTCTGGAAATCTATGCCGACCTGATTCTGCATCCGGCCTTCCCGCAGAAGGAGTTCGCGCGTTTGCAGAAGGACCGCCTGGCTGCCATTCAGCGGCAGAAGGTCACGCCTGGGGCCATGGCTCTGCGCGTTATGCCCACGTTGCTCTACGGAAAAGGACATCCCTACACCGGGGCTTTTGTCGGCACGGGCACCGAAGCCAGCGTGAGCAAGATGACCCGCGAGGACCTGGCGAAATTCCACGAGGCCTGGTACAAACCCAACAACGCCACCCTGCTCATCGTCGGCGACACAACTTTGGCTGAGATCACGCCGAAGCTCGAAAAACTCTTTGGCTCGTGGAAGGCAGGAGACGTAGTTCACCGGACAATTCCACAGGTTCCCGAGCCGGAGAAAGACCAGGTCTACCTGATTGACCGACCGGGATCCGGGCAGAGCCTGATCGTGGCCGCGCAACTGGCGCCGCCGTACAACGATCCCGACGAAGTGTCCCTGGGAGTGGTGAATGACATTTTTGGAGGGAACTTCAGTTCGCGCATCAATATGAATTTGCGCGAAGACAAGCACTGGTCCTACGGTGTGGGTTCCCGGCTACTGCCGGCGCTTGGCGAACGTCCCTTCTTCAGCTATTCGCCAGTGCAAACGGACAAGACCAAGGAGTCCATGGCGGAACTTGTGGCGGAGTACAAAGGTATCGTGGGCGACAAACCCATTACGGAGACCGAGCTTAAGGACGAGCAGTCCAACGCCACCCTGGGTCTCCCCGGAACATTCGAGACAGTGCAGCAACTTTCCGGCGCATACGGCACCATCCTGCAGTACAACTTACCGGAGGACTATTACAACACTTATACGCAGAGAGTGTTGGGGGTAACACCAGACACCGCCAACGCCATCGCCAAAAAGTACATCCTGCCCAGGCATCTCATCTGGGTGGTCGTGGGCGATATGAGCAAGGTCGAAGCCGGTATCCGCGAACTGAACGTCGGGGAAGTCCACAAGATCGACGCGGATGGCAACGCGGTGCAGTGAACGGTGAAAGCTGGCATCCTCGCACACTGATGATGCATTGCCCGAGGGATATTCCATCGGTGGGCGAGGGGGCAAAGATTATCGTTTGTTGGCGGGGCGGAAACCGTTAAAGCGGCGGCGAGCCGCCGCACTCCAAAAAAAGAGAAACCCAAGACCCAGGTACAAAACCGTTAGCTGGGGCACCCACTAAAAGAGCGAGAGCTTGATGTGCAGGAATTTCTTGGGATTTGTGCGGAAGTCGCCGATGAGCTTGCGCATGTCGGCGGTGACGCCGGTGAGGTTGTCATAAAGCTGGGGATCGGAGAACAGCTTGCCCGCCGTGTTGTTATTCTGATTGAGCTTGGCAGTAGCTTCCGAGACGTTGCTGCTGGCGTCGCGAAGTTTGTTGTAAAGAGTCTCGTCAGTGGCCAGCTTGCCGAGCGAGCCCTTGCCGGCGCGCACGTCGCCGAGTACGGCGTTGCCATTGGCGAGCGCTTCCTTGGCCTGATCGTAGAGCGTGGGATCGTACAGCAGCTTGCCCATCGTGCCCTTTTGCGCGCGCAGGTCGGCGAGAATGGTGTTGATCTGGTCGAGGGCCTGGTTGGCCTTAACGGCGGTGTCATCAGTGGTGAACAGTTTGTCGATAGTGCCCTGCCCGGCTTGCACGTTGCTGACAATCTGATCACCCTTGTCGAGGATGCTGTTGAGGTGGTTGTAGACCTTCTCGTCGGTGAGCAATTTTCCGAGCGTGCCCCGGCCACGCTGCACGCCGTTGACGAGATCCTTGATGTCGTCGCTCAGGGCTTGGAGATTCGTTAGGACATCGGCGCTGCGCTCGACAACTTCCTTGATGGCCTTTTCTTCCGTGCCGGGAACCGCCTGGCCTTCCTTGAGAGGCACGCCCGTGTAGCCGCGCGTGATGGTGACATAGCGGTTGCCCAGCAGCCCTTCCGTGACCAGGCTGGCGGCGGAGTCCGTCAAAACGTCGTTCTGATACTTGCGGTCGATGCGCATCCCGACTTCAATATTGTGCATGCGTTCCGGGCTCTTGCCCGGCTCGCGCGGCACCAGGCGAATCTGATCCACATTGCCAATCTCGACGCCGTCGAGACGCACCGGCGCGCCCGTGCTCAAGCCAGATACTTCGGGAAGATAGGTCTTGATGCGGTACTTGGGACCAAAGAAGCCGGCCCCGGTCACATAGAAGATGCCGACAGCCAGGATCAAGAGGCCGACAAGGACAAACAGACCCACGCGCAATTCGGACCACGTCAACTGTTTGCGCTGCGCCATGCGGAAGCTCCTCCGTGCCTGTGTGCCAGCTTACTCCACAGAACCTCAGCGGCGATGGCCAATTTTCCTTTTGTTGCACCGGCGGCGCGATGGCCGCCAAACCTGACGCCGAAAAGATGGCCTACTCGCACACTATACAGGAATTGCCGAGAATTTCTGAGCGCCGTGCATCAAAACCTTACGAATGGCCCAAAACTAAATCAGGAACCGCTGCAAGTAAGAATCGTTGGCAGCGAGGAACTCCTCGGGGCTCCCCTGAAAATAGATTCTTCCGTCACGCAGAACCAGAAAACGCGTCACGGCAGCGCCGGGTCTTTCGCGCGCGCTATTGCGGCGGACACGCCGCGTGGCGGGGTCAAAATGAAAATTGGCGAGCGCGAAGCCATCCTGCAGGCGATGCGTGGCGAGCAAGGCGGTGACGCCGTACACGTCGCGCAAGCGCAGGATGAGCGTGATGATGGTTTGCGAGGTGATGGGGTCGAGGCCCGCGGTGGGCGAATCGTAGAGCATGATAGGCGGACGGTCAACGAGCGCGCGGGCAATGGAAACACGCCGGCGCATTCCTCCGGAAAGCTCCGAGGGCAATTGGTTCAGGGTGTGGCCAAGCTCGACGAATTCCAGCACCTGGCGCACGCGCGGCTCGATCTCCTCTTCGTCCAGATGATCTTCGCGCAGGCGGTAAGCGACATTTTCGCCGACCGTGAGCGAATCGAACAGCGCTCCCTCCTGAAACACAAAACCGAACTTGCGGCGCAGCACCAGCAATTCGCGCTCGGACATGCGGGAGACCAGCTCCCCAAGAACTTCCACCGTGCCGCTGTCGGGACGCAAGAGACCCGCGGCAAGTTTGAGGGTGAGCGTCTTACCGGAACCGGTTTCACCAAGGAGAACGAGCGTCTCTTGCGGCTGCGCGGAGAAGGAAAGGCCGCAAAGGATTTCGCCTTCGGCGAAACCCATGCACACGTTGCTGAACTGAATGGCCGCCTCGCTGGACTTTTCGGGCGTAAGGGCAAACCGGCTGGGCGATTCCATCATGGCGAGAATCAAAAGACCTTGTCGGCAAGGAAGAGCGCAATCTTGGTCAGAAAAGTGTCCGCGATGATGATGAGCACGGAGGAGACCACCACGGCCTGCGTGGTGGCGCGCCCCACCCCCTGCGTACCCCCGCGAACGTTGAGCCCTTGATAGCAGCCGACGGTGGCGAGAATGAAGCCGAATACGATGGTCTTGGAGAAGCCCTGCATTATGTCGGAAAACTGCAGGATGGCAATGGCGCGCTCCCAGAACGTGGTGGCGTCAAGGCGGAGAGAGAATACGCTGGCCACCATCCCGCCGACGAGGCCGACGAACACAGAGATTGTTGTGAGGAGCGGGAGAGTGATCAGCGTGGCTAGCACCCGCGGGGAAACCAATTTGCGGCTGGGGTCTGTGCCCATGGCGCGCATGGCGTCCACCTGTTCGGTGACCTGCATGGAGCCGAGCTCCGAAGCGATGCCGGAGGCGCAACGCCCGGCGACCAGCAGGCCTGTGATCGAAGGGCCCAGCTCGCGCACCAGCGCAATGGAAACAACGTCGCCGGTCAACGAACTCTGGCCAAAACGCTCGAACTGCGCACCCGTCTGCAGCACCATCACCGCGCCGATGAAGAAGCCGGAGAGCAGCACGATCGGCAACGAACCGACGCCGATGTCGTCCATCTGCGCAAGGACGTCCTGCATGTAACGCGGAGAGGTCGCCAGGTTGGCAAGGGAGCGGAAAGAAAGCTTCGAGTACTCCTGAACTTTCAGGATGTTGATCTTGGCGGCGTCCAGGAGCACCTCGGCAACGGAGGGTGGCTCCGGCGAGTTGCTGTGCGGTTGAGCGACCTGGAGCGGCGTTTCGGCCACGTGTTTCCTGCTGAAGGCTGCGAGGAAAGCGTAACCGTCTCCGCGAGAAGCGTCAAGAATATATAAAAGTCAGAAGTTGGAAATTAGAAGTCGGAAGTTGGAAGTTAGGAGTAAGAAGTTAAGCGTCGGAAGCTCCTGGCGACCCGCTTGCTTACCTCAGGGGTAAAACCCCTGACTTGGGCATACTCTTCAGAACGGCTGCCCTTCGCAGCGCTCAGGGTAAAAAACCGTGCCCTCCCACGAACCATCAATGACATGGCCTCGAAACACTGGGGTCGCAAGGGGGATGGAACGGGGTTCCGGGTCAGACTGTTGAGCGCGTCTGCGCGGGAGCCAGGGCGGGGCTAGAAGTTCGGGCGCGCCAAGCAGTCAGCGCCGCAAGGGTCCTGGCGCAAATGTCTTCCGGAGACCCCGTGGCGGCTACCGGCAGCAACAGGCCAAGGTTGTGATAGAACGCGATGAGCGGCGCCGTGCTTCGGTCGTACGCTTCGAGCCGGATGCTGACCGATTCTGGCCGGTCATCCTCGCGCTGAAAGAGCTTGCCTCCGCAGCGATCGCATGTGCCAGCAACTTTGGGTGGCCGCTCTGTGGCATGGAACACCGCCTTGCACGTCTCGCAGGTGCGCCGGCCGCTGAGCCGCGCCACGATGGCACTGACGGGCAATTCGTAGTTGACCACCGCCGTAAGCGCGAGGCCCTCTTCTCCCATCAGATGTTTAAGCGATTCGGCTTGTGCCAGGGTGCGGGGAAACCCGTCAAGGAGGAAACCCCCGCCGCAACGCAGACAACCGCTGCGCTCGCGAACCATGTCCCACACGGTGGCGTCCGGCACGAGATCGCCGCGGCGCATGTACTCGAGAGCCGCTTTCATGGCGGGGCTCAACTCACATGCGTCCCGGCCCTTGGCGGCGCGGAAAACGTCCCCGGTGGAAAGGTGGCAAGCGCCCAGGCGCAGATTGAGGAGTTCGGCCTGAGTGCCCTTGCCTACGCCCGGCGCTCCTAGCAGGACAATCCTCCAAGGAGTTTGAGTCGCCTCAGGCACTGCCGAGCAGCGGGCGGAAGGCCCCTGGAGCCACGCAGCGCGATCATTGTTGTTATGTGCGGCCATGTTTACCTCATCCTTACAACGGTATGGGATTTGGGCAGAGTTCGCGGTGACAAATATCACAGCGTCGAGGCAGGTTGGATTGAAGGAACGCGGGCAGGAAGACGAAGAGTTGCTGAGATCCGGATAGCGATTTTGGGCCGGATCGACGGGCAACGGGCCTGTTTTGTTGAAGAGAGGGCAAAAAATTAAGGGCGACTCGGTGTTAGCCGCGTCGCCCTCTTTTGATTGAGTCGCGAAGGTTCTCGCTTCCCGATTCAACTTATTCGAAGGCGGTTCGGTTTAACCCTGGCCGCCTCCTGTAAATTGAGTCGTGAAGCTCTACTTCCAGGTCCAGCTCACGATAACGTCTCGGTATTACCCTTGGCGCATCTTTGAGTGCACCACGAAGCTTTTCGCTCCCGCTTGCGTCCAGCGGCAACGCGGTTTGACCCGTGTTGCGTTGAACTCCGCTGCGAAGCTAACTCCCCAATCCAACTCAGCGGAACCAGCTCGGTTTTACCCTTACTATTCCTCTGCATCGAACCGCGGAGCTCACTCCACAATGCAACACACTGGAACCGGCTCGGTCTTACCCTCACCATCCCTTTGCATCGAATCGCGGAGCAATCCTTCTCAATTCAATTCAGTAAAAGCTAACTCGGTTTGACCCTCGCCGCCTCAGTGAATTGAACTGCGAAGTTGCACTTCTAATTCAACTCGAGATTGACTGCCCGGTTTTACCCTTGCTGCCATCTCTGAATTGAGTCGTGAAGTTTTTCTTCCCGATCAATCTGTGCGGATAGTAGGAGCATGAGGAAACGTTGGCAAGAGTTAAATCTGTGGATATTTGTGCATGACTGTGCAAGAAAGTTTTGATGAAAATCAGCGAATAGACCGCTCCTGACTCATAAAAAGGAGATGAGATCGTCGAAAGAGCATGCAGCAAGGGCCGCACCCCTAGAAACACTTGTGCCCGTGCACGGCCTGTTTTAAATTTCCGCAGAGAAAAAGAGACGTTATGAACGAACAGGCGATGCACGAGATTCTAGCCGAGTCGCAGGCCGGCGAATTGATCTTCCCTGAAGTAGTGCAAAGGTTGCTCGAAGCAGGCGTGGAATCATACTTCTGCGATTTCGCCACTGGGCAAGAAACTTTCTACATGCGCGCCGGCAAGACGCATGTCGAAAAAATGGTTCTTCCGCTGGCGCCCATCGCGGAGAAGTTTTTGCCGACCGAACTGCTCGCTGCCATCCACGGGGCGCAGGCGGACACGATCCGCTATCCGGAATTTGTAAAGCGCTCCGTCGCAGCGGGCGTAACCGCCTACTGGGCCTTTCTCACCGGCCGCAAGGTCATCTACTTCGGCCACAAGGGTGAGACTCACACCGAAGAATATCCGCGCGCAAAATCGTAAGGCATTTAGGGAAAGAAGAGGCTCCGGACAAGCGCAGAGGAGTTGGCCTGGGTACTTCAAACCGTGTGTGCTCGCCGTGGCGCCTTGCCGCTAAAAGAGGAGTTTTGCGCCAAGCTGGATGAGGCGGGGCGGAGCCGCGCTAATGACCTCGCCGAAGGTTGCGCTGCCGATATTTCCGTCAACGGCCTGAGGACCGAAGAATTGAGCGTGGTTGAACACATTGAAGGCTTCGATGCGGAACTGGAAGGACTTCGACTCCGTCCAACGCACATTCTTGAGAAGGGCCATATCGTAGTTATCCATTCCCGGCCCGGAGAAGAAGCGCCGGTTGGCAGTTCCCGGAGTACCCAGTGCGTTCTCACTGAATTGGGAAGTATGGAAATAAGGCAGACCGTTGCGGGGATTGTGATTGAGAGCGAGCACGCCGCCGTTGTAGTCAGGCTCGTCGACCCCAAAGTTGTTGGTGCCATTCGGCTCCGCCCCGAGAAGAGAGTTGTCCCCGTAGTTCAGGAGCGTGACAGGCAGCCCCGTGCTGAAGCGAGTGATCCCAGAGAGTTCCCAACCCGTCGTCCAACGGTTCGCGGCTCGAAAAAGATGTTCCAAGGGGAGTTGATAGCTGTAGCTCGCGACAAAATTATGCCTCACATCAAAGGCGGATAACGCTCTGCTGAGTGCCGCATGGAGGGGATTTACCTCTTCGCCGAGGTTCGAAGACTGGTCTAGAGACTTGCTATAGGTGTATCCGGCCAGCACGTTCAGACGTTTGCTCGTATGGTGCAGGGTGAGCTGTAAAGCGTTGTAATTGGAATTGCCGATGGTGGCTTGGTTGGCATTGCTGCCGAAGTCCGATCCCAGCGGACCTCGCGTGCCGCCATAGACCTGGCCCGTTGACGCCGTATAGATGTTCCCTTCGCCAAACGGACCGCACGGTGTTTGTCCCGGCGCAAGATTAGCGGGATTGCTCAAGAACAAGCAAAGCGCAGGATCACCCGGGTTGGCTTCCTCAAGGACCAGAAGTCGATGCCCCTGTGTGCCGACATAACTGAGGCTGAGCACGGTATCCGCCCCCAATCCGCGCTCCAGCGACAACATGTATTCCTCGGAGTAGGGAATACGATTGGTGGTGGAGTAGTTTGGAAGCCCAGTAATCGGCTCGAACTGCGCCCAGTTCACGTTGGGGTCGGGGTGACTCGCGGAGGTGTTTAACGGCGCCAGCGTGACTGGGAAATACTGGCCGAGATTCTGCCCGCTCGCTGCGGTGACAAATGGCGTGGAAAACAGGGGTGGTGCAGGGCTTGTATACGTCGTTCCGTAAGGCGCATTCGCACTCATCACGCCAATCGTGAGTGCCTCAATCGCGGTATAAAACATGCCATAGCTCGCTCGGATGCTGGTTTTGCCCGGCCCCCCCAGTATTCTTCTCAGCGGACCATCTCCGGAAGCGGCAGGCGAATAGGCCAGGCCGACGCGTGGGGCGAAATCACGATTCCCCGGAGGAGCCAGCGTGCGTCGCACTCCGGGATCGGAGGGAAAGAGGATACCGGTGGGAGCTCCCGGGAAGACGGCGGACTGTTGGCCGGGTACGAATGTCGCGATTTGGTTGTACTTCTCATACCAGGGTTCGATGCGATCCCATCGCAGGCCGTAGTTGAACGTGAGGCTGCGTGATACACGCCAGTTATCTTGTCCGTAGAGGCCCACGTATTTGTTCCGCCCGTAAAAGGGTTGAAGCTGGCTCTGGTTGTATTGACTGGGAATGCCCAAGAGGAAGTCCGCGAAGTCAGAGCCGGTCTCGCTTCCGAAGAAAAGGAAGCTGCCATTAAACTGTGCGATGGCGTTGACATTGACCTGATCGAAGTGAAATTCGCCGCCCGCTCTGATGGTATGAGCGCCGATCACTTTGGAGAAATTGTCGAGCAACTGGAATGTGTTGCCGACCTGCTTTAGCTCATTGGTGTTTGTTCCGATCGTGAAACTATTGAAGCCGACACTCTCCACCCCTTCGCTTTTTGGAGAGAGTGGCACGATTCCCGAAGTTCCTTGCCCCACTTCGAACCCCTGCGATGCCAGGCTGACACCAACTCCGCCAATCGGTTTACCGAGGTCATTTGCGTCGCGCAGGTAGCTGAAGTGAAACTCATTCGCGGCAGTCGCACCGAGCGGCTTTGTGTTTGCCAAGCCGAGCAGTTGGGCGCGTCCCAGATACAGCGCGTTGAAGCCGGGCACGTTCGCGCCACCCTGGCCGGCAGGGTAAGGATTGTTCAGCGACCAGTCATCGAGAAAGTAGTAAGCGGACATCAGCCCCCATGTCGTGTTGGCGTCAACCCGATACGCTCCTTTGTCGTCGCGCAGGGTCTGGTTGTACTCCGAAGTGGAAAATGTGCCATTTGCACTGTTGGGAGTTGGGATGTATTTCAAGAGATTCGTCGCGGGCGCCGACCAAGCACTCTGAGGAATCACCGCGCCGGGAAACACACAAGTTGCGCTTGTGCATCCGGGGGTGTAATAGGCCTCACCCGCCGAGATTGGATAGCCGAGTTTTTGTGAGAGCAAGCCAGCCCAATACGGGCCGCTCACCGTGGTCGGGATCGTGTTCCCGTTGGCATCGGTGGTGACAAACGAGTGCGCCAGATCGGCTAAATTGCCGGTTCGGTCCTGTTTCGAGGGGACAGGTATCTGGCCGGTGTCCATTCCCTGGGTCGATCGAGTCCCCTGATAGTCAGCGAAGAAGAAAATCGTGTCCTTACGAATTGGCCCGCCGAACGTGCCGCCGAACTGGTTTCGATCGAACGCTCCGCGTGTTGGAGAAAAATAATTTCGCGTGTCGAGGTCCCTGTTGCGGACAAAATCGAAAATGTCGCCGTGAAATGCGTTGGTGCCGGATTTCGTGACAACGTTAATCTGCCCCCCGCTGAATTCGCCGTACTCGGCATCGAAATTGTTGGTGAGAATCCGGAACTCGGCGATGGAATCGAGGTTGGGAATGATCGCCGCGCCCATGTTTACATCCTCTTCGACGTCGCTTCCGTTCACGATGAAACTGTTGGCAAATTCCCGTTGCCCGTTGATGGAGATGGTGCCAGGATTCAAATCTCCCGAGGGGGACAGCACGCTCGCACCCACATCCTGCACAATATCGGACGCGATGGAGGTCACCGGGGCGACCCCGGGCTGAAGGGCGAGCAAGTCCGTAAAGCTCCGGCCATTGAGGGGCACGGCCGTCATCTGCGCGCCGGTGATGACTTCTCCCATCTGCGTACTTGTCGTTTCAACCTGCAGTTGGTCTCCGGCGACCTCAACAACATCCGACCTCTCGCCCACCGCGAGAACAGCGTCGAGCGTCAACGCACTGTTCGCATCGATGACGATCCCGGTACGCCGGTACGGCCTGAATGCCGCGCTTGTGACTTCAACTTCGTAGTGGCCGATCGGAAGACTGGGAAAAGAATAGAATCCTTTGCCGTCGGTCGCGACCTTTTGACGGATTCCCGTGTCGGTGTCAGTTGCCGTAACCCTTGCTCCGGCAATCACGGCGCCGCTCGGATCCGTCACTGTGCCTGAGATGCTTCCACCCACACCTGCCCAGAGAGCGGCGACAGAAAGCAGCAGGAACAGAGCAGCAAGAAAGGAAGCTCGACAGGCGGCGCGCCTCAAGCGCGGAGGAAAACGGCCGCACACATAGCTCTGCTGGTTACGACAGACCATGATTCTCTTCCCCTTTGCGGTCGCGAAAGACTGTGATCCGGCGGTGAGTCGGATGATTTATGCAAGTGAGTTGCAAATAGCAAAATACGACATTTTTAGTCCTATATCAATTTCTCTCCATTTACCGGCGAGAATCGCAGGTCCAAGGGTTGCTAAAGCAAGTCAGGATGTAGACTTCGACACTCTGGGACGTCGCCGCGGGCGAAAGCCCTTCAAGCCAGATCGGGAGCCAATGCGGACGTAGCTGGTCAGAAACAGGGACCCGCAACGAGCGTCTCCGCTCCCCCCATCAAACAGACCACTAGCAGGGTTGCGACGCGCCGGACTCGCGGGGCGACTTCCAGCTCACCGGGCGGGATTGACCGGCTCAAAGGCGAGCTTACCGGAGAAAAATGGAATAAGCTTGGTTTCGATGCGGTCGGCGATGTGATTCAGGTGGTCGCCTTCGTAAACCTCAAATTGGTGGGGAATGCGGTAGCTGGTCAAGGCGCGGTCGAGATCGCGGGCACGTTCGGTGATGCCATCATCACTGTCGCCCACATCGATGGCGATGCCGTGCAATTGGCGGAGATTCGCAACGTATTGGTCAATCGTGGAAAGCGGGTCGTTGGCATGCCACTTGGCAGCCACGGCGGGCTGGAGTTGGCCATCTTTAGTGGGCAGCGCGAGGTACATCGGAGGATTCTGGGGGTCGGGTGACCACGCTGCCGCCAACGCCAGCGCGGCCTTGGTCAGGAAATCGGCCTGATCCACCTGCGCAGGATCTTTGATCGCTTCGGCTTTCTTGGATCCCGCCGTCATTCCCGCGTCCGGAAGCGCCATGCAACAGGCGCTGAGCACATAAATGGTGGAGAAAACTTCGGGATGGCGCATGCCGATGCGCAGGGTACCGTAGCCGCCCATCGAATGGCCGGCCAATCCGCGGCTGGCCGCTTGTGGAAACGTGCGGTAGTGAGCGTCGATGTCGGGAACCAGTTCGCGAACGATGAAATCTTCCCAATTGCCGGTGGTCACGGAATTCGAGTACATGCTGCCCTGATAGCGCGTGTAGGCGTTGGGCATGACCACGATCATTTCCCGGGTGCCGGGCTCGCCAAAGGTTTTGTCGAGCACCTCGGGCAGATTGATCCAGTGCCTGGTAAAGCCGAACCACTTGTCGTCGCTATCGGTGAAGCCGTGCAGGAAATAGATGACGGGATAGCGGCGCGTCTTTTCGGCGGCGTAGCTCGCGGGGAGGTAGATGGAAACGTCGCGGTCCGGCGAATCCCCTTCGAGATTGGCTTCGAGGGATTTGCCGTGGACCTTCACGCGTTCCACCGTACCCTTGTGCTGTGCAAATACGCTGAACGGCGCGAAAATCACAGAAGCCGCCAGCAAGAGACCTGCATATTTGGTTTTCATGGGATGCGCTCCTGAGCGAAGGGCCATTGTTTCACGGAGTTTTCGTTTTTCGCAGAACATTTTCAGGTTGAAGGAAAGGTCGTCGCCTGCGGGACAGTGACTTCCGGCCGGATGGAGATTGTGCCTGGATTTGGAGCCGGCCGGTAACCGAACACGCGTAAAAGCGGCGGCAAGCCGCCGCACTCCAAAGGGATGGATTTCCTTGCGCGGCGCGCCTGGGCGGGCCGGATTGCGAACCTGCCGGAGGGATGCGCTGGACGGGCGGGGAGGAGGCCGATACACTGATAGTTTATGCTGCGATTTTATTCGGCGGGGGAGTCGCACGGGCAGGCGCTGCTGACGTTTTTGTCAGGCTTGCCGGCGGGACTGCGCGTGGATTTGGAGTTCGTCAATTACGAATTGCAGCGGCGGCAATTGGGATACGGGCGCGGCGGACGGCAGAAAATTGAAAGGGACCGCGCAGACGTGTTCGCGGGCGTGCGGCACGGGCAGACGATTGGCGCGCCCATTGCCCTGCGCATCGAGAATCGTGACTGGGCCAATTGGGAGAAGATCCTCTCGGTGGAGGCTACGGACGCGCCGGAAGCGGCTTCGCGAAAGCTGGTAGCGCCGCGGCCGGGCCATGCGGACCTGGCGGGTTCGCAGAAATTCAATTTTCACGATGCTAGATACGTGCTGGAGCGGGCTTCGGCGCGGGAAACGGCAGCGCGCGTGGCGGCGGGCGCTTTTGCCAAAATGCTGCTGCGGGAATTCGGCACGGAAATCGCCAGCCACACGACTCAGGTGCGAAATGTGCGGCTGGAACGCGCGGCAACGTGGGACGAAATTCGCGCGCTGAATGCGGATATCGAATCGCCGCTGCGCTGCGTGGATGCGACCGTGCAGGCCAAAATGATGGCCGAGGTGGATGCGGCGTTGAAAACAGGGGACACGGTCGGCGGCGTGTTTGAGATCGTTGCGCACAACGTGCCCGTCGGGCTGGGCTCGCACGCGCAGTGGGACGAAAAGCTGGACGGCAGGCTGGCGCAGGCGTTGATGAGCGTGCAAGCGGTGAAGGCCGTGGAGATCGGCTCCGGGATTCTGGCCGCGGGTTCCTTCGGCAGCGAAGTGCAAGACGAAATCTCGTATGACAAGGGCGCGCGGAAATTCCTGCGAGCCTCGAATCGCGCGGGTGGCCTCGAGGGCGGCATCACCAATGGGGAGGATCTGGTCATTCGCGGGTTCCTGAAGCCCATTTCGACATTGCGCAAGCCGTTGGGTACGGCGGACATGGTGACCAAGGAGCCGGTGCAGGCTGCCTACGAGCGTTCCGACTGGTGCGTGGTGCCGGCCGGGGGTGTTGCCGGAGAGGCGATGGTGGCTCTTGTGCTAGCGGACGCTTTTCTGCAAAAATTTGGAGGAGA
>Ga0074045_10002639_pt1 | contig 16529 bp, 16 predicted proteins | sample BogForMeECP23OM2_FD_94442 | JGI IMG/M metagenome (GOLD analysis project Ga0074045, IMG submission 94442) | Bog forest soil microbial communities from Calvert Island, British Columbia, Canada - Bog Forest MetaG ECP23OM2 | ecosystem: Environmental > Terrestrial > Soil > Wetlands ...
CACCTACCTCCATACCCCGCTCCCGGTGACGATGCTCATCGTCGTCGTCGCCTGCGCCCTGCTCGGCGTTGCCATCGAGCGCATCGGCCTCCGTCCGCTGGCGGGGTCGGCGCGCATCGCCCCGCTGCTCGCCACGATCGGCATCTTCTTGCCTGCCTTCTTTTTCGTGGCACTAAGCGCCCCTCTGGTGCCCCGTTTGCGCGCCTCGCAACGTGCTGCGGCGCTCCTCGATGGCGTAAACGTGGCGTCGCTTGCGCTGCTCGCGTTCGTGACATGGCAGCTCCTCCGGAGCGCGATCGTCGACGCCCCGACCGCACTCCTCGCGATCGCGAGTGCGCTCGTACTCTTCACGGTTCGTACGAACCCGGCGTGGATCGTGATCGGGGCTGGCGTGATGGGGATCCTCTTCGGATAGCAGGGGATCCGTCCGCCTTGCGTCCCCGCGTTCCCCGGCGTTCGCCTCCCCCCCTTCTCCGGGAGAGAGGCCGCCTTACGATTTTCTTCGCATCCGGAGTAGACTGGCGCGTGGGAGGACCTCCATGAAGCTCCGCAAGCTGGGTCGCACCGGGCTCAAAGTCTCAAACCTCTGTCTTGGTACGATGACCTTCGGCAACAAGGAGTGGGGCTGCGACGAGGCCACGTCCCGCAAGATCGTCGACCGCTTCCTCGACGTCGGAGGGAACTTCATCGATACCGCGGATGTGTACTCAAACGGGACCTCGGAAGAAATCACGGGCCGCGCGATTCGCGAGAAGCGCCACCAAGTGGTACTGGCCACCAAGGTCGCGGGACCCATGGGGAGCGGCCCCAACGATCTCGGTCTTTCACGCCGGCACATCCTTGACGGAATTGATGCCAGCCTGCGCCGTTTGGGCACCGATTTCATCGACCTCTACCAGGTCCACGCCTATGACCCGACCACGCCTCTCGATGAGACGCTGCGTGCCCTCAATGACTGCGTACGCGCGGGCAAAGTTCGCTACCTCGGCTGCTCGAACTACTCAGCGTGGCACGTGATGAAGGCCACGGCTCTCGCACGCGAACTCGGGACGGCACGCTACGATTGTCTCCAACCGCAATACTCGCTCGTGTGTCGGGAGATCGAGCGCGAGCACCTGCCGCTGTGTCGTGAAGAAGGAATCGGCGTAATTCCATGGAGCCCACTCGCGGGCGGGTTGCTGACGGGCAAGGTGCTTCGCGGCGCCGGCGCTCCCGCCGGCACGCGTGCAGCCGTCGACCCGATGAACCGCGAACGCTTTACCGCGGAGCGGAACCTCGCAATCGCGGAGACCGTGGTGGAGATCGCAAAGACGATCGGAAAGACCGCAAGCCAGGTCGCCCTGGCCTGGTGCGCATGTCAGCCCGGGGTGACGTCGCCGATCTTCGGCGCGCGCACGCTCGAGCAGCTCGAGGACAATCTCGGTGCGGCCGATCTCGTCCTCGACGACGCCGCTCGCAAGAAGCTCGACGGGGTTTCCGCGCTGCCGCTCGTCTATCCCTACGATTTCCACGCACGGGTGCGCGCGATGATGGGGGCCATGAAGCTCGACGCGTGAAGCGACCCTAGAGCCGAGCCGAGTAGCCTCGCAGGAAGAGCGGAGCGATCCCGAGCCGTTGCGTGTCGGCCCGCAGCGCCGCTTCGTTCGGCGCATGCTCGTAGCGGAGAGCCGCCTCGATCATTCGCGGAAGGAGACCGAGGTCGCTCGCGGTGTTGACGAAGACGCCTGGCTTGCCGAGCGCGAAGTGCACGGCTCGGTCGATGTCCGCCTGGTTCTCGAGGGGCTCATACCAAGTCGTCGTCCGCGGGGTGGAACCCTCTTCCCAACGTCGTCGCGCGATGGATTTGATCGTCTGCACCGCCACGCTGCGCTTGCGACAGAGGATGAGCAGCGCCTCGAACTGCTCCGCGTACTCGGCGTCCTGCATCATCGAAAAATTGTAGGGCAAGAGCACGGAGTCGAAGTCAAAGCGCTCGAGGCTGCGCAGATGCATGTTCGCGACGCGGGTGCCGTGGCCGGTCACGCCGAGAAACCGCACGAGCCCCTCGTCGCGCGCCTCGACGGCGGCGCGCAGCGCGCCCTCCGGGCCCATCGCCAGCTCCCATTCCTCCTCCTTCACGAGGTTGTGCAGCTGAAGCAGATCCAGCTGGTCCACCCGCAGGCGTTCGAGGGAGCGGCGAATCTCAGCGCGCGCCGCAGCGTAGGTCCGCGCGCCGGTTTTGGTGGCAAGAAAGAAGCGACGGCGGTGCTCGCGCATCCAAGGGCCGATCCGCAGCTCGGCGTCCCCATACGAAGCCGCGGTGTCGATGTGGTTCACGCCCGCTTCGAGCAGGAGCGTGAGCCCCCGGTCGGCTGCCTCCTGAGAGACTCGCGCCAGGGCGGCTGCACCAAAAAGGAGGCGTGTGCTGTGGTGGCCTGTTCGTCCGAAGGGCAGTGTCGAGAGCATGGCATCACCTCCCAGGGGTGGGGAACTGCGTGCGCAGAATAGCGTCGAAGCCACGCGCCCCGAGCCAGCGGCGGGCGCCCATGAATCCGCGCGCCGCCAGGGTCACGGGATAGCGCGCACGCGGGCGTCGCGCGGTGAGTGCCCGCTCGATCACCTTGGCTACTGCCTCCGGGGTGCCGGCGAGTGCGCCGATCGGACCCGCGTAGTCGAGATGATGGCCGAGCACCTCGCAGAACTTCGCGTAGGGGGAGTCGGCTGCTCCGAGGGAGCGGATCTTCTCCAAGGCGGTCGGGCCGAACTCGGTCTTGATCGGCCCGGGCTCGACCAGGACGACCGCGATTCCGAAGCCCGAGACCTCGAAGCGCAGCGCGTCGGAGAGTGCTTCCACCGCGTACTTGGTGGCATGGTAGAAGGCACCACCCGGAAGTGTCATGCGCCCGCCCATCGAGCTTAGGTTCACGATCCGGCCGAAGCGCTGCCTGCGCATCCCGGGAAGGACGAGCTTCGTGAGCTGAATGAGGCCGAATACGTTGGTTTCGAACTGCCGACGTACCTCCTCCATGGGAACCTCTTCGAAGGGTCCCTCCGAGCCGTAGCCCGCATTGTTCACCAGCGCGCCGACGGCGCCTTCGCTCTTCTCCACCGCCTCTACCGCGGCAGAGATCGAGCGCTCGTCGCACACGTCGAGTGCCAGCACTCGGCAACCGTGGCTGGCGAGATCCTGGATCGTCTCGGGGCGACGCGCCGTGGCGTAGACGGTGTGGCCGCTTCGTGCCAGACGCTCTGCGGTGGCCCGGCCGATGCCAGTCGAGCAGCCCGTGATGAGTACGGCGTGCGAGATCTGGTGCGTCATGAGATTCCCCCTTGTGTTCGAGGCGCTCGACCCGTTATTCCTTGGCGGGTAGCCGCGTGAGGAGGCCTCGATGTCGATTCGCCTGCATGCCTTTACCTGCGGCTGGCTGACCGGCGGCCTCGGCAACTTCCTGGCCGGGCAGCGGGGCCGAATCCGCGTCCCGGTGCCTTGCTTTCTGATCGTGCATCCACGAGGGACCGCGCTTTTTGACACCGGACTCCATGCGGGCATACAGCGCGACCCGGTCGAGCGTCTTGGCGCGCTCGCGGCATCCTGGACCATCGAGTTCGCGCCGGGAGAAGAGGTGGCGGGCCGTCTCGCCGAGGTCGATCTCTCTCCCGCTCGCATCGATTTCATCGTGACCTCCCACCTGCACTTTGATCACGCGGGCGGCATCGCGCAGATTCCCAACGCGAGGCTCGTGGTTCAACAAGCGGAATGGCAGGCGGGTCGCGAGCCGGATCTCGTGCGCGCGAACTTCTACAACCCCCGCGACTATGACCTCGGCCACGAGATCATCGCGGTCTCCGGAGAACACGATCTGTTCGGGGATGGGAGCGTCCTGTGCCTTCCCACGCCGGGCCACACTCCCGGGCACCAGTCGCTGCGCGTGCGGCTGCCAAAGGGCGAGATCATTTTGACCGCAGACGCCTGTTATTTGCGTCGCACGTTGGACCGACTCGAGCTGCCGCCCTTCGGCCACGACCGCGCGCAAATGCTGGCGTCGCTGCGGCGGCTCCGCACGCTGGAAGAGGCCGGCGCACGTCTTTTCTTCGGCCACGACCCCGCGCAATGGGAGAGCGTGCCGCAGGCGCCCCACGCCATGGAATGAGATCGCCTCCTGACGAAGTTCTCGAGCCGCCGCGCTGCTCCCCGCGGCCACGCTACATCCTACGAATCGGTTGAGAGCCATCCCAGGTCTGCGCGACCTCCGCGATGTGCTCGAAGAACCGTCCCTTCGCACCGCTCACTTCCGAAAGCTCCACGATCGTGCCGGGATGTCCCCCGGTCAGGAGATACACAAAACGCCCGTTCGGCCCACCGATCGTGCCCGACTGAGCGACCTCGTAGCCGAGTTTCAGAACGCGCTCCATGTCCTCGTCGAAGGACTTGGTCCAGCAGGCGACATGCTGCAAGCCCTCGTGCCCCGCCGAGAGGAAGTCCCGGTACGTCGAGGGCGCGTCATTGCGTTGCTGGATGAGTTCGATCTGGAGCGGCCCGGAGTTTGCGAGGGCGATGCTGACCTCGAGCGACGAGGGCAGAGCGCGATAGCGAAAGTCCTGGATCGGCACCCTTTCGAAGTAGAAGAACGGACCGACGCCGAGAACCTGCGTCCAGTGGCGCATCGCAGCTTCGACGTCGCGCACCACATAGCCGTTCTGGCGGACCGGTCCGAAAATACGGCTCATGGCCCTCTCGATCGGTTCACCCTGACGTTTTGGATGTAGAATGTCAACTCTCTGCATCGGGGAAGACACATGGTGGGGCGACGCAGCGAGAAGGAATTGCTGATTGTAGCGGCGGCGTTTGAGCGCTTCGCGCGCTACGGCTTTCGGCGCACCTCCCTCGGCGACATCGCCCGCGAGGCCGGCATCTCGCGGCCGGCGGTGTATCTCCACTTCCCGAACAAGCAGGCCATCTTTCGCGCGGCCGCGGGCGTGATGCACGAGCGAGCCCTGCGCGCCGCTTCGAAGGCCGCGCTCGCTTCAGGAGAGATTGAGACGCGCATCGCGCAGATCCTCGAGGCCAAGCTCGGAAGCTTCTTCGAGATCGCCCACGGCTCCGCCCACGTCGGCGAGATTCTCGACGAGAACAGTCGTCTGTGCGGCGACATCTCGGAGGCCGCGCGCCGGCGCTACCTCAGGATCTTGCGGGGCGTGATCGACGACGCCGCCCGGCGCGGAGAGCTTGCGCCCGCCGCAGCAGGCCTCTCCACGGCGGCCGCCGCAGAGCTCATCGTCGACAGCGCAAAGGGTCTCGAAACCGCGGGTGCCGCTACGTTGACACCCCTCGCCTATCGGCGCCGCGTGGCCCAGCTTGTCAACGTTCTGGTGAGGGGAATGGGGGGACATCCGCGCGAGCGAAGCGCGGGGCGGACGCCCGCACGAAGGCTGGCGCGAAGTCGTGCGGAATGGGCGCCGCGAGCTCGAGCGGCGGAACCCCGGGCGTAGCGTCGACTCTCACCCGCAGCCAGAACGCGTGAAGCTGAGTGCGCAGCGGGAAATCCTGAGGCCCACACTCCACAGCGGCGCCATAGAGCGTGTCGCCCACGATCGGGGTCCCGCCGTGGGCAAGGTGCACGCGGATCTGATGCGTGCGCCCCGTCGCAGGCTCGGCCTGCACGAGGGTCCTCCCCTCGTGCGTCTCGAGACGGACAAAGCGGGTGCAGCTTGCCCTGCGTCCTGCGCCTGGCGTGTCGTAGAGCGCGAAACGGAATCTCGTCGGATGCAGGGCGCGGGCGAGAAAGCCACTGACCTCCCAGCGGCTGTGCTTTGGTCGAGGCGACACCAGCGCGAGATAGCGCCTCAAAAGACGCCCGCCTGCGAGCTCGCGGCCGAAATGCCCGGCGCTCTCGCGACTGCGTGCGAAGAGCACGAGGCCGCTCGTTCCGCGGTCGAGGCGGTGAACCGCAGTGAGCGCGCTGCACTTTAAACGAGAGCGCAGTTCGGCTTCGAGCGAGAGGCGCTGACTGGCGCGCGTCCCCTGTACTGTCATCCATGCGGGCTTGTTGACGGCGACCACGCCCGAGGCATCACACAAGACCGCGTCTTCCGGGAGCGGAACGGGCGCCGGCTCGTAGGCGAAGGCGTATGCAACGACCGAGGTGGACGCTTCGACCTCGTCGGGGAGCGCCTCCTCGTCGAAGGGGTGACCCGCGAGGTGGAGGCCGCCGTGCCAGAGCAAGCTCGCGATCCGCTCGCTACTAAAGCCCGCCTCGTGGAGCCGCGCCCGAAGATCGCCAAGGAATGCGGCTCGCGAGAGACGGCGATTGGTCACCCAACCCTGGCGTAGGACAGGCGGGTCCCAAGGATTCGTAGGGGACATCACTTCCCATGCTACCGTGGAACCATCCTAGTCGGCGGAGGCCCGGTTATGGGCGATTGGCTCCAAAGGCAACTCGCGCGTCGTCCCTGGTGGATGAACGCGCTCCTCATCTTCTGTGTGTACATGGCCTTCTTCTATGTGCCGTGGGACTTGTTTCTAAAGCCGGTCTCCCGCGACGCGGAGGTGTTCCTCGGCTACGCGTTTCATGGCTGGGCCGCCAAGCTCACGAACCCGCTCCACTGGTTCATCTACGGCGCCGGCACCTACGGGTTCTGGCGTATGCGACCCTGGATGCATCCTTGGGCGGCGCTGTACGCGTCACAAGTGGCGCTCAGCCTGTGCATCTGGAGCGTGCGCACGTCGCCGGGCCTCCGCGGCTGGGCCTTCGGGCTTACCTTGCTTCTTCTCGTGGGTGCGCTCGCCGTGGCGCTCTGGCGCAGTCGCCCGCTGTTTCAGCGCGAGCCTGGCGCACTCTCGCAGCGCTACCCGGGGTGGGCAGTCGTGACGGGTGCTTCGGCGGGGATCGGCGCGGAGTTCGCCCGCCAGCTTGCGCGGGCGGGATTCTCGTGCGTCCTCACCGCGCGCCGCCAAGACCGGCTGAAGGCCCTCGCCCTCGAGCTCGAAAAGGAATACGGCGTCGCGACCCGTGTCGTTGCCGTCGATCTTGCGACGCTCCAGGGACCGGAGGAGCTCGCGGCGGCGCTGGCGGATCTCGAGGTCGGCGTCCTCGTGAACAACGCGGGCTTTGGCTTGTCGGGCCGCTTCGACAAGCAGGAGGCCGCCCGGTTGGCGGAGATGGTGACGCTCAATTGCAGCACTCCGGTCGTCGTGACACGCCTGCTGCTCCCCCGCATGCTCGAGCGTGGCCGCGGCGCGATCCTGATCACCGGATCGGTCGCCGGTCGCCAACCGCTTCCCCTTCACGCCGTGTACGCCGCCACCAAAGCCTTTGACCTCCTGTTCGGGGAGGCGCTTTGGTCGGAGCTCCGCGGACGCGGGATCGATGTGCTCGTGGTGGAACCGGGCTCGACCGAGAGCGAGTTCCATGAGCTGGCGGGCGAGCTACCGCACGCGGCCGAGCCGGCCGCGAACGTCGTCGCGACCGCGCTTGCAGCGCTGGGCCAGCAGCCCTCGGTGATCTCCGGCTGGTTCAACTGGCTGCGCGCCCACCTGGGGCAGCGCCTCATGCCGCACTCCCTGATCGCTCTGGCTGCCCATCGCGTGACCGAGAACTACACCCCGCCGGAGATGCGTTAGCGTGGTCCGGCGCTGCGGCCGCGCTGCGGCCGCCGCCCTCGTCCTCCTCTTTGGAGCGGGACTCGCGACGCCTCGAGCGACGCACGCCGCAGGGCCGCTCGCGGTGCTGCCGGCACAAGGGGCGCCTCCCGCGGCACAAGGGGCTCCGCCTGCGACACCGGGCGCGCCGGCCGAACCGCCGCCGACGATTGCTGTACCCGACATTGCGAGTCGTGCGGAGGAGCTCTCGACCTATCTCCGCGGGGTGGAGGCGGGGCTCGCACCAAGCCCGCAGCTGAAGGCGATTCAGGACGCGATCCCAGACCTCAGCGACCGGGACGCCGAACAGCTGGCCGATCTGGACCGCACCCTAGAGCAGGGGCCACAGCTCCACGTCGTGGAGACGCTCCTGCACTCCTGGGCCCGCACCCGTAGCGAGATTGCGACCAGCAACAGCTTGCTCACCGACCAAGCAAAACGGCTCGAGGACCTGCTTGGCGAGCTTGCCAAGCGCCGTGACCTTTGGCGGCGCACCCAGGAAGATGCACGCGCTTCGGGCGCACCGCAGCCCGTCCTTGACCGAGTGCAAGAGAGCCTCGCGGCTCTTTCCGCAACGCAAAAGAACATCGATAAGCGTCGGGCCGAGATCCTGGCGATGCAGGATAAGGTCACGCGTGAGCTTGCACTCGTCGACGATGCGACGAGCCGTCTCACCGCCTATCGCCAGCAGACGGTAGGGAAGATCCTGGTCCGGGATAGCCATCCGATCTGGGCGATTGACTTGTCAGAGCGCATCCGCGGTCGCCTTCTGACTCACGTAAGGGATGAGCTTCGATCGGACTTCAAGGACTTTCGTCAGTATGTGACGGAGAACCAGCCGCGCCTTGTGGCACAACTCCTGCTCCTGCTGGTCCTGGCTGCACTGTTTCGAAGCGGCCGCGTGCGCGCGCGCCGGATTGTCGAACGTGAGCCAGCCCTTGAGCCGGCCACGCGCGTCTTCCAGCTGCCGTATTCCAGCGCCTTCGTCTTGACCGCGATCGCAACGGGATGGATCCATCCCGAGCTCCCGCAAATGCCGCGACAAGCGGTGTCGCTGATCGCCCTCGTGCCCGTGCTTCGTGTCGTTCGCGCCTACCTGCATCCCGGACTCGTGCCCGCGCTCTACGTTTTTGCGGGCTTCTTTTTGACGGATCGGATCCGTTTCTTCAGCTCTCCGTCTCCGGTCCTCGAACAGATCCTCTTTCTCGTGGAGATGGTGGCCGCTTGCGTGCTCATGGCGTGGGTCTTGCGACCCGCTCGGCTCGAGCGGGTCGCGCTGAGCGAGAGTCAGCTGGCTGCGCTTCGGCGGATCGGGATTGCCGCGCGCATCCTGTTTCTCGGCTTCGCAGTGGCGCTCGTCACCGGCGCCTGCGGCTTCATGCAGCTCGGACGCCTGCTCGGTGGCGGAACGCTCTGGGCGGTCTACACCGGGCTTGGGCTGTACGCCTCCTTGCGGGCCGCCCAGGGACTCGTGACCTACGGCCTGCGCACGCGGCTGCTCCGTCGCTTGCGCGTGGTGGGGTCGAAGCGCGAGCCGATTGAGCGGCGTGTCAATCGCGCGCTGATGTGGGCCACGATGCTGGCGTGGCTCTGGGTCGTGCTCGCAAGGTTTGAACTCGACGGGCCGGTGCGCGCCCTCGTGCAGTCCATGCTCGCGATTCCGATAGCGCCGGGAACCGGGATTTCCGTAACGTTCGGAAACCTTCTCGCGTTTGCGCTCACGGTGTACGGGGCGTGGCTTGCCTCGCGCTTTGTGCGCTTCGTGTTGCATGAGGAGATCCTCCCGCGCTTCTCCCTCGCGCGCGGAGTGGACTATGCGATCACGACCGTCTTGACCTATGTGCTCCTCTTGGGAGGTTTTTGGGTTGCCCTCGGCGCCTTGGGGATCGACCTGAACCGCGCGAGCCTGCTCGCCGGTGCGTTAGGCGTGGGTGTGGGCTTTGGTCTCCAAAACATCGTAAATAACTTCGTGTCAGGTCTGATTCTGCTTCTCGAGCGACCGATTCAGGTGGGCGACACGGTACAGATTGGAGACCTGACGGGCGTTGTAAACCGGATTGGGATCCGCTCGAGCACGGTCCGCACGGGTCAGGGCTCGGAGGTGATCGTGCCCAACGCGACGCTCATCTCCGAGCGTGTGACCAACTGGACACTCTCCGACCAGATGCGCAGGATCGACCTGACTCTCGGCGTGGGATACGCGTCAGACCCCGAACGGGTGCTGGCAATCCTCGTGGAAGCCGCACAGTCCCACCCGAACGTGCTGCCACTGCCCGCGCCGACGGCACTCTTCCACGGCTTTGGGCAGAGCACACTCGACTTCCAGCTGAGCGCATGGACGAATCAGCCCGAAGGCTGGGTGCAGGTGAGAAGTGAGCTTGGGATCCTGGTGTATCGCAAACTCCAAGCCGAGGGGATCGAGATCCCCTTCCCCCAGCAGGACGTTCACGTACGCACCGTCCCTAAATCCTAGGGCGCGGGGTGCGACACTGGGCCACAGCGCTGGAAGGCACGTGGCGCTTTGTCTCGGGCCTAGCGCGCGGGCGGCTCCTTCTCGAGGAGCGCCATGAGATCGAAGGTCGAGACGATTCCCACCAGCACCCCATCCTCTGCAATGAGCACGCGGTGGATGCGGCTTTGGCGGAGTGTCCGAGCGATTTCCTCGACCGGAGAATCAGGAGCAAGCATCAACGCCCCCTCGGTCATCACTTCGGAGACCGTGCGCGAGGCCATGCGATTCTGGAAATCCTCCGGTCCGTTCGCCCAATCGGGACCCGAGAACTCTGCGAGATCGCGATAGTAATGGGGCTCTGAGAGCACGGTGTCCTGCTCCTCGGTGGCGCCGCGCAAGAGATCCCGGACCGAAACCACGCCGATCACCCGACCGTCCGCATCCACCACCGGCGCACCATTGATCTCTTCTTCGACGAATAGCCGTTGCGCATCGAGCAAGGAGGCGTCGGCTTCGATCGTGACCACGTGGGTCTGCATCACGTCGCGGGCGAGTACGCTCATCACAAGTCCTCCTGCAGGGAGGTATTGCAGAAGGCGTGCCAAGTGCGCCCTGCGCTAGCGCATGTAGGCGGAGGCCAAGGCGTCGACGTATTCATTCCAGCGCGAGCCGTCGTGTGCGCGGATCCAGCGCAGGCGGGCCTTCGGGTGTGCACGCGCCAGCGCGTAGAGCCTCTTCACGAGTTCGAGGTTCTTGATCTCACCGCCCTTGCGTCGCCAGCCGCGAGCTTCCCAACCCGCTGCCCACTCATTCACCGTCTTCACGCAAAGCTCACTGTCGGAGTAGACGGTCACGTCCGCGTCTTGAGGCAGCATGCCAAACGCCTCGATCAGCGCCGTGAGCTCCATCCGGTTGTTTGTGGTCTCGGGATCGACACCACTCTTCTGTGCGCGGATCTCATCATTCTCGACCCATACCACGCCCCAACCCCCCGGGCCTGGATTCCCCTCGCACGAGCCATCGGTGAATAGGCCGCTCGTGGGTCCGCCGTGATAGCGCGCAAGCACCTCTTCGGGCGAGAGCGGCGCGGTTCGCGTAGACCTGGCCATGGCGCCTGCATCTCCGCTCTTACACCCCCACGCGGAAGTGAACCACATCGCCGTCGCGGACGACGTATTCCTTTCCCTCCACGCGCATCGCGCCGGCCGCCTTGGCACCTCCTTCTCCGCCTTGCGCGATGTAATCGGTGTAGGAGATGACCTCGGCGCGGATGAAGCTGCGTTCAAAATCGGTGTGGATCTCGCCTGCGGCGGCGGGTGCCAGGGTACCGCGACGGATCGTCCAGGCCCTCACTTCCTTCGGTCCCGCAGTAAAGAAGGTGATGAGGTCGAGCAGCGCGTACGCCTCGCGCACCAGCCGGTGAAGGCCCGGCTCGTCGACACCGAGGTCGTGGAGGAACGCCGCCTTCTCCGCAGCGTCGAGCTCCGCGAGCTCGGCCTCGATCTTGGCGCAAAGGCGAACCACGCGGGCGCCCTCTTCGCGAGCGCGCGATTCGACCTTCGTGGTCTGCGCATTGCCCTTGGCAAGCGAGCCCTCATCGACGTTTGCGACGTAGAGCACGGGCTTCCCGGTCAAGAGGAAGCACTCGCGCAGCGCACCCTCCATCTCCCCGGGCGCTGGGTACGTGCGCGCGGGGCGGCCTGCCGAGAGATGACTCAGCAAGCCCGAGAAGAAAGCGGCCTCTTCCCTGGCGCCCTTGGCTCCGCTGCGCGCGGTGCGCTGCGCCCGATCGAGGCGCCGCTCCACCGTATCGATATCCGCAAGCCCGAGTTCGGTCTCGATGGTTTCGATATCTCGGATGGGATCGATTCCACCCTCCACGTGAACGACGTTTGTGTCCTCGAAACAGCGCACGACCTGCACGATGGCCTGCGTCTCGCGAATGTGGGAGAGGAACTGGTTCCCGAGACCCTCGCCCTTGGATGCCCCACGGACGAGGCCGGCGATGTCCACGAACTCGACCGTCGCGGGCACGATCCGTGCGGAGTGCACGATCGCATCCAGCGCGGCGAGGCGAGGATCGGGAACGGGGACGACGCCCGCGTTCGGCTCGATGGTGCAGAACGGGTAGTTCTCGGCCGCGATTCCCGCGGCCGTGAGCGCGTTAAAGAGGGTGCTCTTGCCGACGTTGGGTAGACCTACAATTCCGCAGCGCAGCGCCATGGGGTCGCTAGGGTCGGGGGTTTTGGGCTCGGGCGCCAGAGCCCCGCTGTGGCGCTCTCCGCCGCACGCGGAGGCTAGGGGCTTCCCGCCGAGGGAGCGGCGTCGGATCGCGGGCCCGAGGGCGCAGGACGCCGAGCCGCTCTTCCTCCTCTCGCGTCCCGCGCAGGAGGGCCGAAGGCGACTCCCAGCGCGCATTCTCAGCTGCGGCCTCGCCCCGCCGCATGAGAGGACCTCCTGAGGCGAGGGCTTCCCTTTCGTCGACCTGTGATCTTGCGGCTGCCCCCGGCGAGAGGCGCGCGCTGCGCTTCGTTGGACGAGAACGCGCTTCGCTATTCCTCGTCGCGTCCCTCTCTGGTGTATGCCGAGAGGAACCCCCGCCTCCACTCCTCGTACCGGCCCTGGACGATCGCAGCTCGCGCATCGCCCACGAGCTTTTCGTAGAAGCGAACGTTGTGCACCGAGCACAGGATCGCCGAAAGAACCTCATTGGCTGCGAACAGATGGTGCAGGTAGGCGCGCGAGAAGCCTCCCGCGCACGCCATGCAGTCGCACGACGAGTCGATGGGATAGGCGTCCCGGCGATACCGTCGGTGGGTGAGGCGGAGGCGTCCGCGAGTGGTAAAGACCGAAGCCGAGCGCGCGTAGCGCGTCGGAATTACGCAATCGAACATATCCATTCCGCAGCCGATGGCCGCGAGCAAGTCCTCTGGCAGGCCGACACCCATCAGGTAGCGCGGCTTATTCTCAGGCAGAAGGGGTGCCGCGTGAGCAGTCACGCGCGTCAGGAGCTCATGCCCCTCACCGACGGACACTCCGCCGATCGCGTAGCCGGGCAGATCCATCGCGACAAGCGCCGCCGCGCAGCGCTCGCGAAGCTCCGGGTACACGCTCCCCTGGACGATGGCAAAGAGCGCTTGCTCGCTCGGGCGGGCGTGGGCGCGCAGGCATCGCTCCGCCCAAGCAAGTGTCCGGCGGACGCCACTTTCGGCGAGCGCCTCGTCGGCAGGATAGGGCGTACACTCGTCGAACATCATGATGATGTCCGCACCGAGCGCGTTTTGGATCTCGATGGATCGCTCGGGTGTCAGCTCCACGACGGAGCCGTCCAGCTCGTTCTTGAAACGCACGCCGTGGTCTTCGATCTCCTTCTTCGGAAGCGAGAAGACCTGGAAGCCGCCGCTGTCGGTGAGAATCGTACGCTCCCAGCACATGAAGCGGTGGAGCCCTCCGAGCTTGGCTACGAGGGCCTCGCCGGGACGAAGCATGAGGTGGTAGGTGTTCGCGAGCACGACCTCCGCTCCGGTGCGCGCGACTTGCTCGGGCGTCATGGCTTTGACCGCTCCGTGCGTGCCGACGGGCATGAACGCAGGCGTTCGGAAGCTGCCGTGCGGTGTCGTCGCGAGGCCCGCCCGAGCAGTGCCGGAGCGGGCTTCGAGGCTGAAACGCAGGGGAGAAGGGTTGTCCGTCACACCTCAAGGCTAGCCGGCGCGGCTCCTCTCGCCTGCGTTCGGCGGGTGCCCCTTCAACTTCAAAAGCATTCCTTCGACGATGAGGGCCAGGCCGAGCGGCCTGTCCCGTGGATCGCCACCCTGGTGCGGACGGGCCTCAAGGCGCTGGGCGCCTTGTGAGGGCTACCCTCGCTTCGACACGATCGCTCGGCCCCGGACTCTGGAGGATCCTGCATGCAGCCGCCTGTCCGTCTTTCGCCGCTCTTCTTCGCCCTCGCATGGCTTTTGGCCTCCGGTTTCCCGGCCGAGGCGGCCGAGCCCAGTGCAACGCTCCAACTGACGGGCGGCGCGGTGGCCGCCGGGATCGGCTTTAGCTGGGGAAGCGGAACCCTCACCTTTCGTGGCAAGGAGTACCGGGTGAGCGTCAGCGGTCTCTCGGTGGGCGATGTGGGGATCGTACGCGCGACCGCCAGAGGAAGTGTCTACGACCTTCAGAAAGTTCAGGATTTCGATGGGACCTACACCTCCTACGCCATCGGCTCGACGATCGGAGGGGGCGGTTCCGTCGCTACTCTACGCAACCAGAACGGCGTGGTGATCCACATCGTAGCGACCACACAGGGCCTCAAGCTCACCTTGAACGCGAGCGGCGTACGGATGAGAATCGTGCAGCCCGCAACGCAATGAGGGCTAGCGGTAGGTGGTGCGCTGACCCTTGGTCATGCGGCGGCGGGCGCGGCGAAACTTGGCCTTGAGCTTCGCGCGGTAGCGAGCGCTCTTGCGCCGGTTCCGGTGCGGGAGGGGCTTGGCTTTCTTCACGCGGGACCTCGCTTCCGCCGATCGCGGCGGCGCAGCTTAGGAGAACCCTCAGGCCTCGTCCACGGCTGCTGCGCGGATTAAGCTCGCCCGGCCAACCCCTCACCTGATGAGGCCCCTCATGACCGAAGGCGCTCCGCTCTCGCGCATGGCTGATTTCGACCTTTCTCCCGAGCAGCGGCTCGTGCGCCGGGCCGTCCGGGAGTTCGCCGAGAAGGAGATCCTGCCCCACGTGGAGCGCTACGAGCGCGAGGAGCGTTACCCGCTCGAGCTGATCGCCAAGCTTCCCCCGCTGGGCTTCATGGGGCCGATGATCCCCGAGCGCTACGGCGGCTCGTTTCAGGACGTTCTCACCTATGGCGTCCTCTGCGAGGAGCTCGCTCGCGTGGACTGGGTCGTGGCATCGGTCGTCTCGGTGGCCAATTCCCTTGTCGCCGGCTCCGTTCTGCGGTTTGGCAGCGAGGCCCAAAGAGAGCGTTGGCTCCCAGGCATCGCGAAGGGCGAGATCCTGTGTTCTGCTTGCCTGACGGAACCCGGCGGCGGCACTGATCTCGGGAACCTGCGCACCATCGCGACCCGGGAGGGGACTGGCTGGCGCCTCACCGGCACCAAGGTCTTCATCTCCCACGCCGCCCATGCGGGCCTCTTCTTCGTGGTGGCAACGCTCGACCGCGCGCGCAAGCACAAGGGGGTGACCGCGTTCCTTGTCGACCCCCGCACGACCTCAGGGATCACGGTGCGCGAGTTCCCCATGCGCACACTCAAGCGCGACAACCTGGCGGAGGTCCACTTCGAGGAGGCGCTGGTTCCGAGGGAAGCGCTGCTCGGCGAGGAGGGCGGGGGGTTTCCGATCCTCGGCTCCGCGCTCGACATGGGTCGCTACTCGGTCGCGGCGCGCTGCGTGGGCCAGGGCCAGCGTGCGGTCGAGCTAGCCACCTCGTACGCAATGCAGCGCGAAGCCTTCGGCCAGAAGATCGGCGAGTTCCAGATGATCCAACAGAAGATCGCCGACATGGTCTGCCGCACGGAAGCCGCGCGAGCGCTGGTCTACCGACTCGGCCGGATGAAGGATGCGGGCGTAGAGCGGGCTTCCATGGAATCCTCCATGGCGAAGCTCATGGCCAGCGAGGCGGCAACCCAAAACGCCCTCGACGCGATTCAGATCCATGGGGGCTACGGGCTCGCACAGGAGTACGAGGTGGGCCGTCTGTTGCTCGAAGCGAAAGCGCTTGAGCTTGGCGAGGGCACGAGTGAACTGCACCGCAAGCTGATCGCTGAGTTCTGCCTCGGTCTAAGGAAGCAATGATGGAAGAAGACGCCAAGGCGAAAGTGGCGGCGATCCTGAAGCGCCAGCGCGATGAGCTCTTGAAGCTGATCCTCGAGGTCTCCTTCGAGCGCCGCAAAGTCACCCTCTCGAGCGGCAAGGAGAGCAACTTCTATCTCGATCTTCGGAAGACACTGATGCGGCCGCGCGGCATCGCTCTGGCAGGGCAGCTTGTGCTCGCAAAGCTGATGTCAGGAGCTTGGGTCGACTCGGTGGGGGGGATGGCCGTCGGCGCCGTGCCGCTTGTCTCGGCGGTGCTCGCAGCGGCCGCCGGTGACCCGGCCACCAAGCTCGTCGGCTTCTTTGTACGCAAGCAGGCGAAGCAACACGGTCTCGGCCAACGCATCGAGGGTGCGTTCAGCTCCGGTCAGACCGTGGCGCTCGTCGAGGACACCACGACCACCGGAGGCTCAACCCTCGAGGCCTTGGATGCCGTGACCGCCGCGGGAGGTAAGGTGGCCCGGGTGGTTTGCATCGTGGACCGGGGGGAAGGCGCGGTTCAAGCCTTCGCGGGACGCGGCATCATCTTAGAGCCCCTCTTCACACGCTCCGATCTTCCGGTGTGAGCACACTTCCGCCCGCGGCCTCGCGGTCCCGGCCGAGGGCCGCTTTCGGCGTGCCGGTGCCAAGTGCTTCCCGGGAGGCTCC
>Ga0074045_10002640_pt1 | contig 16527 bp, 12 predicted proteins | sample BogForMeECP23OM2_FD_94442 | JGI IMG/M metagenome (GOLD analysis project Ga0074045, IMG submission 94442) | Bog forest soil microbial communities from Calvert Island, British Columbia, Canada - Bog Forest MetaG ECP23OM2 | ecosystem: Environmental > Terrestrial > Soil > Wetlands ...
GCGGGAGCGGAAGCGCGTGCACGCGCCGCCGAACAGGCCTGCCTCCGGCTGGAACGCGAAGCCATGCTTGGCCGCTACATGCTCGAGATGCGGCACGGGCTGAACAACGCGCTGACCTCGCTGCTGGGAAATTCCGACCTGCTTCTTATCGAGCCTGGAACTCTTCCCCGCCATGCCCGGGGGCAAATCGAAACCATGCGCAACATGACGTTGCGCATTCATGAAGTGCTGCAGCGGTTTTCGTCGCTGGAGAAAGAAATGACAGTGGTCGCTCAGCAGGTGGAACGGGACTCGGGTAAGAGCCGTGCCGCCGTGGCCGCGGGCGACTGAAACGATTCTTCCCGCCGCGAGGTGCGAGCGGGACAAGCCCGGCACCGCCGCCGGCAAAGCAATTCATCCTACCCCCGGGAAATTGCCGCTGTTGTTCGGGCTGTTATCTTGGCCAATCTCTGGTACGAGGGGGCGTAAGTGTTAGCGCACTTGGGAAAAGGCTCTATGCACAAGCTAATCGCGACCACCACCATCCTGGAGCATGAACTCTCAGAGCTGCGCCTGCTGGTGGAGCGCCAGACTGGAATAGTTCTGGATTGTCCGAACAGCGCGCTGGCCGCCCACGTCGCCGATTTTGTCGAGGCGCAAGATTTGCGATCGTTTAGCGTGCTGCTGGAGCGGCTGCGCTCGGCCGAACAGGACCCGGCCAGCCTGCCGCTGCTGCTCGACGGTCTGGTCAACACGAAGACCGGTTTTTTTCGGCATCCGGGAGCGCTCAATGCGTTGACCCGGCAGGTGCTGCCGCAACTTTTCGCGCGCAAATGCGCCGACGGTCCCAGCCCGCTGCGCATCTGGAGCGCCGGGTGCTCGACGGGAGAAGAAACCTACTCGATAGCGATGGCGGTCTGCGATGCGCTGAATGCCGCGAGCACGGGAAACGACGGCAATGGGAATGGAAAGGCCGGGGCCAGGAGCCAGGGTAGCTCTGAGACCGGGCAAAACGCGTCGGGAGGTTCCGGCCTGGGAGCTGGAATGTCGATTCACATTGTGGGCAGCGACTTGCTGCCGCACAACATTGAAACGGCCGACCGTGGAGTTTATCCGCAATCGGCTCTGGAAGGGCTGCCGCCTGCCAGCATTCGTAATTACTTCTCGAAGATCAGTTCGCCGGCCGTGACGGCGAATGCCGCGGAAGAGGACTTCCAGGAGCAGACTGAGAACGAAGGCGAGAAGGAATCAAAATACGGATCAAGATATGAGGCCAGAAGCGAAGCGAAGTATGCGGGCAGGAATGGCGCTGCCGGGTTGCAGGTTGCTTCCGCGAATGGAGCTCATTTATTGGCCAAGCCACGGTTGCGCAGCCTGGTCACCTTCAACTGCATGAATCTCTCCCGTCCCGGCTACATTGGACGTTTCGATTGCATCTTCTGTATGGATGTGCTGCCACACTTTTCGCGGGCGCAGCGCCTGGCGTTGCTGGAGCGTCTGCATCTCTACCTGGAACCGGGTGGATATCTCTTTTTGAGCCAGACTGAAAAGCTTTGCGCGCCCAACCTGAACTTTCGCTCGGAGACCTTCGATGGGTATACGTTTCATCGCAAGCCGCTGGCCGCTAGCGCGGCGTACGGACGGTAAGCCGAAGACTTCAGTCTGCCCCCCGAGTTTCCTATACGCCTATCAGGGCTATGCCTGCCTTCCCGCATGCGCGGATCAGGTCTTCATCTAAAGTGGCCAAGGGCAGGTTGTTCGTCGCGGCGAGGTCCAGGTAGGCGGCATCATAAGTAGTCAAACCATGCTGGCGGCAGAGTGACTGGATTCGGTCGAATACCGTCTGAGCCGGTGAGGACTGTAGCGCGATGGGAAGCGCAGACAGGTCGCTGACGAAAGTCTGAATGAGGTGAGCAGAAATTCTCTTGCGTTTTTCGGCGACTAGAAGAGCGTTCAGAATTTCGTGCGGCCAAAATGCTGGCGCGATGGCCGAGTGGCCGTGCTCGAACATTCGGGCGACTTCATTAGCCAGCGGGGCGTTTTCATCGGGAAAACTCCAGGTGAGAGCCACCGAGGCATCCAGAACAAAACGGCTCACCGGCGACCTTCGTTGATCAGGTCTTTGATTTTTATTTTGCCTAGTGAGAGCCGATGGCGTTTACCGAAGCTTGCCAGTCGCTCGGCGGCATCGGCGGCCGAACTGGCGGTGGGTGTTTCCATGCGCTCTTTCAGCAGTTCACCCAGCAGGCGGGAGACGCTAGTGTCGCGCTTCGCCGCTTCGACGCGAGCCCACTGGGCCACGTCTTCTTCGAGGGTTACGGTGACATTGCGGAGGCGGTTAGTCGGTGACACGAGAATAGTGTAACACGAAAATCGTGTATCACACTCGTCGCTATAATTGTCCATTTTGTCTATAATAGATAAATGAAGACGGTCAGTGCCACCGATGCCAAACAGCGCCTCGCTGCCCTTCTGGACGCTGCCCAGCGCGAACCTGTGCTCATTCGCCGCCAAAATCGAGATGTTGCGGTGATCATGTCAGCGGAAGAATACGAGCGCATTCGTAGAGTCAACGTAGAGGAGTTCCAGAAATTCTGTGATCGAGTGGGCGCGGAAGCTGTAAAGCGCGGCATGACCGAGGAGATTCTTGCTGACATTCTGAAGGATTGATGCGGACTCTCGCACGCATAGTCGTTGACACGAACGTGCTTGTGAGCCGGCTGATTCTGCCTCAGTCCGTGCCCGCCGATGCTGTGCGCAGAGCAGAGCTGGAAGGGCGCCTGCTGATTTCCGAGGCCACGATGTACGAAATGGCCGATGCCCTCTCTCGTCGAAAGTTTGACCGGTATGTCAGCCGGGAGAATCGACAGGACTTTATCCAGCGGCTGGGCCAAATCGCCGAGTTCGTGCCTATCATTCGGCTCGTCCGCGAATGCCGCGACCCCAAGGATGACAAGTTTCTGGAAGTGGCGCTGAATGGGAGGGCCGATGTGATCATTACGGGCGACGCGGATTTGCTGGCGATGAATGCGTGGCGGGCAATTTCGATTTTGTCGCCGGCGAAATATCTAAAACGGTGATGGTGCCAGGGCTATTCGGGCAGATGCCAATTCCAACCTATTGGGCTTTCAAGTGAAAGTGTCGTTCTATCTCAGCGATGTGCTTCTCGGCGCCCTCTTCCGCAGCCCCTCCGCGACAGATTTCTCTTATGCGCAGAAAGATGCTTGGTAGCCGGTCAAATTCATTGCGCTCGGCTAATAGAATCGACTTTTCCTTAAGCCTCGGGTATTCGAAGCCACCGAGAATTTTGCCCCAGAGCTCTAACAGCCCCTCTTCGGTCAGATGGTCCTTGATTATCGGGACAGCCTTCGCCGTAATCAGGTCCCTCACTTCAGCCAGAGCGGACTCATAGGAACCTTCGTCTGATAACGTCCACCATCGGTCGCTGTGCCCGGGACTAAGTTGACCTAGGCGAACATCCCAGTGGCATTTGTAGTGAAGCGGCGGTGCGTCCGCAGGTTCGTTGTAGAAGCGCAGTACCCGTTTCACCGCGATTGCCACGTTTACGGTGAATCTTTTCTGCCCCGCAGAGGAATAGAGACTCTTCTGGAAGTTAATGATGCCCCAGCACTGAGGGGATTCAATCACGAAACTCTGGCTCTTGCGTCGAAAGCCGTGCTCGGCAAGCACCGGGCGAAGATCTTTCAAGAGGCGCTGAAAGAGGAGATCTGATGGGGGCATAGCAACTGTCCTATGCGAACAAAAACTCCTTCGTCCGCAACTCCTTAATCGTATCGCGCAACTTCGCTGCCTTCTCAAACTCAAATCGCTTCGCGGCTTCGCGCATGTCGCTTTCTAGTTTGACGATATAGCTGTCGAGATCTTCTTGGGATTTGAATTCTGGGATGCCTTCAGCCTCGCCGGCGGTCAGGTCAGTGTAGTCGGCCGCTACGATTCCGGCTAGCGTCATGTCCAGGGGGCGGACAATCGATTCCGGGGTGATCCCGTTGGCTTCGTTGTAGGCAGTTTGGATGGCGCGGCGGCGCAGGGTTTCGTCGATGGCGCGCTGCATGGAGTCGGTCATGCGGTCGGCGTAGAGAATGGCGCGGCCATTCAAATGGCGGGCGCAGCGGCCTATTGTCTGGATCAGCGAACCTTGCGAGCGCAGGAAGCCTTCTTTGTCGGCATCTAAAATCGCAACCAGCGAGACTTCCGGAAGGTCCAGGCCTTCGCGCAATAGATTGATGCCAATCAATACATCGAATTCGCCTTTGCGCAGGTCGCGGAGAATCTTTACGCGCTCCAGCGTTTCGATTTCCGAGTGCATGTAGCGGCACTTCACGCCTACTTCGGCGTAATACTCGGCCAGATCCTCGGACATGCGCTTGGTTAGCGTCGTGACCAGCACACGCTCGCCTTTCTCGACGCGCGCACGGATTTCGTGGAGAAGATCGTCGATCTGTCCCTTCACCGGACGGATCTCGACTTCGGGATCGATCAGGCCGGTCGGGCGAATGATCTGCTCTACAACGACGCCCGCCGACTTGGTCAGTTCATATGGGCCCGGTGTTGCCGAGACGTAAACGAGTTGATTTGTGCGATGCTCGAATTCCTCGAACGTAAGCGGACGATTGTCTAACGCCGACGGCAGCCGGAAGCCGTATTCGACCAACGTTTCCTTGCGGGAGCGGTCGCCGGCGTGCATGCCGCGCAGTTGCGGAATGGTCTGGTGCGATTCGTCGATGAACATCAGATAATCGCGGGGGAAATAATCGAGTAGCGTGGGCGGAGGCTCGCCGGGCATGCGCCCGGTGAAATGGCGAGAGTAGTTTTCGATTCCGTGGCAGTAGCCCATGACCTTGATCATTTCGAGGTCGAACTTTACGCGCTGGTGAACGCGCTGCGACTCTACTAAGCGGCCTTGCTTTTCGAGTTCCACTTCCCACCAGGCAAGTTCCTTCTTGATCGACTCGACCGCCGAGGCGCGTGTCTCGTCTTTCATCACGTAGTGGGTCTTGGGGTAAATCGGCAGCCGCATATACTTCTGTTTGACCGTGCCGAACAGCGGATCGACTTGAGCCACCGATTCGACCTGATCTCCCCATAGCTCGATGCGGTAGGCCATGTCGTCGTAAGTGGGGAAAACCTCGATGACGTCGCCGCGGACGCGGAAAGTGCCACGTTTGAATTCGCCGTTGGTACGCTCGTAGAGGATGTCGACCAGCTTGCGGGTGATGTCTTCGCGGGTGATCTTCTGGCCTTTTTCGAGAAAGAGCATCATGCCGTAGTAGGCCTCGGGCGAGCCCAGGCCGTAGATGCAGCTGACCGAGGCTACGATCAGAGCGTCGCGGCGCTCGAACAGCGATTTGGTAGCGGAGAGGCGCAGCTTGTCGAGTTCGTCGTTGATGGTGGCTTCTTTTTCGATGAAGAGATCGGCGGCGGGGACGTATGCCTCGGGCTGGTAGTAGTCGTAATACGAAACGAAATACTCGACCGCGTTGTGCGGAAAGAAATTCTTGAATTCGTGATAGAGCTGTGCCGCCAAGGTTTTGTTATGTGCCATTACAAGCGCGGGACGGTTCACCGCCTCGATGACCTTGGCCATGGTGTAGGTTTTGCCGGAGCCGGTTACGCCCAGCAAGACCTGGTGCTGCTCGCGGTCGTAGATGCCGCGCAGCAGCGATTCGATGGCGCGGCCCTGGTCGCCTTGCGGTTTGTAATCGGAGACTAGTTTGAAGTCCATGAAGAAGCTCTCAGCTTGGCCTTTAGCTATTGTCTGTTTTGGGCGGGGCCAGGTCCCGGGTCGCCAATGAGATACTGCATTACAGAAGGCAATTTCGCTGCCTGAGAATCCTTCCATTATAACGCCGAACAAAACAGTCGTTTCTTGCCCACATCCTGATCTGCCACAACAAGACTTTTACAAGATCGTGACCTGCACGTGAAAACTTGTTCGAGAGGCGTTGATAGAGTTCACTTGCTCCTGTTGACGTGAATCCGTGGCGATCATAAGAGCCCGAGCCTGGTTACACCTCGCAGTTGCTAATCTCAAAGAGGAGTTGTGTAATGCCTTCGCTAGAGCTACATCTGGCTCGCTTGTTACTCGCCACGGTTGTACTGCCTGCAGCTTTATCCTCCAGCCTTGCAGTTCAGGCTCAACCATTGCCAAACGGGGTTCCCGCCCAATCGATCTGGCAGCTAGAGACCACGCCAGATATAGGCGCTGCCAACGTTCTAATGTCGCTCTCGGCGGATTCGGAAGACGATATCTGGTCGGTCGGCGATTTCGTCTCGTTGCAGTTCAACGGTTCGGTATGGACCGCCTTGCCCCTCGTGGCCTTCGAGACAACACAACCGTCGGAGGACACGATGAGCAGCGTCGCCGCGACCTCCCCGGCCGATGTGTGGGCCGTAGGAAGCGCATTGGTGGAAACTGAATCCGGCGGCTCTCACCTGATCGGAATGATTGAACACTTCGACGGCACGCAGTGGAGCATCGTAACCAGTCCACAGTTTGCCACCGGAGTCGAACTGAACGCGATCCATGCCGTCTCTGCGAACGACATTTTTGCAGTGGGTGAGTCCAATGCCGACGCCCAGCAGCCGAATCCCTTGGTCGAGCACTTTGACGGAACCAGTTGGAGCGTGGTGGCGCTGCCGCAGTTGGGGAACGGGCAAACTGGGGCGCTGCTCGGAATCGCGGTCATCTCTGGTACTGACATTTGGGTGATAGGCGATAGCGGCAGCGTCGTGCCAACGGCCATAATCGCGATGCACTTCAACGGCCAGGAATGGAGCATCGTGCCGGTCCCGGTGCCGTTGAATGGGAAAATTCATGGCTTGGACTTCGGACGAGGCGTGACAGCGATAGCCACGAGCGATGTCTGGGCGGTGGGCGATTTCACAAACCTCGCCGGGGTGCAGAAAACCCTGACCGAGCACTGGGATGGCAAGGCATGGAAGATCGTGCCCAGCGCGAATGCAGGCCAAGCCGGAGACGCGAGCCGACTCGAGGGTGTGACCGCCATTTCCAGTACCGATGTCTGGGCTTGCGGGCAAACTCAGGACCCGACGGTAGGATTTACGAATCTCATCGAGCACTGGGACGGAACCCGTTGGACAATCAGTCCGGTCGCGCCCGGAAATGAATTTGCCGGATTAGCCACAATGCTGGCATTCCCCTCGGGGAGCGTGTTTGCGGCTGGTTCTGACTTCGGTCAGAATGGCTCTCTGATTTCCGTCATCTTCCACACCACACTAGGAAAGTAGAGAAGAGTAAGCAGGAAGGTTGAAATCAGCGGAAGCATTCGGGTTTTTCGCCGGCGCAAACGCGCTGACGAAAAGCCCGGCTTGGCTTTACTTTTCCTGGACGTCTCCCACGCCTACGATTCTGGCAGTGGCGCGGAATTTCTTGTAGTCGCGAAAGGATACTTCCTCTTCGAGGCTGAAATCCTTGAGCAGCGCCAGCCGCACATCCACCTTCACGGTGATGTGCTTGGGCAGCCAGACTTCGTCGTTGATGCGCGTCTGCGCCACGATGATGCGCGAGCCCTTATGAAAGCGCGCCAGGAACAAGCCGAAGGAAACCGTGTCAATGCATTCGACATCCATCTTCGCCCACTGGGTTTCGCTTTTGTCGATCCACACGCGGCCACGGAACTTAGGCAGTAACTTCGCGTACTTCATATGCGGCTCGTAGCCGGGACGCGGGTCGGCGTCAATGACCCAGGCGTCGCGGCCGTCAAGAGACTCGGTGCCGACCAAACGAAAATTGTAAGCGTCGGCGATCTCGCGCACGAACTGGCGCCCTTCTTCGCGCTCCTTTTCTTCTTTTTGCTCACGCTTCCGGCGCGCGTCATCGGATTCGTTCTTGCGCTTGTCGATTTCCTTCTGGATTTTCTCTTCTTCTTTCGCGGCCTCCTTGGCGCTGAGAGGCTTATCGTCTTTCTGGATCAGCCGCTGTACCTGCTCGCCGTAGAGTTCCATGACCTCGTAGGTCCGGGCTTCGGTGGACTTCACCTGGCCCTTGCCATCGAGCTTGTGATCTTCGTCGCGCTCCACGTAGGTGTAGTTGCGCAGCCGCTTGTCGTTCTCGATGTCCTTATCTGCAACCACACGAAAGAGTTCGCGCATTTGCCCCTGGCTGAGGGCGCCGGTGGCATCGGGAGCTAAATCGAGCGTGGGTTGCTGCTGGCCGGACGCGAGGGCAGCGGTTAGAAGGAGCAGGACAACGAGATTCCAGCGACGGCGCATCCGAACATTTTAGCTGGTCTGGAAAGCTGACATTGCGAGGCGGTGTGCATGGCATTCGCCCTGAGATTCTCGATTGGGACGAAGTCATTCATACCTGCTGCGGTGTCTATTGGGTTCTAGCGGGACGGAACGGCTGATTGCAGGCTTTGCAAGAATTCAGGCCCCCCGCGTTCTTCTCCTGAAGTGCAGGAAAGCTGTAGCGAAGCCGCTGAAGATTTCACGGAGACGCCATGGAAGCTTCCGATGGACACACTAAGCAGTCAAAATCGTGGTGGTTTTTCCTACCCTGTTTGTTCGCCGTCTGTCTCGTCGTAACAATAGCGCTGGTGATGTTGGAAGGCACCGAAGCCGGTGGCAGAGAGCCGGCGATGAGCGCCATCTACGCTCACAGCGCTCTTGAAGTGACGATTCCATACCGCGCCGATCATGGAGGCGCGGGAGAGTTGAGGGTGGAGGTCCTCGATCCGGAGGACCAGGTTTTGGGCAGCGTCTCTGAGTCCGTCGAAGTTGCCGAAGGCCGAGGACAGTGGCGCGAGCAGGTCAAGCTGGCGACACCGCTGGCGGTCGATGACCTCGTGTGGCAGAGAGTGCGCTATCGCTTTTCATATAGCGACAGCGTGGGTGCGATCATCGAGGGCACGGAGTCGATCTCGCAAATCCTGCGCACGCCGGTGGTTCACATTCTTGGACAGCAGTCTTACCTGGCCGGCGGCGAGGCTGCGGTGCGCGTGATTGTCACCGATTCACAGAACGAGGTCATCGCAGGCCGGGGCACGGTGCGAGTGGAATTAATCGTTCCCGATCAGAAATCTCAAGTGCTGTTTACTGGGCGGTTGAATCGGCGGGGCACCACGGAAGCGCAGTTTCGCCTTCCCCCGGGAGCGGTCGGCAGCTATCAATTGCGCTATGTCGTGGACACGCCCATCGGCTCAACGGAATTTAGTCAGCCGGTTCGGCTGGAAGATAAAGTTTCGATCCTGCTGACCACGGAGAAGCCGATCTACCAGCCGGGTCAGACGATCCACGTGCGCGCCCTGGCGCTCGATCGGGCTCACCATGACGCCGCCGCGAAGCGCAAGCTGACCTTTGTAGTGGAAGACTCGCGGGGCAACAAAGTATTCAAGAAGGCGACGGAGACCGATGCATTCGGAATTGCCTCGGCGGAGTTCGGACTCGCCGATGAGGTCAACCTGGGCACTTACCACCTGCAAGCCTTGATGGGCGACAACGATGCGCCTACGAACACGGCGGAGATCGGGTTGAACGTGGAGCGCTATGTTCTGCCGAAGTTCAAAGTTGGCGTCGACTTCGCGGACAAGAACAATAAGGCGCAGCGAGGATACAGGCCCGGCGATCACGTAACCGGAACCGTGCACTGCAATTACTTTTTCGGCAAGCCGGTGGACGAAGCTGAGATTACGGTGAAAGGTTCGAGCCTGGATGTTTCGATGTATGACGTGGGATCGGTGCAGGGCAAGACCGATCGCGAAGGGAGCTATCATTTCGACTTGCGGCTGCCGACATATTTTGCCGGGCGGCCTTTGAACCGGGGCGCGGCCCGGGTACTGATTGAGGCCACGGTGAAGGATTCTGCCGGTCATGCGGAAACTCGCGGCGAACCGATCACGGTGAGCGAATCCCCGCTGCTTATAACCGCCGTTCCAGAGGGCGGGACGCTGATTCCGAATCTGGAGAATCAAGTCTTCATTTTGACTTCTTATCCGGACGGAACGCCCGCAAGCGCCACGCTGAGAATTCATACGGGTGGAGGCACCGATCAGGAGGTGACTTCCGACGGCGGGGGAGTGGCTGTGGTCGCGATCCAAGCTCGCCGGGGGAGTCAACCCATCGACATTGAGGCCAGCGACAAGGAAGGAAACCACGCCAGAAACACAGTGGAATTGCAGGCTCGAGATGGTGAAGAGCAAATTCTCTTGCGCACCGATCGCGCCGTCTACCGCGCGGGCGATCATATCGGGCTGAAGATTTTTTCCACAAAGCAGCGGGGAACGGCCTATCTCGACATCGTGAAGGAAGGGCAGACGATCCTGACGCGCGATCTCGAAATTGAAAACGGAGAAGCAGAGCTTTCGCTGACGGCTACGCCAGCTTTGGCAGGGACGGTGGATTTTAATGCGTATTTGTTCGGGCGCGATGCGCGGCCGGTGGGGGATCATCGCCTGGTCTTCGTGCAGCCCGCCGATGAACTTAAGGTTGAGGCCGTGCCGAATGCGGCGGTCTACAAACCTGGCGGCGAGGCGAGCGTCCGCTTCCGCGTGACCAACTCGCGCGGCGAGGGCGTGCATGCCGCGCTGGGTCTGCAGGTAGTGGATGAGGCGGTCTTTGCCCTGGCGGAGAAGCAGCCCGGCTTTGCCAAAGTTTTCTTCTATCTGGAAGAAGAGGTGATGAAGCCGCGTTATGAAATCCACTCGATTGGCATGCCGGAAATCGTTGAATCGACGGAGGAGTCGAAACTCGAACAGCGAGAACGCGGCGCGCGGGCTTTATTTTCAGCCACAGAAATGGTGAATACGAACAAGTTCGAAACCGAAGTTGGCCGGGCGGTGCCGATGGCGAAGTACGGCGAGTACGCCGGACGCTATCGCGCGCGTTTTCTCACTCAGGTTCGCGAGCTTTCAGAAAAGTTGAGCCGCGCCTATGAGCAGGATCCCGAGGGCGGCGACTTAATCAAGGTCTTCGCGAGAGTCTCGAACGCTGCCGGAACCAACCTCCGCGATGCCTGGGGCAATCAACTTCGCCTGGAGCATGTTCAGTGGTATCGCGACAAAACCCACTACATTGTGCGGAGCGCGGGCGCGGATCAGCGATTCGATAGCGGAGATGATTTGTTCGCCTACCTGGAGGTGCGCGCAAAGAAAATCGCGAATCAGGAGAATCCCTCGTTCTCCGGATCGATCGATCTCAATATCGAACACAACCGAGGCCCATTTAACGGTCTGGCGGCGATTGCGGGAACCGTGAACGACCCTAGTGGCGCGATGGTTGCTGGAGCAAGCGTCGAGGTGCGTGAGGTTGCTACTGGAAAGAGGCGAACTGCTAAAACAGATAACGCCGGGCAGTTCAGTTTGTCGGGTTTGGCCGCCGGGGATTATCGGCTTCAGGTTTCCTGCGCTGGATTTAAATCGATTTCGCGGGAGTTCACGGTTCAGGCGCGGGATCGGGCAGTGCTCGCCGCAGTATTAACCGTTGGTGCCGTCACCGAGGCGGTTGAGGTCTCAGCGCAAAATGTGGTCGTCGAAACCGAAAACGCAGTCGTAGGTGGGGTTGTAGGCGGCGTGCCTGGAGGGGTAATGGGCGGCCTTGCTATCAATGGCCGGGCCTTTACTGACCTACGCGTACCGACCGCCGCCGCAGCGCCGACGCGCATCTCGAAAGCTCAAGCGCAAAACAGCGCGGTCCTGGCCAAGGAAGATTCCGGGTCGCCTGCCCCGCATGTGCGTTCGTACTTTCCCGAGGCCCTCTATATCAATCCGGAAATCATCACCGATCAGAACGGCGTGGCCAGCATCACGATTCCGCTGGCGGATTCGATCACCAAGTGGCGCATGGCGATGCTCGCCTCCACGGCGCACGGCGCGCTGGGCAGCGCTATCTCGAGCCTGAACGTTTTTCAGGATTTCTTTGTTGATCTCGATCTGCCAGTGACGCTGACGCAGGGCGATCGAGTTTCCATTCCGGTAGCGGTTTACAACTATTCGGGGACGCGCGGAGATGTCGATTTGAAACTGCAAGCAGATGATTGGTTTTCGCTGGTAGACGATCGCGCTGAAAAATCTGTCGCGGTCGATTCCTCGCGTGTAGGCGGATCGCAGTTCACGTTGGAAGCCAAGCGCATCGGTAAGTTCAAGCTAACGCTCGCGGCGCAGATGAATGGTGGAGGCAATCGCGCCGACATCGTGGTGCGGGAAATCGAGGTGATTCCCAACGGCCGGGAGCAGAATACGGTTTTCAACGGACAGCTCGAGAATACTGCGCGGCACGAGTTGGTATTCCCTGCGACGGCAATTCCGGACGCGAGCAAGATATTTGTCCGGCTGTATCCCGGTCCACTGAGCCAGGTGATCGAGGGCATGGACAGCATCCTGCGCATGCCGGGCGGCTGCTTTGAGCAAACTTCCTCGAGCACCTATCCCAATGTGCTGGCGCTCGACTACATGAAGCGGACGAAGAAGTTGACTCCCGAGGTGCACGCCAAAGCGGAAGGCTATATAGCCAATGGCTATCAGCGCCTGTTGACCTTTGAAGTTCCAGGCGGCGGCTTCTCCTGGTTCGGGAGCGCGCCTGCCAATAAGATCCTCACGGCCTACGGGCTGATGGAGTTCAGCGATATGTCGAAGGTCTTTGAGGTGGACCCCAGATTAATCCAGCGGACGCAGCAGTGGATGGCCGAGCAACAGCAGTCGAATGGAAGCTGGAAACCCGATACCTCGTTCATCAATGAAGGCGCCACCAATCGCTATAACTCAGATGCGCTCCGCATTACCGCCTACATTGCGTGGGCGCTCGAAAACACAGGTTACGAGGGCGCCGCGGTGGAAAAGGCAAAGCAATTTATCGGGAGCCACATGAGCGGGAAGATGGACGCCTACACTTTGGCCCTGGTCGCCAACTTCGCCGCAGACTACGGAAAAACCGATCATCAAAAAGATCGCGAGTTTACCCGTCAGGCCATGCAACTGCTTCTCGACGCCCGCACTGAGAAGGACGACCAGGCGTGGTGGAACTCGGAAGAAACCGGCGTCTATGCCACCGGCGCAAGCGCAAGCGTAGAGACCACGGGTCTCGCCGTGCAGGTGTTGCTGAAGTGGGGCGAGGCGCCGGGGACATCGCGTAAAGCCATGAGCTATATCGCCTCGATGAAAGATGCGGCTGGAACCTGGGGGACGACGCAAGCGACCATCATGGCGTTGCGGGCGTTGCTGTTGGCCACGGAGAAAGGCGCGGCCGATACTCAGGGGACGCTGGAGATTGTGCTCAACGGCAAATCGGTTGAGAAACTTACCCTGACCCCGGAAAACAACGATTTGCTACATCAGTTCGTGTACAAAGGCGTGGAGTCCCAGCATGATAGTTCGGATGCGAAGAATACGGTGGAGATTCGCTTCGAGGGCAAAGGCGGTCTGGCTTATCAAGTGGTTGGAACCTATTTTGTTCCCTGGGAAGAAAAACCCGCGCACGAAGCGCTCTCGATCGATGTAGCCTACGATCGCACGCACCTGGCACAGGACGACATTGCTACCGCCACCGCGACCATGAGAAACAATCTCTCGAAGACTGCGAACATGGTGATGGTCGATTTGGGCATTCCTCCGGGATTCGAACTGCTCAGCGAGGACTTGCAAAACTATGTTGAGAAGACTGCGCGGCAGAAAAACGGCCGCATGGAGAAGTTCAGCCTCACGGCGACGCAGGCTATCCTCTACTTCAATTCCATCGCCGCGGGCGATAGTCTGACGTTGCATTTTCGATTGCGCGCGAAGTATCCGATCCGTGCGCGCACTTTCCAATCGCGAGTCTATGAGTATTACGACCCTGAGGTAAGCGCGATTGCGCGCCCTGTAAAGTTTGAGGTGGGCCGGCGTTAACCCGCGTCCTGGCAGGAAGTCGGTCACGCTTATTCCCCGGAGAATACGGTGATCTCCTAATGTTCCCGTTCGGCCACCGCAGCCCTAAGCCTTTTCAGGCCTGCCTGTTTCTGCTAGTGTTTTCAGTCCGTCGGTGTTGCACCCGTGAGAGAAAGCATTTGGGCACGGGCGAAGGCGCGTGATTCGCGTCACAGGCGATGCCGAACGTTTCGAGTAAGGTGTAACATTCGAGCCGTGGTCGCTGGAATGAAAACGGACTGAGCAGCGATTCGTCCTGAGGAAAGGTCAAGCGCGTGATTGTCGGAGTTCCCAAGGAAAGCTATCCGGGTGAGCGCCGTGTGGCGCTGGTTCCGGCGGTTGTCCCGATTCTGGGTAAGGCAGGATGCGAAGTCGTGGTGGAATCCGGGGCCGGTGAGCAGGCGGGGTATCCCGATTCAATTTACATCGAGAAGGGCGCCAAGATTCTCGGCGATCGAGCGGCAGTGTTCGGCGCGGCCGACATTATCGTGCAGGTGCTTTGCTACGGCTCCAACGACGTGACCGGCAAGGCTGATCTTCCCCTGCTGCGGCGCGATCAGTTGCTGATTGGCTTTTTGCGACCATTTGGTTCGGCCGATGTACTCCAGCAGATAGCGGAAGCCGGCGTCACTTCTTTCTCGGTGGAGCTTGTGCCGCGCACGACGCGCGCGCAAAGCATGGATGCGCTCTCCTCGATGGGAACGATCTGCGGTTACAAGGCCGTACTGCTGGCGGCGGAGACATCGATCAGAATTTTTCCCATGATGACGACGGCCGCGGGCACGATTACGCCGGCGCGGGTATTCGTAATCGGCGCTGGAGTGGCGGGACTGCAAGCCATCTCGACGGCCCGCCGGTTGGGCGCCGTGGCCTCCGCCTACGACATGCGTGCGGCTTCGAAAGAGCAAGTGCAGAGCCTCGGCGGCCGCTTTGTGGAACTGCCGATCGAGGCCAAGGATGCGCAGGATGCCCGGGGTTACGGAACTGCCCAGGACGAAAATTTCTACGCCCGGCAGCGCGAATTGCTCACGCGAGTAGTCGCGGAAAGCGACGTGGTGATTAGTGCGGCGGTGATTCCCGGCAAGAAATCTCCAGTGCTGATCACGGAGGAGATGGTGAAAGGCATGGCGCCCGGTTCGGTGATTGTGGATCTTGCGTCGGAGCGGGGCGGCAACTGCGAACTCACGCGCACGGGAGAAACCGTGAAAGCGCACGACGTGACGATTATCGGCGCGATTAATCTGGCGAGCAGCGTTCCGTATCACTCCAGCCAAATGTACGCGCGCAATCTGAGCACATTTCTGGCGTACATGGTGAAAGAGGGCAAGCTGCAGTTGAATGCGCAGGACGAAATTATTCGCGAGACCATGGTGACGCGCGGCGGCGAAATCGTTAACGCGCGGGTGCGGGAGTTCTTCAAGCTGCCAGCGCCGGCAGCGGTCGGCGGATAAAGTTCAAAGCGTTTCGTCCAATCGCCGTGCTTCAGAGCGATTTTACTGAGAACTGAGAACCTGGAACTCAGAACTTGGAACTGAGAACTTGGAGGCGACATGGGTTCCAACCTGATCGATCTGCTTTTTATCTTTATGCTGGCCTGTTTTATCGGCTTCGAAGTGATCCGCCACGTTTCGCCGCTCCTGCACACGCCGCTGATGTCGCTGACCAACGCGTTGGATGCCATTGCGGTGGTGGGAGCGATCGTGCTGGTGGGCGAGCGCAAGAGCACGTTCGCAACCGTTCTCGGCGTGATCGCAATTGTTGCCGCCACCAGCAACGTAGTCGGTGGATTCTTTATTACCGACCGCATGCTCAAGATGTTCAAGAGTAGCCGCCCGACCAAGCCGTAGCCGTTATTGCACTCTTCAATTGGCACAAAAATGAACGAAATTGCCGGAAGCCAGTACGTTATCGAAATTATCTACCTTATCGCCAGCGCCCTTTTTATTTTCTCTCTGAAATGGATGAGTTCGCCGGCCACGGCTCGGCACGGGATTTGGGCAGGTGAAATCGGCATGGTGCTGGCCATCGCCGGAACTCTGCTGCACCACGGCATCGTCGACTACAAATGGATCGCCGTCGGATTGGTGCTGGGCAGCGGTATTGGCATTCCCCTCGGTATGGTGCAGATGACGGCGGTGCCGCAGCGGACCGCTTTGAGTCATGCCTTCGGCGCACTGTGCGTGACCCTGGTGGGCACGGCGGAATTTTATCTGCGGACGCCGAATGTTCCCCGGTTCATGATGTCGGTGCTCTCCGCGGAAGTGATTCTGGGAGGGCTGACGTTTACCGGCAGTTTGATGGCGGCGGGAAAGCTGCAGGAAATTCTGCCGCAGCGGCCCATCACGTATAAAGGACAGAATCTCGTTAACTTCCTGCTCTTCGCCGTTGCCGTGGGCAGCGCAGTCTATCTGGTCGCGCATCCCGAAGCGAAGCAATTCTTTCCGCTTATCGTCGGGCTTTCCCTGATCTTCGGCGTTCTGCTGGTGATCCCTATCGGCGGGGCCGACATGCCAACCGTCATCTCTCTGTTGAATGGATATGCCGGATTGTCCGCGGCGGCCATGGGATTCGTTCTCAACAACAAGCTGCTGATTATTGCCGGGGCGCTCGACGGATCTTCGGGATTGATTCTTTCTGTCATCATGTCGAAGGCGATGAACCGGTCGTTTAC
>Ga0074045_10002643_pt1 | contig 16519 bp, 13 predicted proteins | sample BogForMeECP23OM2_FD_94442 | JGI IMG/M metagenome (GOLD analysis project Ga0074045, IMG submission 94442) | Bog forest soil microbial communities from Calvert Island, British Columbia, Canada - Bog Forest MetaG ECP23OM2 | ecosystem: Environmental > Terrestrial > Soil > Wetlands ...
AAATACGTATCGTGCAGTTGAATGTCGAGCACCGGCTGCGCCAGAAACGGTCCACTCAAACCGCCAGAGACGAAGAGGGAAACGAAGCCGATGGCGTAAAGCATCGGTGTCTGAAAGCGAATGTGTCCCTTCCACATCGTGCCCAGCCAATTGAATGTCTTGATGGCCGAGGGCACGCCGATGCACATGGTCAGCAGCGAGAACGCAAACGCCGAGTACGGACTCATGCCGCTCATGAACATGTGATGGCCCCACACCATGAACCCAAAAAATCCGATGGCAAGCATGGCGTAGACCATTGCCTTGTAGCCAAAGATAGGCTTGCGCGAAAACGTCGACAGAATCTGCGAGGTCACGCCCATGCCCGGCAGAATCGCGATGTAAACCTCAGGGTGCCCAAAGAACCAGAACAGATGCTGCCACAGCAGCGGCGAGCCGCCCTTGTGGCCCATGATCTGGCCATTCACCACCACCAGAGGCACGTAGAAGCTAGTCCCCAGGTTCCGATCCATCAACAGCAGAATGCCCGCGGAGAGCAGCACTCCGAACGCCAGCAGTCCAAGGATCGCCGTAATGAACCATGACCAAACCGTCAACGGCATGCGCATCATGGTCATGCCCTTGGCCCGCATATCAAGCGTGGTGGTGAGAAAATTCAATGCGCCCATCAGCGACGCTAAACAGAAGATCGCAATGCTCGTGATCCACAGATCAGCTCCCAGGCCTTCGCCCGGACCAGCTTGCTGAATCGCGCTGAGCGGCGGATATCCCGTCCAGCCATGCAGCGGCGCTCCGCCCGTTACGAAGAAAGCCGCAATGATGGTCACGAAGGCCACGAACGTCGTCCAGAACGAAAGCATGTTCAGCACCGGAAACGCCATATCCGGAGCGCCGATCTGAATCGGCAGAAAATAATTTCCAAAGCCGCCCTGCGGCGCCGTAGTCAGCACGAAGAACACCATGATGGTTCCATGCATGGTGAGCAGGCTGAGATACATTTCCGGCTTGATCTCGCCCACCAGCGGCAAACTAACCCCCGGCCACAGCAAGTGAATCCGCATCAGCAGCGACAAAAACATTCCGACAAACACCGCCGTCAGTGCCAAGAAAAAATACTGGATGCCAATCACCTTGTGATCGAGGCTGAAAATGTATTTTCGAATGAAGCCCTGAGGGGCGTGCGCGTGAACCGTAGCCGAGGTTGCCATTTACTGTTTCTCCGCCTCCCGTGCCGCCAGCCACTTGTCGAAATCTTCCTGGCTGACGACCTTGACCATGCCGTGCATCTTGTAATGGCCCAGGCCGCAAAGCTCGGCACAGGCAATTTCGTAATCGCCGATCTGCGTGGGCGTCAGGTGCATGTGGATATTCAGCCCTGGCACCGCATCCTGCTTGAAGCGCAAGTTGGGCACAAAAAAGCTGTGAATCACATCGACAGAGCGCAGGCTCAGGTCGACCTCGCGGTTCACCGGCAAATACATCGTGCCCGTAACCACGTCGTCTTTAGCTGCGGCATCGGAAGTGTTAAGGCCCACCGCGGCTTCTCCACCCGCCGACGGATCCATCAGCTTGACGCTGGTCGCGCCGTATTTTCCATCCGGCCCCGGATAGCGGAAGTACCAGGCAAACTGCATCCCCGTAACTTCAACCTGCACCGCGCCCGGCCCGGCTTGGTCAAAGCGCTGGCTCGCCCAGACGCTGCTGCCCATCAGATTCAATCCGATGAACAGAACCGTAGTGAGTGCGGTCCAGATTATTTCGAGTTTGGTATTGCCGTGCGAATACTGCACCGGCGGGGAGGAGGGCTGTTCCCGGTATCTCCAGGCAATATAGCCCAGCGAGAGCTGTGCCGCCAAAAAAACAATTCCCATCAGAACGAACGTGAGGGCAAACTGTCCGTCGATGAAGTTCGCCGCTGCGGCCGCCCCAACCGGTAACCACCAGGTCTTAGCGACAAAAAAATATGTGCTGGCCAAGGTGATCAGCCAGATGACGACCATTAACGCGAGGCCCATTCCCCAGTCCTCCGAATACCAAAGCCGACCCGAGACGATTTCCCCCACGGCGATTGCCGCGCCCCACGGCGCAAGCAACAGTCGGCGGCGAGTTTACCACAGCCGATTGACAAAAATGCAAGCGAGTTTTTCAACTCACAAAGATCCGCCACGGATTTCACGGATTTTCACGGATAAAGAAACGTTTCGCTGTCGTCCCGAGCGAAGCGCGGGATCTGGGTTTCCGTTTTCGGCGAGCCGATAACGGCGCAGGAACAATCTCTTCACTCTTGCTCCATCCCTGCATATCCGTGAAAATCCGTGGCTAAGTATTTTACTTTCCACTCCACTCCGGTACTCGACCCGGAGTCCAGGGCGCTCCCGCAGCCTCCATATCTTTTTCCAGCTTGGAGAGATCAACCTCAACCAGCACACGAAGTCTGCCAAGCTGCTCGCTGAATTCAGCGACGGCAATGTTGTAATCGTCGATGTGGGTCTGTGTCGGCTTGATGAGCGCGAAGCGTTCGCCTTCCAGGATGGCCTCCACTCGATCGTTGATCGACGAAGGTACCGGCTCGTTGCGCTTCTGTAAGTCCTTGTCTCCTCTCAGGGCACGGAGAATGGCATGATCTGCTTGCTCAATCGAGTCAGCAGCCGCTGCCAGCTGCTTTTCTGCCGCCGGTGTCTCTCGCAGTGCAGTGCGGATCGCTTTCAGTCGAACCTCGACATCGTCGGCCGTATGCATCGCGCCCGAAACCGCTCGGTAGAGTCTCGCCACTTTGCGCTGAAATTGTTCCTGTGCCTCACGATCGGCCGCGCTAAGCGCAGACGTACCATCGGCCACAACTCTGAAGCTCTGCGCCCCGGCTAGCTCGGTCACCACTCCATCCACTCTCTGGAACAAGCGCACTGAGTAGGCGCCGGAAACTACCAGCGGCCCTTGCGTTCCTGCCGGCGGAAACTCCTCTTCGTCCTCCTCCTTAGGCTCTCGCAGCGATGGCGCGGGATAGCGCAGGTCCCAGGCCGCCCGCTGGAAGCCAGACTCGATGCTGCCTTCGACCCGGCGAATCGGCGCACCCGATTCGTCGTAGACCACGAAATACACTACCGGCTTCGCTTCCTCGACTTCGCTCCGTAATTCCTCATTCGTGGGATAAGGCAGCGTCTGGTTTTTCTTGGCCGCCTCTTTCTCCGCCTCCTGACGTTTTTCTTTCTTGGTCTTCAGTTTCTCTTTCAGATAAGCCGTAAATACCGCTCCATAAGGAGGATTGTCAGCGGTGTAGAAAGCGTCTCCCTGAAATGCTTTCTTCGGACCGCCGAGCGGATGCCGCTCGATGTACAGCAATGAATCCTTCACGGGAAACAATGCCGCCCGCTGATCCGGGGATTCAGGCTTCATCTGCCGCAGCGCTGAGATATCGTCGAGCACATAGAAGCCCCGGCCGAACGTGGCAATCACCAGGTCGCTTTCGCGCGCCTGCATCACCATGTCTCGCACCGCGATCGTCGGCAGCCCGCCCTTAAGTTGCACCCAGTGCTGGCCGCCATCGACGGTGAAAAACGCGCCAAACTCCGTGCCCACAAAAAGCAGGTTCGCATTCACCGTGTCTTCAGCGAATGCCAGCACTGAACCGTTTTCCGGCAGGTTCCCCGCAATTGAAGCCCACGTCTTACCCGCATCCGTCGAGCGCAGCAGGTAAGGTTTGAAATCCTCGTTCTTGTGATTATCGAACGCGGCATAAACAGTGTCGGCATCATGCGCCGACGCCGCCAGCCGGCTCACGTAGGTGGTGTCCGGCACCCCAGGAAACTTTTCGTGCTTCTTCCAGTTCTGCCCACCATCGCCGGTGATTTGAATTAGCCCATCATCGGTGCCCACATAGATCAGACCTTCTTTCTTGGGTGACTCCGACAACGCAACAATATTTCCGTAAAACGACGTCGAAGAGCTCTTCGCCACCGCATCCGGCTCCCACACTCTCCCCATCACCGCTAGCTTGTTGCGATCGGTCTGCCGCGTCAGGTCGCCGCTGATCGCCTTCCATGTGTCGCCCCGGTCATCGCTGCGAAATAATTTGTTGGCCGCAAAATACAATCGCGTGTGCGAATGTGGACTGATAATCAACGGCGAATCCCAATTCCAGCGCAGCGCAGGCTCGCCCTTGCCCTCCTGCGGCTGCAGCACCAGTTCCTGCCCCGTTGGCTTGTCGTATCGCACCAGAACGCCGTACTGGGACTCCGAATACACCGTGTTTGGGTCGACCGGATCCACTTGCGAGCGGAAGCCATCGCCTCCGGTCGTAACGTACCAGTCAGAATTCGTAATGCCGTTGAGATTGCGAGTGCGCGACGGTCCGCACCAGGAAAAATTATCCTGCGTTCCCCCACACACGTTGTAGAAGGGAAGCGCGTTGTCTACCGCCACATCGTAGAACTGCACCGTCGGCAGGTTCGCCTTGAACTGCCAGTTCTTGGCGTCGTCCCAGGTTTCAGCCATCCCGCCATCCGATCCCAGCAGCCAATGCCTGGTATTGTCCGGATCGATCCAGATGGCATGATTGTCGCCGTGATGATTCGTCTCCTCTACCTTGTGCAACGTCTTGCCACCGTCGAGCGACTGGCGCAGGTTCACATTCAGCACGAAAATTCGGTCAACATTCTTTGGATCTGCCACCACGCGCGCGTAATACATGGCTCCCACATCGAATTCGTTCTGCCGCTCCCAGGTCGCGCCCCGATCGTTCGAGCGGAAGATGCCGCCCTTCCCGTCGGCCGCCTCAATCGTGGCATACACCACGCTCGCATCTGCCGGCGAAACTTCAAGCCCGATGCGTCCCATATCCACCGTGGGCAGGCCGGACTTCAGCTTGTTCCACGTAGCCCCGGCATCCGTCGATTTGTAGATCGCACTCTCCGGTCCACCATCGATCAGCGTAAACACATGCCGCCGGCGCTGGTAAGCCGCCGCATAAACGATGTCGGGATTGGAGGGATCGATCGCCACGTCCACAACCCCCGTGTTCTCGCTGATCGCAAGCACGGCCTTCCAGTTCTTTCCACCATCGGTCGACTTATAGAGTCCGCGATCGCCGCCCGGCCCCCATAGCGGACCCTCCGCTGCCACGTACACCACTTTCGAATCCCGCGGATCGACCACCACCCGCCCAATGTGTTCCGATTTCTTCAGCCCCAGGTTCTGCCAGTTCTTGCCTCCGTCATCCGATCGGTAAATGCCATCCCCGTAAGCCACGCTGCGCTGGCTGTTGCTCTCGCCCGCGCCCACCCAAACCACCGCCGGATCATTGGGATCAAGCGTCACCCATCCAATCGAATACGACCCCTCCTTATCGAACACCGGAGCCCAGGTGTTGCCATCGTTCACCGTCTTCCACACGCCGCCCGAGGCCACACCCACGTAATACTCAAACTTGTTCTTGGGATTCACCGCGATCGACATCACCCGACCGGAAGCCACAGCCGGCCCAATCGAGCGAAACTTAAGCCCGGAGAAAGTCTCGGCATTCATCCCGGGCTTCTTCTCTTCTGTGTCAGCGGGCTTGGCCTCGTCCTTCTTTTGATCTTTCTTGGAATCCTTCTTAGGGGGCTGCACTTTGGCCGGCGTCTTGCCAGCATCCGTATCCTGATCCTGCGGTTGCGCATAGGAAGGCGGCGTCAAGAAAAGCCCGAGAACTATGGTTAGAAGGGCGAAAAGAAAATGCTTTTGGGTGGCGCAGCGCTTGAGCGCTGCGATCCGTGCCTCGCTATAAAGCCGGGCTTTAGCCCCTGAGGTACTCAGGGCAAAACTTTCGGCAGTCTGTCTCTTTAATTTCACGGAGTGCTCCCAATCAACAAGCGACAATATTTCTAAAACCGATATGTATACAGGAATCCGCCGCGGGTGAGAAGCGAGACTTTCATCCGCAGGTTAAAATCGCTCCATGTCACCTCGCGCCCAAGGTCACGAAACCCGTTACCTGAAAATGCAGAAGAACAACTGCTTCGTCTGCGGCCAGGACAATCCCGGCGGCATGCGCCTGAAATTCGTCCTCGACGAAGAGCGCCAGACCTTCGTCTGCCGCTTCCGTCTGAGCAACCGCTACACCGGACCGCCCGGCCACTGTCACGGCGGCATCATCGCCAGCATCCTCGACGATGCCATGGGCAAGGTCAACAAGCTGCATCATGTGATCGCGCTAACCCGCGAAATGACGGTCGAATACCTCAAACCAGTGCCCCTCCACAAGCCGCTGCGAGTCGAAGGCCACGGCATCAGCATTCACGGACGTCAGCACGTCAACGCCGCCGAAATCTTCAACGACAAAGACGAAGTCCTGGCCCGCAGCCGCGGCATCTTCATCGCCATCGATCCCGCAAAAATGTTCGCCAAATACGTAGAATGCTAGGACACGACTCCCTCGTCTGTCATCCCTGCGGGAGTTCTCCCCCCAGATATTGGACGGTCACTGATACCGCGAATTGTGAATGGGTTGTAAAATAGATGGGAGCTGCCAGCTTGCGCCGTCAGCCCATCCTTCGCGCTTGCGAAAAGGTATCCACGGTATCCAAACATGTCGCAAAACGGTAGCTCGCAGAACAATAACCCCACCAGCCTCCGCCTAAAAACCGGCCTCGCCGAAATGCTCAAGGGCGGCGTCGTCATGGACGTGACCAATGCCGAGCAGGCATCCATTGCCGAAAAAGCCGGAGCCGTCGCTGTTATGGCTCTCGAGCGCGTGCCCGCGCAGATCCGCGCTGAGGGCGGGGTTGCGCGGATGGCTTCGCCTAAGAAGATTCGCGAGATCATGGCCACTGTGTCGATTCCCGTGATGGCCAAGTGCCGCATCGGACATTTTGCGGAGGCCCAAATTCTGCAGGAACTTGGCGTCGACTACATCGACGAATCCGAAGTGCTCACGCCCGCGGACGAAGCTCACCACGTCGACAAGCACGCCTTCAAGGTTCCATTCGTCTGCGGCGCGCGCAATCTCGGAGAAGCTCTGCGGCGCATCGCTGAAGGCGCAGCCATGATCCGCACCAAGGGCGAGGCCGGCACCGGCGACGTGGTCCACGCCGTCAAGCACATTCGCCAGATCGTGATGGAGATGAAAATCCTCACCGTGCTTGGCGAAGAAGAACTCTACGCCAAAGCCAAAGAGCACGGCGCGCCCTACGAACTGGTAAAGATGGTTGCGAAAACCGGCAAGCTCCCCGTGCCAAATTTCTCCGCCGGAGGCATCGCGACACCAGCCGACGCTTCGCTGGTGATGCAGCTCGGCGCCGAAGCCGTCTTCGTCGGCAGCGGTATCTTCATGAAAGATTCCACCACCTTCGCCGACCCCGTGGAAGCCGAAAAGCGCGCCCGCGCCATCGTCAAGGCCGCCACGCATTTCAACGACCCTAAAGTATTACTGGAAGTCAGCGAAGATTTGCAGGGAGCGATGAAGGGGCTGGCTATCGCGGGGATGGATGAGGCGCAGATGCTGCAGACTAGGGGATGGTGATTGTGCTGCCGACGGCGAAAAGCCGGAAGACCCGGGTCTCGATCAGAACTCGTAGTGCAGAGCGAGCGTGAGGTTGTCGGCGTGGAAATTTCGGGGCGACGTGGGCCCAACCGGGCTGTCTTCGCCGTATCCGTAATAGTTCCAGCCTCCCTTCCATGTCCATCTTGGATGAATTGTCCAAGCAAAGTTGATAAAAGGAGTCTGGTACTTGGACCGGAGCGAGCCGGGAACTTCGCGAGGGTTTAAGAACTCGGCGGTGCCGTTGACGGAACTGACCTGGTAACCAACGTTGGCACGCAGGGTTTTAGCTGGGGCAAACATGAAACCGAACGATCCGTATTCCGTGGGAGCGTCATAGTAACCGGTCCCGAGATTGCTGTTGCTGCCGCAGTTTGCAGGCGCGGCACCCGCACCGGGCCCCACCGGAGCGGGAGTTGAGGCGAAACACAATGTGGTTCGCGAGAAGACGTCACCGTAGGCATAGTTGAAATCCAATCCATAACGCGGATTTGGCAGAAGAGCCGCCCCAAAGGATAAACTCCGGATGTGATCCAGGTGATTGACCAGGGTGATGTTGTCTCTTCGTTCCAGATCGTTGAAGGTGCCGGTGACCGTGGCCCACTGCCTTGGTTTATAACGCGACTGGATGTGGTAGCGATAAAGCTGTCGGGGGCTGATTTGGGTGTAGGTTTTGTCGTCATACGAAGCTTCGATTTTCGCGTTGATCCTCCATTGCTGGGTGGGTTGTAAAGCGAAGCCGAGTATTCCAGCATTCTCAAAGATGGGGATAGTAGAGGCGGTTCCGTTCGCGTACACATCCGTGGACAGGGGCATAACCCAGGTGATATCGCGTTCCTGATAGCGGTAACCGAGCGAGATGCCCGCCCTTTCGAAAGGCTCCCAGGTCGCGGTCAGAGTGTTGGTTTTTGTCTTCATGCCCATGAAAGTAGGAGCGAAGGTGGGTGACGGCGGTTGAGCTGGACCGGGAGGCAGCAGCGCTGAGGTACCGAGGAAATCGACTTCGTTTAGATTCGTGAGAGCTGGCTCGCGGAAATCCAGGAAATCGTGCTGATCGGACAGACTGAATTTTTCTGTAATCTGCCAGACGATGCCGAAGTCCGCCGACACGTCGACTCTCTTTCCGTTGGCATAGCCGGTCGTCTCAAAGACGCGTTTCCCCATATTATCGAGGCCGTTGAAAAATTCGTTGTAGTTGGGTAGGTTCATGGTCCCGCCTGTGTACCGCACCTCGCCATTCATCTGGATGTTCTTGATACTCGAACTCTGGAAGCGGAATTCCTCGGTTGGCATAAGTGTACGAGTCGGTGCCAACCGGGAATATTGAAGGTATTCACTGCAGGTGGGATTGGCGGTGGGAGGCGTGGTAACGCTGGTGACGATGGGCGGGTTCCCATCACCGCAGACTGGCGGCACTTGATTGTCAAAACCCAGAGTGACGGGTGCTCCGTTGGCGAGTTGAAGGCCCAATCCGGCCAGTCCCCAGTTGGTGTCTCCCTTGTAATGAGTCACACTCTCTTCGTAGGTAAGCATGGTCTTTGGAACCGGCTTCCAGTCCACTGCGCCCATCCAAGTGTCGGTGCTATTCCTCCAGTTTTGCAGGTAAAGAGCCTCGGCTCCGTTATGTTGGGAGCTATAGCTCGGTCCCTCATCGGTGTTGTGCGAATATCCCGTACGGAAACTCACCTTCGAAACGGGGAATAACGTCAGCCCTATATCCGTCATGCGGCGCGCCGTATTGAACGAGTGCGGTGAACTGGTAGCTTGCGGAAAGGTATAGCCGTTCGAGGTAACGCCGGCGGGGACCAGCGGGTTATCCAGCAGATCGTAATCGAAATACTGGCGGTCGCGGCGGAAGAGCCCCTGGAATCTGTAAACTTTTCCTTTGGACATGCGCAACGTCGTCACATCGTAGGGGTCGCCGCCATAGCCGGTGCTGCTCTCCATTAAGTCATCGAAGACCGGATGGTAGGCGTTTCCCGCCGAGTGCATGTCAAGGGTCTGGCCCAGGAGTCGTGGGCCGCTCTGCAGATTGACCAGAGTGTCGTACATCTCAAGACTGCCTGAGCCATTCGTAACCCGGCCCCCCACATCGACAGATTGGTGGATCGTATAGCCATCCTGGATCGTTTCTTTCGGCGGGGCCTCCTGCGCGGGTGCGCCGGCGGACGATAGAAGCGGCGCCAACGCCAGCCCCGTGCGACACAGCATGAGAGTGGTTCGAAGTAGTCTGGCGGCCCGCTGAGGACGAAAATGCCTCATAGTTTACCTTTTCACCCAAGAAACTCCGTCACCTGAAAAAGTTGTAGGTCGCGTTGGAGCCGTGAATTTGGCTGTGGCAGTTGGTGCAGGGTGTGTACTGTGTGGCCTGGTTGTGCACCGGGCCCCCCGTCTCCGACGCGGCGTTGGGGAATGCCCCCAGGTTGGTCGCCGAGTGGCACTGCAGGCACAGCGTATTCAGATTGCTCACGTTCAGCAGCCGCGGGTTGGGCGATCCGTGGGGAGAGTGGCACGCGATGCAGCCCTCGGATTTGATCACGGGATGCTCGAAGGCGAATGGACCTGCGGTCTCGGTATGGCACTTGGTGCAGATCGCGTTTTGATCGGCGGTCGACTTCAACTGCTTGCCTTTGAACGTGCCATGCGGATCGTGACAATCGCCGCAGGTCAGCAGGCCTTCATCCACTTTGTGGTGGAACGGTTGCGCGAACGCCGGTTTCACGTCGGTGTGACAGGAATAGCAGAGCTGAGGCTGCGAAATTTTGAGTAAATTGGCTTCGCTCTTAAAGGCATGTGCGCCGTGACAGTCGGTGCAGCTCACCTTGGCATGGCCATGCGCGGAACGCTCGAAGTTGGGATGCGCTCCGGCGTGGCAGGTCAAACAGCGCGCATCAACCTCCTTCGCAGAAGCTTTCTCAAAGACGAAGATTTTCGTTTTGTCGCCGCCGCCTGCCACGTGTTCGGCGCCCGGCCCGTGGCAGCCTTCGCAACCTTGATGGGCGGGTCCGCCTTTCGTATCGAAGGTCGTCTTCCAGTGCGGTGTCTTTGCCCAACTGTTGTAAAGATCTTCGTGACACGTCTTGCATGTGTCCGAACCTACGTATTTGGAGTCTTCAGCCGGCGAGGCAGCTGTCTTTGGTGGGCTGCCCGAGGAGTCGGCGGACTGAACCTTCCGTTCTCCAGCGGGCGACTGCGCGTGACTTATAGCCGATGCTGAAAACAGACATAGGAAGGAGAACACCACACCAAATAGAGCTCTGGGTTTCGTCCACATGAACAGCTTCCTCCCGATGCGGAAGTTCGAGACTGTGCGCCCTCAACCAGCTCTGAACCATCGTAAGAGCCAGCGTAGTCCGTTGATGTTCAAAAGCGCACACATTCGATGAAAAATAATTAGAAGACGTCCGCAAATGGGAGTGTGAAGTTCGATGTGCAAAAACGGGGCGGGTGAGCAACGTTCCAATACACTCTATTCCCATGTCTCACGAAAGAAACGAGCCCTTCCGCGGCCTCAGGGCAGGCTCTTGGCGGCTTGACGCACGACTCGGTAAAGACAACGATTTTGGGTGAGATGTCTTTACGCGCAGCTGAAGGGGGGCCTTTCAAAGCATCATTCTTCAGTGTGGGCGGGTGGCCCAGGTCTCGGGTAGCTACTCCCATGTCTCGCAAAATCGGCGAGACACGGGGCACCCCAATTTCGTCATCCCAGGTTAGGGCTTACGCTGCGGGCGGCCTGACTTTCATCACTAGGATGTCGGTGTCGTTGATTTTTACTGGTCCTACCTCGCCGCGCCAGTACCAACGAAAACTGGTCCAGCGCCACTGCTCGGGCGAGGTTACTAATCCGCGGGTTACTGGGTTGCGGTGGATGTAGCGCAGCTTCTCGATTCGCTTCTTCTCCGTCCAGACGTTGAAGTCGTAAAAGCGAGCTTGCCAGAATCGGTTCGGATTTACTGGTCGCGAAGTCCGTGGAAAAGGATTCGCTGGGGTGCCCCAGGTCTCGCTTCTTTTGCGAGACCTGGGAGTAACTGCGATGCTCTCACCAGAAGAACACCGCCAACTCCGCACAAACCCAAGCTTCAGTGCTTGTATCGCAATTGACAGCGTCTCCCGCTGCGGTTCACTCACCAGCAGATGAACGTGTTCTGGCATGACTACATATCCCACTACCACTAGCCGATAACGACGCCGCACGCGTTCGAGGGTCTGCAGAAACAGATCGCAGCGGCCTTCATCGTTGAATAGCTTTTGCCGCCGGTAGCAGCTGAATGTGAGGAAATGTAGATCGTTTTCACCGTAGAAGCGGTGCAGGCCTTCGGTCATGAACCGAGGGTAGGGAATTCAGAAGGTTGCGTCTGTGACTAATGAACATTCCGAGATGGCCCCTCCCATGTCTCGCAAAAGAAGCGAGACATGGGGCACCCCAGAAAATCTTGTCAAGAGGCTTAGGGTGAGGTTTTGGGATCAAGTTGTTGATTCAATGGACGAAATAGTTTGGGCTATTATGTCACTTTTACCCTATGCAATATGATATAATAGGTTATAGAGTCAGAATGGGCGCGGGCCTTTTGGTCTGTGCCCTTTCTTTTTGTGCGAAGGAGATATGGCGCGGCTTCGGCTGCGCTTTTTTATGCCTCGAAAATCGAACCCGGCGGGGAAACAGGAGTTGATTGAGATACAGGCGGTTGAGGCGCCTACGCGTAAGCGGCTTGGGGAAGCAGTGGAGGCAGCGTTTCTGGCTAAGGCTACTATGCTGGGGTTTTCGGTGCTGAAGCCGTGGGGAGACAGCCGTCCTTATGATTTCGCGGTGGAGAGCGGACGGCGGCTGTGGCGGGTGCAGGTGAAGTGCGCGACCAGCCATCGGGGCGCTCGATGCAGTGCGAGGGCTTCCGGCAGTGGAGAGCTCTACACTCTGGATGACCTTGATTTTCTGGCGGCGTATGTGATCGAAAAGACATGTGGTATGTGGTGCCGGCGGAGGCGTTTGTGCCGCGGGCGACGGTACATTTTAATTATGGTCCGCGGAGCCAGGGAATGTTTGAAATCTATCGAGAGGCGTGGTGCTTGCTCACGCTTTCGGCGAGGCCACGGAGCTGTGGCGCAATTCCGAAGAAGTGCCGGGGCAGGGAAATGACGCAGCGGTGCGACGTCTGTCCGAGGAGGTGAGAGTGACGGGAACTTGTCTGGGATCAGGGGGAAGATTCCGAGACGGCCCTCCCATGTATCGCAAAAGCGGCGAGACCCTACGACTAAGCTCAGGGCAGGCTATGGGGCACCCCAAATTTAATACTCCTGAGGATTAATACTCGTGCTCACTCTGCGGGCATCGCCCGGGCTACCAGCAGCGCCGTCCCGCCGAACAGCAGGGTATCGAAAACAAAGTTGATGGCTTCCGTCATCTGGGATGGATCTCGAGTTACCGCCAGAATTGGCAAGTAGAGACATACAGTGAGCAGGGTCATCAGCACACCGACGCAGACGGCGGAGGTGCGGGGGCGTTTGTTGAGGAGCAATGCCGCTCCCGCGACCAGCAGGACAGCGCCCACGGGGTATCCCCAGAACGCGAGAAGGGGAACATAGGCTGGCGTCAGCTTCGAATCTGGAACTCCCGGTGCAAACTCCGGATGAAGCAACTGGTCCACGCCGAAGACAATCACGGCAATGGCTACGGCGAAACGGCCAAACAGGATCATCCAATCGGCGATCATCCAATCGGCGATCTTCCAAATCCGTTTTTCCGTCTGCGACCTCGGGCTCAGGCTACCGGCGAGGGCCCACGCGCCCCCAGCGAACGCTGATTGTCTGAGCGCCAAGATCCAGCCAAGCCGATTTCCAGGCTCGGAAATGGCGCCCGGAAGATCCATCATCAGGACGAACAGAAAAAACGCCACGCCCACCAACGTAGCGGACAGGCGAACGTATTTCATCGAGACCAGGCTAGTCGCAGCGGCGATCCATGAGCAGCCGACGAAGTAGGTCCAGAACAGGCGCACCGGCATCCAGACCGGAACCAACTGCATGATGTCCCGCGCATCCACAAAATGTTCAGCCCCGAACACGGCGAGCGGGGCGGCAACAAACACGGGCCCTAGCGCGATCAGCTTGTCCAGACCACGGGCCGTGACCAATTCTTTTCTGACGGCGACCAAACCGGCGATAAGAAAAGTCAGCCCCGCGAACCAGAGCCAGAATACGAAGTGTGTAGACAGGAGGGACTCTCCTTCGCGGATCTCCGCGACACAAGCGACATCCGGGCCACGCGTCGACTCTACTTCTTGCGTTCGACTACCCACTCGCAATGCGAGTCGCCACGGACCATATTCTTGGTAAGTTTGAAGGTGAACTTTGGGTTTAAACTTTCGGCCGCTCCATCACCCCATCGTTGATGTCCTGCACTGCAAGTGTCAAAGTTAAGGCCTTGCTCCTTCCACCGCTTGTGCCAGGGACACTCGGTAGTCGTTCCCACACACCTGTCTTTGGTAGCTTCAACAACGTTGAATTTGAATTCCGGCCCCATGGACGCTTGCGCAAGCAGATGGGTAACCGCATTGACATCTTCGGCGCTCTCGGTGGCTAATCCGACCGTGGCCGCAAATTCTTTTGCTCCCTTGCCTGCTTCATACCAGAGCGCCCCATTGAACTGCTCGAATCCATTCTGTCCGGCAGCCTTCTTTAAGGCGCTAGAGATTGCAATGTATGCCCCGGTCAAGCCTTTGGTTGCGATTTCCCACCTCGTCTTCTCAGGAATTGCTTCTATCGTTTTAGCCATGGTGACCGCCTCCGCTTACGGATATTTCTCCAGGGGTCGATTTTGGCGTCCTGGGCACCCGAACTATACACCAAGTCGGCGGGCGGGGCGGATCTCGCTCAGCTCCCATGTCTCGCAAAACCGGCGAGACATGGGGCACCCGGCTATTCTTGTTGCCGGGACGGGATTGTGACTCTCAGCCCGCTCCAGGTTCATCGATATAAAATCGAATAGGGAAGCGACCACCATCCAGGCCATGACTATCGGAGTCCTCGCTCTGCAGGGCGATTTCGACGCGCACCGCCGCCGGCTCGAAGAGCTGGGCGCCGAAGTTGTACTGGTAAGAAAGCCCGAGCAACTGGACGGGCTCGACGGCCTGGTCATCCCTGGCGGCGAGTCCGGCACTTTTCTGAAATTGCTGGGTGAGGTGGGTTTCGAGAAGCTGAAAGAATTCGTGCGTCTGAAGCCAACTTTCGGGACCTGCGCGGGGGCAATCCTGCTGGCGAATGAAGTTGAAAATCCGCGGCAGGCGGGGCTGGGCGCGCTCGACATTCGAATCCGCCGCAACGCTTATGGGCGGCAGGTCGACAGCTCCATTCGCCAAGGCCAGCTTCTGCAAAGCTCCGTCAACGACAAGCCGGCTTCGGGGCTTGAGATGGTCTTCATCCGCGCACCTAAGATCGAGCGGGTTGGATCTGGGGTGGAAGTAATCGCCACGGAAGGAATTGACCCGGTCGCTGTCCGGCAGGGAAAGGTCATGGCCGCAACGTTCCACCCTGAACTCTCGAATGACTTTCGCGTCCACCAGGCATTCCTCGATTTAGTCGACAAATGCAAGGCGGACCCGCCGGTCGGCCGCGGGTAACTAGACGTTTGTGCTTTGTTGGGCAACAGAAAACGTATCTCCAGTTGCTGAACTTTCCTCTTGACACGCTCATCGCGTAACTGTATGGTTACGCATTATGCGTCACCGTTCGGTTACATATTCGGCGGGCAAAGGGGCGGAAGCGACCTTTCAGGCGCTCGCCGACCCCACCCGCCGCGCCGTGCTCGATCTGCTGCGCCGGGGCAACCAGCCTGCGGGAGAAATTGCCGGAGCATTCCCCATTTCCCGGCCAGCGATCTCGAAACACCTGCGCCTGCTGCGCCGCGCCCACCTGGTGCACGAGCACCGCGAAGGGCGTAATCGGGTCTACCGGCTCAATCCAGAACCGCTGCGCGCGGTGGACTCGTGGCTCAACCAGTACCGCGACTTCTGGAGCGCAAATCTGGCCAGCCTGAAGGCATTTGTCGAATCCGAACACACAAAAGAAACCATGCAGCACCATGCCGCAAAATCAACCAAAACCTCTAAAGGAGAGCTTTGAAATGAAGACCAACAGAAAGAATGATAAGAAAATCGGGCTCCTCGCTCTATCAACCATGTTGCTTATAACCGTGACCGCCGCGCTGGCCGAAACGCCGGCCCAGAAATCGTTCGATCAGCTCAAATCGCTGAGCGGGTCATGGGAAGGAAAGAACGCTCAGGGCAAACTTGTACAGGTTTCTTTCCGCGACACCTCGGGGGGCTCGGCGCTGATGAGCGAGATCCTGGGGCACGGCCCGCAGAACATGATTTCTATGTTCCACATGGATGGGCCTGACAGCCTTGTCATCACCCATTATTGCAGCGTCGGCAACCAGCCCCGCATGCGGGCGAGCGCTTCTCCCGATGGCAAGACCATCATCTTCGACTACTTCGATGCCACCAATCTAGCGACGCCCGATGCCGGCCACATGCAACGCGTGGTATTTACCATCGTCGATGCCAACCATCACACCGAAGATTGGACCTTCGCCGATCACGGCAAGGAAATGAAGGAGTTCTTCGACCTGCACCGCAACGAAGTCGCGCAGAAATAGTCTGCAAAGCAAGACTCAATTCCGACAGCCACGTCTCACGGGTCTTGCGAGACGTGGGTTGTCGAAGCGAAAGGTGAACTCGACGATCATGACCGAGGCCAGAGTTAAATCCGCGATCGCTGCCGATAATGATTCCGTGGTTGCCGAGATACACATCTCCGCGCCGCCGCAGCGCGTGTTCCAGGCTCTCACCAACGCCTCGGAGCTCGGGCGTTGGTTTAACAGCTCCGGCTGCCCGGTCAAACTTTGGGAGATGGACGCGCGGCTGGGGGGCCGCTACGGATACGCCACGGAAAAGGGTACGGTCGTAGTCAACGGGGTGAGGGAGTTCGAGTGTTATGGGGAAATCCTCGAAA
>Ga0074045_10002644_pt1 | contig 16509 bp, 10 predicted proteins | sample BogForMeECP23OM2_FD_94442 | JGI IMG/M metagenome (GOLD analysis project Ga0074045, IMG submission 94442) | Bog forest soil microbial communities from Calvert Island, British Columbia, Canada - Bog Forest MetaG ECP23OM2 | ecosystem: Environmental > Terrestrial > Soil > Wetlands ...
CCGAGAGATTGCGTATCTCGTTGTAGTCGGCCAACGCCCATGCGCTTGCGCTGGCGGTATTCGACACCAGCGGGTCGGCCCCCATGGTCAGCCCGCCCACCGCGACTGCCGACGGTATATGCTCGCGGATCAGATCGTAGAGCACCAGGCCGGCCAGCCGTCCGCCCTCGGCGTGCAGCGTGGTGGTGCGGCAGTCGACGTAGTAATCGGCCCTCTGTCCGCTGGCCAGGGTAAAGTCGCCCAGCTTGAAGGAGTAGGTGGCGATAAGGTTGAGCAGCGCGGCGCGCGAGTTGGTGGACATGGCTCAGCAATTGTAGCGGAGAACGAGCGCAGTGTACCTTGCAACTTTTCTGGCGACGCGATTACTTTGTCATGCGCTCCAGATGGAGGTAACCGCCGGTCTGGACGATCACCATGAGAAAGACAAAGCCGTTGTAGGCCCCATGCACCAGGACGGACGCAGCCACCGAGCCGGTCCTGACGCGCACGAACGTAAGCAGCAGCGAGATGGAGAAGAGCACAAGCAGCGCGGCCCAGAGATGAGCCACCTGCTGAAAGTGCATCAGCGCGAAAAACATGCTGGTGAGCAGCGCGGAAAAGATCAGCGCCGCCGGGGTCAGCGTGGTGGTGGTCTGCCAGCGGGCGCGCGCCTCGGCGGTGTGCGGCAGGCTGAGCCAGTCGTACGCGATGGCGAAGGCGGGCAGCAGGAACCCGCGAAAGCAGACCTCCTCGAAGATCGGCGCAACGATGGTGCCGAACAGAGTGATGAGCCATGCATCCGTCTGCGTGTGAAAGAAATCATCGACAGGCAGCGTCTTTGGCGGAGTAATGAAGTAGGTGACCGCCTGCATCGTCACGCCAAGCAGCAAGCCAAGCGGCACCAGCTTCGCCGCCTGGTTGCGCGCGACTGCCCAACGCCACTGCAATCCATCGAGAAATCTGCGCTGCCACACCAGCGGATAGAAGATCCACGCCGCCAGCAGCGTGGTGAGGTATGTCGTCGCCAGCAGGGCGATCTGCAACTTCGGGTGCAGCAGCTTGGCCACGCCGTCGTGTTCTGTTCCCGGCGCTCTTCCCAGAGCCACGAGAACAAGCTCAAGAAGAACCAGCACCACTCCCGTGAAGCAGACAAACACAAGCGCGTGTCCGATGTTGGGAATGCGCCGCAACGATGCCGCACGATCCTGACCGGCGGAAGTCTCTGTGTCCGGCGCGTCTTCGCGGCCCGGCGTCTCTTCCAGTCTGGGCGCGTCTTCTGGACCGTATGTGGGGATGAAACTCATGCCGATTTTTTCCTCTTGATGGACGCTCTCTTCGCCAAGACCTTCGTAGTCTTCTCAGACACTGATTTCTTTGCCGTGTTCTTCGCAACTTTGGGCGCGCGCGCTGAGGGCACTCCGGTCTTCTTCTCCGGCGCGATGAACTTGCCCCGTGCCGCCTTCACCTGGTCAGGCGCGGCAGCGATATCCAATGGTTGCGGCCCGGCATGGCTCACGCCGCCGCCGCCGTTGGACGAGATACGGTTGGCCCAGTTCGATCCTGCGTGGTCCGCACCATAGTGCCTCGCCAGAAAGTTGCCGGTGTACGATCCGGCGACGGTGGCAATCTGCTCCGGCGTGCCATGCGCGACGATGCGTCCGCCGCGCTCGCCGCCCTCCGGCCCCATGTCCAGCACGTAGTCGGCGTTGCGCACGATGTCAAGATTGTGCTCGATGATAATGACCGTGTTGCCCAGATCGGTGAGCCGGTGCAGCACCTCCAGCAGCTTGCGCACATCGTCGAAGTGCAGCCCCGTCGTCGGCTCGTCCAGCAGATAGAGCGTGCGCCCGGTCTGCCGTTTGGATAGTTCGCGCGCCAGCTTCATGCGTTGCGCCTCGCCGCCGGAGAGCGTGGTAGCGGACTGGCCGAGATGGATGTAACCGAGGCCCACATCCACCAGCGTCTGCAACTTCGCCGCGGCAGTGGGAATGTCTTTCAGAACGGGGAGCGCATCGGCGATGGGCAGGTCGAGCAGGTCGGCGATGGAGTGGCCGTTGAAGCGCACCGCGAGCGTCTCCTGGTTGTAACGTCTTCCGTTACACACGTCGCAGAGTACATAGACGTCGGGCAGGAAGTTCATCTCGATGCGCCGCTGGCCCTCGCCCTGGCAGGCCTCGCAACGCCCGCCCTGCACGTTGAAGCTGAAGCGGCCGGGCTTGTATCCGCGCTCGCGCGACTCCGGCAGCATGGCAAACAGGTCGCGAATCGCCGTGAAGACGCCGGTGTACGTCGCCGGATTCGACCGCGGAGTCCGCCCAATCGCCGACTGGTCGATCTCGATCACCTTGTCGATCTGGTCGATGCCGGCGACGCGCCCATGCGCTCCCGGCTCCTCGCGCGACCCGTAGAGTTCCCTGGCCAGCGCGCGGTACAGGATGTCCGTCACCAAAGTCGATTTGCCCGAGCCCGAGACGCCGGTCACCACCGTCATCACTCCCAGTGGGAAGTGCGCGGTAAGCTGTTGCAGGTTGTGCGCGGTGGCATTCTCCACCGTGATCCACCTGCCGGTGAGCGGTCTCGGCTGGGCGCGCGCCACGATCTCGATCTTGCCCGCCAGATACTGCCCGGTCAGCGACGCCGGATTGTCCATCACCTCCTGCGGCGTTCCTGAGGCGATCAGCAGGCCGCCGTTCCTGCCCGCGCCGGGGCCGAGGTCGAGCACATAGTCGGCCTGGCGGATGGTGTCCTCGTCATGCTCCACCACCAGCACCGTATTGCCCAGATCGCGCAGGTTGGCGAGCGCCTGGAGCAGCCGCCGATTGTCCCGTTGATGCAGTCCGATCGAAGGCTCATCGAGCACATACAGCACTCCGCGCAGGCGCGACCCGATCTGCGTCGCCAGGCGAATGCGCTGGCCTTCGCCGCCAGAGAGCGTCGCCGCCGAGCGGTCCAGCGAGAGGTAGCCCAGCCCCACCGCGTTCAAAAACTCCAGCCGCTCGACGATCTCGCGCTGCAGCCGGTCCGCGACGATGCGGTCGCGCCCGCTAAAGTTCATCGCCCGCGCACCCTCCAGCGCTCGCTCCATCGAGAGAGCTGTGAACTGCGCAATCGACCTCGCCTCGTCGCCGATCGAAACCGTCACCGCCAACGACTCCGGCCGCAGCCGCCGCCCTTGGCAGCGCGGGCAGGTGGTCGCCGACATGTACTGCATCATGTACTCGCGGTAGCCCTCCGACCTGGTGTCGTCCAGGTTGGCGCGCAGATACGCGAAGATGCCATGAAAGCCCGTCCGGCCCAGCTCGTTTTTGGGCGGCCCATAGAGAAGCAGGTCCTGCTGCGGCTTACTCAGCTCGGCAAACGGAATGTTCAGGTCGATCTTGTATCGCTCCGCAGCCAGCTTGATCAGCCGCTGCAGATACGACGATCCCGAACCCGGCCCCATCGCTCCGTCCAGCAGCGGCTTGGACCAGTCGGCGATCGTCTTTGCCGGGTCGAAGTCGTAGGTGCTGCCCAGCCCGTTGCACGCGGGGCAGGCGCCGTAGGTGGAGTTGAACGAGAAGCTGCGCGGCTCCAGCCGCGGCACGTCGATGCCGCAATCCGGGCACGCCATCGACGAGGAGTACAGCGTCTCATCCTGCGCTCGATTCGCCCCCTGAATGCCGATCAGCACCAGTCCCTTGGCCATCTGCAGGGCTTTCGCCACCGAGGTCTCCAGCCGCCGCGTGTCGAATCTGGGTTGACCGTTGACCGTTCTCCGTTCCCCGTTTGCAGCGGGGTTGACGGCGCTGGAGGGGGTCTCGTTTCCATTGGCGGGCAGCGGTTTGAGGATGATGCGATCGACCACCGCCTCCACCGTATGGTTCTTGCGCTTGTCCAGCCGCATCCCCTCGGTCAGCTCCGTCATCGCGCCGTCGACACGCGCGCGGAATCCCTGCTGGTCCAGCGCCTCCAGCTCTTCGCGGAACTCGCCCTTGCGTCCGCGCACCAGCGGCGCAAACACCGTGATGCGCTCACCCGGCGCCTGCGCCACAATGCGCTCGACAATCTGGTCCGCCGTCTGGCGCGTGATCGGCAGCCCGCACTTCGGGCAGTGCGGCTGGCCCACCGACGCGTACAGCAGCCGCAGGTAGTCGTAGATCTCCGTGATCGTGCCCACGGTGGAGCGCGGGCTGCGCGAGGTCGTCTTCTGCTCGATGGAGATCGCCGGCGAGAGCCCATCGATGGCGTCCACATCTGGCCGTTCCATCTGATCCAGAAATTGCCGCGCGTAGGCAGAGAGCGTCTCCACATAACGCCGCTGGCCCTCCGCGTAGATGGTGTCGAAGGCAAGCGAGGACTTGCCCGATCCCGAGAGTCCCGTAACCACCGTCAGCGAATTGCGCGGGATGGAGACCGAGAGGTTGCGCAGGTTGTGCTGTCGCGCGCCACGCACCGTGATGTGAGTGATTGCCATGCGGATCGAATTGGCCGCGCACTCCACAGGGCCGCATGGAGGTGAAATGGCCAATCCTCAGGATACGGCATCGCGCCACGCCAGGTCATGCACGCGGTCGAAGCGCGGCCAGCCCTTCGCCGCCAGAGCGTACCCGAATGGACAATACTCAATTCATCAAGGGCGCATCGCAACCGCTTCAATCTTTGTAACAATTAATTCGGCCTGGCCGCGCTTCGCGTCCTTTGCATCTTAAGGAGTGGCAGGCGAAAGTAGAGGAATGTTTCTGTGAGTGATTCTGCGGTACTGGTATGTGCGGTGTTTGCGTCGTTGGCCTCTGGCGTCCTGCTGGCGTACGGCGTCTGTCAGGGGGTCTTTGCCCTCTTCCGCATGCACGCCCATCAGGCCCCCGCGCCCGCCAAGGCCCGAGTGGCAGCCTCTGCCAGCGTCGTCGAAGGCTGATTCCCACCCAGTCGTCATTCTGGCCTGAGCGTAGTCGAAGGCCAGAATCTCAGTATTGGCTCTTCGCAGTTGTTTGTTTTTGCTGTCATCCTGACCCTGAACGAAGTGAAGGGGAAGGATCCCGACGAAGCTCGCCCAGCCACAACCGCCCGGAATCTTTTTCACACAAATCTCCAGCCTTTGCCGTTGCCTGTTCTCGCCGGCAGCATCGCATAGCCGACTCATATCGGCGATAATCGCTTCGTGCCCCACTCCACCGAATCCGAGCCCGCCAATCTCCGCCTCATCCTCGCCGTCACTGGCGCCAGCGGCTCCATCTTTGCCGCCGAGATGCTGCGCGCCCTCCACGCCGACGCGCGCGTCGTCAAAGTTGACTTCATCCCCTCCGAAGCGTCTCTGCGCGTCTTCGCCGAAGAGATGCAGCTCAGCGGACGCAACGCACTCGCAGAAAAACTCCTCGGCCCCGGTCACGCCTCGCCCTCCAAGATCACTCAGCACGCGGAGGCCGACATCGGGGCCTGCGTCGCCAGCGGCAGCACTCCCTCCGACGGAATGATCGTCCTTCCCTGCACCATGGGTACACTGGCCGGCATTGCCAATGGCATGGCCTCGAACCTCATCGAGCGCGCCGCCGACGTCTGCCTCAAGGAGCGCCGCCGCCTCATCCTGTGCGTGCGCGAGACGCCCTTCAACCGCATCCACCTGCGCAACATGCAGCTCGCCTCGGACGCCGGTGCCACCATCTTCCCGGTGATGCCCACCCTCTACAACCAGCCGCAGAACACCACCGAGATGGCCCGCCAGTTCGTCGACCGCGTGCTCGCCCACATCGGCCTGCCCCAGCCCGGCGCGTACGAATGGAAGCCCGATTAGGACGGCCCGCCTCTAGCGTGCATCTCCTGCAAGCATATGTTCGCCACCCTGCATGGGAGGTTGCGCCTTGAGGAACTGGACCGTACCTGCAAGCACGGGCTTTGGGCACTCCGCCGGCGCGAGGTGGCCGCAGCCGGCGATGCCCTCGAAGACCGAGTTCGGAATCTCGCGGTGCATGGTCTCGCCGATAGCGGGCGGGATCAGCTTGTCGGCCATCCCCCACATCACGAGCGTGGGCTGCCGGATGCCGGAGAGGCGAGTGTCGAGCAGGCCGGCTCCGGTATCCATCGAGTCCATGGACTGCTGCACGATGCGGCCATTGCTCCTGAGCCTGCGCAGGGTAGCGCGCGCAACGAAGCCGGGCAGCGGGCGCGGATGCGGCATCAACAACACCATCAGTCGCGCCAGCCCGGCGGCATCGGTAGGAACAAAGGCATCGCGCGGGAAGTTGGGCTGAAACGTCGTCCCGGCGCTGTCGTAGAGGACCAGGCGGTCGATGAATGCGGGATCGTCCAGCGCAAGCTTGGCGGCGATCCATCCGCCCATCGACCAGCCCGCGAGGTCGATGGGCGTGGGATGGCCAGCGCTGTCGTCCCGTCCCATTCCGGTGGCCTGGATGAAGTGGAGAACGACGTCTTCTTCCACCTGGATGGAGCAGACAAAACTGGGCTTGTCGGAGCGTCCGTAGCCGAGCAGGTCCGGCGCGTAGACGTGGAAGCCCGCGGCGGCAAGCGATGGGATCAAGGGAGCCCAGTCCTCGCCGCGCGAGCCGAGGCCGTGCAGCAGCAGAAGCGGCTTGCCCGGCGTCCCATCGGGCGGCCCGGCATCGAAGGTGTGAATGCGATTGCCGTCTACAACGACGTACTCGCTGCGCACGCCCGCGCGCCAGAGGCGGTAGCGAATCTGCCGATCGTTGACCCACAGCGGATTCCAGTAAAACGTGCCGCCGGCCACAAGGGCAAACAGCAGAAGAACGGTCCCCGCCAACCGCAGTCGAGCCTTCATCCGTGCATCTCCCTCAATCTTCCACGCGACTTACTTCTGCGGCTTACTTATCTTCTCGATTCTAAGAGACGCGTCCTCGAAGCCGCCAATCCGTGTGGACGCGACTTGTCCTTCTCGAACAGGCGCGGCAGATTCATTTCGTAAGGGTGCGGCTGATCCAATCCGTGCAGGCGCGGCTTATATGCCGACGCTGCAGTCGCCGTCGGGCAGCTCGTCGCCGGAGTGGGCGTAGAGATCGTACGGAGTGCGGCGGTTGAACTTGTAACGCTGGCGGATCTCGCGGCCCACGATCAGCCCGAGCGCCACTGCCCCAAGCGCGGCCGAGACCCAGCCGATGGTCTTCAGCAAGTGGGACTCCTCCGCGCAGGCTGGCTCGCCGCTGGCGAGTTGCTCGTCCCGCGCGCCGCTGGAGTTCTCAATCGTTCCAACAGCTCCGGTCTCTTCGCAATCGTGGGACGAACTTCTACAGCAGCCGAGTTTGGGGAGGAACCTCATGCCTGCATGATACCGCAATCAGGAGAAGGACCGTGTGTGAAATTTGTTGCGGATGTACCGATTCAGGAACCCGCACCGGCCGTCTCCGCTACTTGACGTCGACCTGCTCGAAGCCCAGCGAAGAGAGCAGCTCAGTCACGGTGGCGCGAGCGTTGCTGCGCGCGGCGTCCAGAATGCCCTCCGCCTGTGCGGTCTGCTGGAGTTGGTCCTGCGCCCTGGCGCGGGTCATGGGTCCCAGAGCCTGGCCCGTCGGGACAAGCAGCCCGGTGGAGCGCACAAGAATGCGCGTGCGCTGGTCGTCCAGCGTGGTCGAGAAGAGCTGCGCTGGCGGAAGCGTGACGTGAATGCTGCGCGTGGCGGCGTCGATGCGCACGTCTTCCGGCTTGAGCTGCGCCATGTCGATGCCCGCGACGGACTCGCCGTGGACCACCAGCAGGATGTGGTCGCCGGACGGAGCGGACAGAGAGAGACCGTCCACAACCACCGTGTCCAGCGAGTAGACGACGGTCTGCAGGCGGTTCAGCCGCTGGATCCTCTCGACCACAGCGGGCAAGGACAATCCGGAGCCGGCGGCGCGCCCGGTGATGCGCGTAATGAAGCTGCCCATCTTGCCCGTGGTTTCATGGCGCGCGAAGACAACGAACCCCGCCGCGCCCAGAACCAGCGCCAGCAGAAAGGCGAGGAACCGGCCGCCGTAGTTTGGCCCCGTATAGTATTGGGTCGTCATCGCCGCTCCGATTCACTTCATCATAGTCCGGTTGCCCCGGCTCTGGAACGGAGCGAGCCCCGGGCAGGGCTGTATCATTCTCAGCAAGTTGATGGAGGCCCCTGCATGGCCGGTCTGGCTCGCCGCTATGGTTCTGGATTCTCCGCATTCTTCACCGTCTCCGCAATGGCCTGCTTGGCCTTCACTGCCGCGCCAACCGCCCTCTGCCAGAGCGGCGCGGCAGCCGCGAATCAGGCCTCGCCGCAGGCGACCGCGCCGACGATCAAGGTCACCTCGCGCGAGACGGTGGTGGATGTTACTGTGACGGATGCGAAGGGTAATCCGGTGCATGGGCTGACGTGGGAGGATTTTACCGTCAAGGAGGATCGCAAGGAGCAGCCGATCCGCAGCTTCCACGAGTACGGCCGCGAGACGGTGCCTGCGCCGGAGAAGCTGCCGCCCAACACCTACAGCAATCAGCAGGCGGCGGCGGCCAGCGGCGCAGTCAACATTCTTCTGCTTGATTTCACAAATGCCGCTCCGATCCTTGCGACCGACTGCTGTGCACCCCTCGGCCCGTTGAGTCTGGCGCGTGCCATGGAGCGCCAACACCACGTCAAGCAGTACGCAATGCAGTATCTGCATGACATGCCTGCTGGAACGCGGGTTGCCGTTCTCGGAGCATCTCACCCAGGGAATCTGCGTGTCTTGCAGGGCGTCACATCCGACCCAGGGCTGCTCAGCGCCGCAGTCGACAGCATGGGCTACGATACAGACGGTTCAGTGGAGATCTATCCCCCTTATCCCATTCAGGTGACCATTGAACTCTGGTGTAGCCAGCAGTCGGTACGAAACCGCATGACGCTCGAGTCGCTGAACCAAATTGCCGCAGACGCGGTTGGGATTAAGGGAAGAAAAAACCTGCTCTGGTTTACCACTGGCATCCCGACGATGACCGAGCCAAACTATAATCCAGTCCCCCGACGCTGCCTGCCGGATTACTCGACGGATATTAAAAAGACTTACGGATTGCTTGCCGCAGCTCAGGTCACCGTCTTCCCGATCTCGGTGCGTGGAGTCCCTGTAGAAAGGGACCCAGTAGGAGAAGATTGGGCATACGAACAACTTTCGTTGGAGTCAGTGGCCAAAGCCACCGGCGGAACAGCGTATTACAACTCCAACGATCTGGAGGCAGGCATCAGTAAGGCCATTGCATCCGGCTCCGACTACTACACCCTCACCTACGTTCCACCCGGCACTGAGTACGATGGCAGACACCACACGATTCATCTTGAGGCCGATCAACCCGGCCTGCACCTGACCTATCGCGACGAATACTACGCGGAAGACCCGTCGAAGATGAAGCCCACAGCCGGACTCACCCTGGCGACACTTCCGCCTGAGGTCTCCGGCGGCGATATGAAAGCCGCCATGAGTCGCAGCATGCCCACCTCCAGCAAACTGATCTTCTATTTGGCTGTCGAGCCCAGCACCACTCCCGCCAAGCCCGGCGACCTGCCGGTAATGGGCACGCTCGACGCAAGGTTCAAGGACAAGCCGCTCACACGTTACACCTTCAGCTACTCCATCTCTGCTGGTCAACTCGCCTATACCAACGGCCCCAACGCGACGCACAACGGCTCGCTTGAACTCGACCTTGCCGCCTACGACGCGGACGCGAAGCTGGTCACCGGTCTCAGCCAGACTGTGAAGATGACCCTGAACGACAAGACAATCACGAATAATGAGCCACTCAATTTTTCTCAACAGCTCGACCTGCCCGCAGGCCAGCTCTTCGTCCGCGTCGGCGTCCTCGACCACACTTCCAACAAAGTGGGTACGCTGGAGATTCCCTTGACGGTTGGCAAAAAGCCCGCCACGCCGCCCGCCGCGACTGCGGGAAAAGCAAGCAATTAGTCCCCACTTTGAATCGCGTCTCAGTGCAACTGGTACGGCGTAGCCGACGGCGGCACAACGTCGGGAACCGTCTTTGGTCCGTCGATCTTTTCTGCCCCGGCCAGTCCGGTTCCGGTCACGTTGGCGGTCGACAGCAGCGGCCCTGCGAAGCCCGTGACCTTGATGCCGCTCAGGTGCGCGTTCTTGATGTTGGCCAGCGCCATGCCCTTGCCGCATGTCCCGGTCACATTCATCAGCCAAAATCCATCCAGCGGCTTGCGCGGATCGATGTTGACGGCGTCCACCAGCGTCGGCACGTCGGTGACCCGCACGTTGGAGAAACGGAAGTTGCGGACCGTCGGAATCCCCGCCTCGCCGATCACCGACGCCGCGCCATCCGACTTGCCCACCGCAAGCACGCTGATCTGCAGGAAGCCCTGGCCCATGCCGGAGACGTCGAGATCGGTTGCGATAATGTCTTCAATGAACGCGCCACGGCCGACACGCGTCTTGATGTAGATGGCGTACGAGCGGGCGTGGATGAACTTGCAATGCTCGATGCGCACGTTGCGCACGCCGCCGGAGGTCTCGCTGCCGATGCCGATGTTGGCGAATCCCATGTCGGTCAGCGTGCAGTTGGTGATCAGCGTGTCCTCGCAGACGCGGCCGATGTCGTTCCCCTCCGCGCCGCGGCCACTCTTCAGCGAGATGGAGTCGTCGCCGGTCTCAAACGTGCATCCGTCGATGATGGTGTGCTTGCACGAGTCCACGTCGATTCCGTCCGCGCCGCTCTTCACCGTCACATTCTTGAAGGTGATGTTCTCGCAGTACACCGGATGGATCGACCACATGCCAAAGTTCTGCGTGTAACAGTCCTCCACGCGGACGTTCTTGCAGTTGTTGAACTCGATCAGTGCGGGCAGCCGCATCCCGCTTGGCCGCTCCACCCGGCCCCGCTCCATGGGCGTGCCGATAATCTTGCCCGCTCCCACCAGGCCGATGTTCTCCGCGTCCGTCGCGTTGATGAAGCTGCTGTATCCCTTGATCCAGTGGCCCTCCCAGCGCACCTGCGCCAGCGGATAGTCGGCCATGTCGGGCGAGCCGTTCAGCGTCGCGCCCTCCTCCACCCGCAGCACCGCGTTGCTGCGCAGGACAAGCGCGCCGGCCAGATAATCTCCCGCCGGAACCACCACCTCGCCGCCGCCAAATGCCGAGCAGCGCTCGATGGTCTGCTGAATCGCCAGCGTGTCCTTGGTCTTGCCGTCGCCGGTAGCGCCAAAGTCACGCACGTTGAGTGTAAGCGCAGGCTTCGCAGCGGGCTTGTGCGCGGTCGTGCGAGCGCTGGACTGCGCAGGGTGCGGCGTCTGCGAGGGTTGTTGCGCTGGCTGCTGGGCAGAGGCGAAGCGGCTGAGCGCCGAGACGGCGGGAGCTGCGATGAGGGTCTGTGCGGCGGTCTTCAGGAAGCTGCGTCGTTCGATCTGTGCGCGGTTCATCTCATGTCCCTCGCAGAAAGAAGGAATTAATTGCGAGATAACATTATCAGGTTCGAGCAAGGCACGAAGCACGCGTCATTCCGTAGCGTAGCGGAGGAATCTTTTTAACTTTTACGCGAAGCGTCAAGCACGGTACGAAGTACCCACTTCCACCCGGTAATCTCGGGCCGGTCGATCCCGTTCTGGTGCGCGTAGTTCACGCTGTCCACGATCTGGTCCTTCAGCCACTCGCGCATGTGCGCCGCCGTGTCCCGCAGCTTCGGCACGCGGTCGATCACGTCCAGCGCCAGGTCGAAGCGATCGGTCTGGTTCAGGATCGCCAACTCCAGCGGCGTGTTGATGTTGCCCTTCTCCTTGTATCCGCGCACATGGATGTTCTCATGGTTCTTGCGCCGGTAGGTCAGCTTGTGGATCAGAAACGCATACGCGTGGAAGTTGAAGATCACCGGCTTGTCCGTCGTAAACAGCGCGTCGAACTCCGCGTCGCTCAGCCCGTGCGGGTGCTCGTTCTCCGGCATCAGCCGGAACAGGTCCACCACGTTGACGAAACGGATCTTCAACTCCGGACAGCGTTCGCGCAGGATGGCCACCGCGGCCAGCGACTCCGAGGTGGGAATGTCGCCCGCGCAGGCCATCACCACATCCGGCTCCGCGCCCTCGTCGTTCGACGCGAAATCCCAGATGCCGATCCCCTTGGTGCAGTGGTCGATCGCCTCGTCCATCGTCAGGTACTGCAAGTGCAGCGCCTTGTCTGCAACAATCACGTTGACGTACTCCGTCGAGCGCAGGCAGTGGTCGCCCACCGAGAGCAGGCAGTTCGCATCCGGCGGAAGATAGATGCGCGTAATCTCCGGGCTCTTGTTGGTCACAACATCCAGAAATCCCGGGTCCTGGTGCGTGAATCCGTTGTGGTCCTGCCGCCACACCAGCGACGTAATCAGCAGGTTCAGCGACGAGATAGGCTCCCGCCACCTCAGCTCCAGCTTGCTCTTCTCCAGCCACTTCGCGTGCTGGTTGAACATCGAGTCGATGATGTGGACAAATGCTTCGTAGCTGGAAAAAAATCCGTGCCGCCCGGTCAGCAGATAGCCCTCCAGCCAGCCCTCCAGCGTGTGCTCGCTCAGCATCTCCATCACGCGTCCCGAGGTCGATAGAAATCCTCCGTCGTCGTCCTCCGGCTTCCTCTCCTCCATCCATGTCTTGGGGCTCGCCTGGTAGATCGCGTCCAATTTATTCGACGCCGTCTCATCCGGCCCGAAGACGCGGAAGCTCGTCATGTTCCGCCGCATCACATCGCGCAGCATATGCGCCAGCACGTCGGTCGACGACACCTCAATCTGCCCCGGCTTCTCTACCTTCACCGCGTAGTCGCGAAAATCCGGCATCTCCAGCGGCTTGCGCAACAGCCCGCCGTTGGCGTGCGGGTTTCCCGAGATGCGGCTCGTCCCCGTCGGCGCCATCGCCGCAATCTCCGGAACCAGCGCGCCCGCCTCGTCGAACAACTCTTCGGGCCGATAGCTTCGCATCCACTCTTCCACCAGCTTCAGGTGCGCGGGATTCGTCACCGGATCGGTGATCGGAATCTGGTGCGCGCGCCACGAGCCTTCCAGCTTGTGCCCGTCCAGCTCCATCGGGCACGTCCACCCCTTGGGCGTGCGCAGAATCATCATCGGCCAGATCGGGCGCACCGGCGGCACATCGGGGTTCGCCCGCGCCGCGGCCTGAATCGCGCGAATCTCCAGAACGCAGTGCTCCATCACCGCGGCCATCTTCTGGTGCATCACCGCTGGATCGTCGCCCTCCACGACGTAAGGCGTGTAGCCCAGCCCCTTGAACAGCATCTCCAACTCCTCCGGCGGAATCCGCGCCAGAATCGTGGGATTCGCGATCTTGTAACCATTCAAATGCAGGATCGGCAGCACCGCGCCGTCGCGCACCGGGTTGAGAAATTTGTTGGAGTGCCAGCTCGTCGCCAGCGGCCCAGTCTCCGACTCGCCGTCGCCCACCACCACCGCGACGATCAGGTCGGGATTGTCGAAGGCCGCGCCGTATCCATGCGAGAGGCTGTATCCCAACTCGCCGCCCTCGTGGATCGAACCCGGTGTCTCCGGCGTGCAGTGGCTGCCAATCCCGCCGGGAAACGAGAACTGCTTGAAGAACCGCTGCATCCCCGCCGCGTCCCGGCTCTTGTCGGGATAGACCTCCGAATACACGCCCTCCAGATAACTGTTCGCCAGCGTCGCCGGCGCGCCGTGCCCCGGCCCGGAGAGGTAGATCAAATCGAGCGAATACTTCTTGATCAGCCGGTTCAGATGCACCCAGGTAAACGTCTGCCCAGGGTCCGATCCCCAATGGCCCAGCAGCCGGTTCTTGATGTGTTCCACCTTCAGCGGCTCCCTCAGCAGCGGGTTCGCCTGCAAGTACAGCATCCCCACGCAGCAATAGTTGCACGCGCGCCAGTACGCATCCATTCTGCGCAACTCGTCCGCCGAGAGCGGCTGCACGTCTATCGAGTGCGTTTCCGCGCCCGTCGAGAGCGGCAAATCACTCGCCGAAATCTTTGCCCCAGATGCCTTGCCCTGCACTGCGGAACCTGCGTCCATCATCGAACTCCTGTCTACATCCACATCATCCACGTCGTCATTCTGTCTCACGCCGCATCTGTCTCACGCCGTCATTCTGGCGAAGCCAGAATCTCCGTATTTCGTTTGTAGCTTGACGAACTACTCAATCAGTAATAATGCTCGATAGCTCTTCATTGCTTCAGATGCCAGCTTACGTCCATCCGCCGTACACCCGCATTCCAGCCAGATCAATTTACGTTGACTTCCCTTCGCTGTTCGCCGCCACATGGCAGATCTGTGCCACATGCCGCGCAATCATCCGGTCTTCCTCCGCGGGCACAACATAGAGCGCAATGCGCGAGTCCTCTTCGCTGATCTTGCGCACGCTCTGCCCACTCGCCTTCTGCTCCAACCGGTTCGCTGCAAAGTCCAGCTCCACACCCAGCCCGCGCAGCCCGCTGGCAATCTCCCCACGCGTAGCCGCATCGTGCTCTCCGATTCCGCCGGCAAACACCAGCGCATCCGCCCCATGCAGAGCCACAAAACCCGCAATCGCCTTCACCACGCTACGGCAGAAGACGCGAATCGCCAGCCCCGCCCGCGCGTTTCCCGCGGCGGCTCTCTTGCGCAGCTCGCGCATATCGTTGATGCCGCCCAGCGCCTTCAGCCCCGCGTCGCCATCGATCATCCGCTCCACCGAATCCACCGTCGCGCCCGCCTGCCGCATCAGGAAGAGCACAACGCCGGGATCGAGGTCGCCCGTCCGCGTTCCCATCATCACGCCGCCGGTCGGCGTCAGCCCCATTGTCGTATCCACGGACTTGCCCTCCACGCACGCCGTCACGCTGCATCCGCTGCCCAGGTGCGCAATCAGCATCGAGCGCGGGAACTCCACGCCCACCGCCTCGCGCATCTGCGCCACCACCGACTCGCAGGAGAGCCCATGGAATCCGTACCGCCGCACACCCTGTCGCCGCACCACGTACGGCAGCGCATACACCGTCGCCTCCTCCGGCATCGTCTCGTGGAAGACGGTATCGAAGCACGCAACATGCGGCACATCCGCGAACCTCCGCATCATCTCGCCGATCATCTCCAGCGCCTCCGGATCATGCAGCGGAGCAAACTCGCACGCCGCGCGCAACTCGGCCAGCACCTCCGGCGTCAGCCGCTGATGTCCGCGCAGATGCGCCCCCGGATGCACCACGCGATAGCCCACCGCGTCCGGCGGCGGCAGCCCATCCAGACCCACCGCGCGCTCCACCACCGCGATGGCCTCCTGCATCGAGCCTGGCTTCACCGCGCCCAGCCTGCCGCTCAGGCCGTTCCCCGCCGCATCGCGAAACACCAGCTTCTCCAACCGGCCGCCAATGCCGCCCAACTCGCCCTCATATAGCGTTCTGCTCTCCGCCGAGCCCGCGCCTTTCGCACCCGCACCTTCCCCCACCTCATGCATGGAGAACTTGATCGACGACGATCCCGGATTCAGCACCAGAATATGCATTCGCTGGAGGCCCTCTGCAGCCTCCACCAAGCTACCACTCCCCGCGCCTTCGTTACGTTCTCAATCGCTCACAATAAACTCCCATCTTCTTCAACTCACAAAATCCCACGCGAACAATCTACACTCAATCTATGTGCGGAATCGTAGGTTACATCGGCCCCAAGCCCCCCGTCCCCATCATCCTCAACGGCCTGCGCCGCCTGGAGTATCGCGGCTACGACTCGGCCGGCATCGCCGTCGCCGGCGGCCCGCAGGGCCTGGAGCTGCGCCGCGCCCCCGGCAAGCTGTGCAACCTTGAGGCCGCCATCGCCGCCAGCCCCATCTCCGGCACCTTCGGCATCGGCCACACCCGCTGGGCCACCCACGGCCGCCCCACCGAGGAGAACGCCCACCCCCACCGCGACGGCTCCGGAACGCTCGTCGTCGTGCACAACGGCATCGTGGAGAACTACCTCGCCCTCAAAGCCGAGCTCATCGCCCGCGGCCACCACTTCGTCTCCGAGACCGACACCGAGATCATCGCCCACCTCATCGAAAACGAACTCAACCTCGCCGCCCAAGAGGAAGAGGAAGTGACCATCGAGAACGAGCTCAACCTCGCCGCCCAAGATGAAGAGGAAGTGAACATCGAGAACGAGCTCGACCTCGCCGCCTCCGCCTCTTCCAACAATGGTGTCATCCTGAGCGCAGCGCGTAGCGCGAAGTCGAAGGACCTGCGTTTCGATGCTGCCACTGCCCCCGAGGCCAACACCAGCGAGGCCGTCCTCACCCTCCCCCGCCGCACCCCCGCCATCCCCCTGGAAGAGGCCGTCCGCCGCGCCGTCAAGCGCCTCACCGGGGCCTTTGCCATCGGCGTTCTCTCGGCCAACGAGCCCAATAAACTCGTTGCCGCGCGTTTTGGCCCGCCCATCGTCCTCGGCCTCGGCGAAGGCGAATTCTTCCTCGCATCCGACGTCCCCGGCATCCTGCATCACACGCGCAACATCCACTTCCTCGCCGACGGCGAACTCGCCATCCTCACTCCCTCCGGCATCGCGCTCACCGGCTTCGACGGCGCGCCCATCCCCCTCCGCATCCAGCGCATCTCGTGGGACCCCATC
>Ga0074045_10002645_pt1 | contig 16507 bp, 17 predicted proteins | sample BogForMeECP23OM2_FD_94442 | JGI IMG/M metagenome (GOLD analysis project Ga0074045, IMG submission 94442) | Bog forest soil microbial communities from Calvert Island, British Columbia, Canada - Bog Forest MetaG ECP23OM2 | ecosystem: Environmental > Terrestrial > Soil > Wetlands ...
GCCCCTGCCATAGATGGCCTTTCCAGCCCTCACGAAAATTAACATGCCTCGTGTATCTGCGGTGTGCTTCACCGATTGCTCGCCTCAGGCCATCCTCTGATTCAGGCACCGCAAGAAGGTGTATATGGTTGGGCATTAAGCAATATGCCCAGACCTCAACTTTACAACGGTTGCACCATTCCGACATAAGATTCAGGTATAACCGGTAATCATCATCCAGAAAGAAAGTCTTCTGCCTGCGGTTACCTCGCTGTGTAACATGATGGGGAATACCGGGTGCTATTACACGTGCAATTCTTGCCATGCTTTATATTGCTGATTGTGAGTCATGAAAACAATAATTAAGTATGGTGTCCCCGGAATTTGCAATTTGCCTGTCAAGAGTTTTGCAACGTAAGTAACAACGTCCCCAAAGTTATTTCCCCAAAGTTAGTCTTTTCCGGATCAGCTCTCCAAATCTAAAAAATACGACAGATTAAGAATCATTATGTCTTCTGTTAAATCTCCATTCTTTTTTCTACCAATACCATGGATCATTTTCCCATCGATGTTTAGTAACGAAGGAACGTTATTAACAATTTCATCCATTTTTTCAAAATATTTTAAAGAATCGGCCGATAGAGAATATTTCAGGCCATTATGGACAACGACAATAGCGTATTCCAGGTAACTTTGCCTCATCTGTTCCTCAAAGCCGTCAAAAAGTTTTATCAAGTTTATTAACTCTTTCCTTTCTGCCGTGTGAATTAATAATTTTGCCTGTTCTTTTTGCCCCGACTGTACCAGTTCCTCAGCCTGAACTGCTAGGTTGTGTATCGCCTTGTGAGGTGCATCAAACAGCGTCATATAAGAAGCTAACGCCAACGTGTTAGGCTTATAGGTATCGTACCATTTACCAAAAGCACACTTATGTGGATTCTTTTCTACTAATATCTCCTTATCATTGTCCACTGCATTTTTTAATTTATCTATCCAATTCAGATGATCTTGCTTTCTCATCATGAATGTTTTCACAAACTCAGTTACGTCTTCTTGTCTTGATTGAATAGACAACTTAATTCTTGTGTCAATTAATGGCACAGCTTCACCCATTAAATCAATTACACCTCTAAGATATTTGGGCATGTTTGGCACAGAGGTACAGGCCGGAGAGTCTACAATCTGAATGATGTCGAAATACGGCAATGCAAGAATATAGTCTTTAGCTGAAAATACAAGATAATCGATATCCTGCGTACACGAATTCCCATGTTTATAAACTTCATTTTCCATATAATATCACCTTTGAGTGATAATAATAATATGATACAGCGATTGGTCCAGAGTCAAGGGTAAAATTATTTCATTCCTTTTCTACTCCACACCATTGTGCCATATTCAGGGGATGTTTGTTTCAGGAGGTTATAGAAAAATTTATTCGGCGTCTCTGCCAGATCTTTTTTTGCCATAGTACGGGACGAAGTTCACATTTGCATGAAACTACTGCCCGTCGCAACCATCCTTCCTGTACCTGCCAGTGGTAGCTCTTGTAATAATTGTGTGATGTACTATTGGTAATAAATTCTGCTCGGCGTTAAGTACATTCCCTTAGTGGCCATCAAATCGGCAACTTCCTTTAGTGGGGTCGCTCTTCTGACTGCAAAAACCTCCCTTGTCATGATGTCCCGTGCCCTGACCGACTTCATGATTCTGTCGTAAGAATGGCGATAGACAAACTTGTAAATCTCTTTCAGATCGGCAGGAGTGATGTCCAGATAACCCTGGATATCCTTCATAGCCTCAAAAATATCATCATCTGATATTTCTATCTCCATGGGAATGTCTTTCTTTTTTGTTGTTTTGTCCATAGAGTCCTCCCTTGATAAATATCCGCTATACGCCGGATGCGATAGTATACCAACAGTCATTGAAGTTATCATGAAGGCGCTAATAAGACAACCATATTAACGTCTGATTATTTTTTTACGACTTAAATCCATGCCTCCTGCAATATCTCTCCTTGCATACCTACCACAATATACTTTATGGGCACCTTTCTTTTGGCAGCCTGAGCTGCCTGCTCTGCGAGCCGCAATAACCCCGAACAGCATGGTACCTGCATTATCATTACAGTAAGGGTGTTTATCTTCGCATCTTCGATCAGGCTCTTTATTTTGTCCACATAAATATCCTGCTCCACGTTTTTGATTATTCTGCTGCATAGATTGTTGGATCCCAAAAAGCTTAGATTTGCCATAACTGCGTAGTATCCCGTTCTTTGCAAAACGGCGCCACATCTGCAATGCGACATCACCTTTGTAATCCAGCGGTAAGCTCTGCTACTGCATAACCGGAATCACTAATAAACACTTTATTAACACAAGGACATTTGCGCTATAATGATTATGTCATGGGTTTGAAGCAGATCTCAGAAATAATGCAGGCTACGACAGAATCATGGCCTTGAAATCTACACCAAAACATAGGAGGTAACCCATATGCATAAAAAGGGACTAATGGGATTGCTTATCATTTGTATCCTGGCGCCGGCCATAGTCTTTGCTGACGATATTGTTGACAAAAAAACTGCCCTGATTCTGGACAGTGTAGTCACCTGGCATGAACGGGTCAAGTTGATGGATGAAGTTGCGCCTGTTGGAAGTCCGAAGATAATGGAAACTCTCGCCAGGGTTTTCTACGACAGCTCGCTGAATTTTGCGTGTCCCTCCCTGCTTTACCATGCAGTAAACGGCTTGAGGTATTTCCCAAACGACAGGAAGGCAATCGAAATCGCCAGGGAAGGAATGGGCAACAGGGAACCGTTGGTCAGGATGATCAGCATAGAAGTTTTAGGCATAATAGGTTCGGAAAACGATATTGTTTATCTCAAACCTTTTTTGGCGAGCAGGCATTCCTACGAGGCCATAAAGGCTCAAGTCGCAATCGACAGTATCCGAAAAAGGACCGGGATAGTGGAAAAATAGCCTTAGTGCTTCAATTCATAAATACGGTGTCGCACCCTATCCATTTATGCTTTAACCTGCATAGACCCTTAATTGTACGTTGCCAAAGGCCAAGGTTTACTGTACAAAGGGATATATAGTAGGATAAACAGATATGGAAGAAATCGGCATTGTAAAGGAAATCAATGGAATAAAGGCCATAATTTCTGTGCAGAAGCAGGGTTCCTGCGGGTCTTGCCCCGGAGGGACCTTGTGCCAGACACTGGGAGCCGGCGAGGCCCTGATGGAGGCCTATAATCATGTCGATGCACGGGTCGGAGATACCGTGAAGGTAGTTTTCAAGTCCTCAAATTACCTTAAGGGCACTATGCTTGTGTATGGCCTCCCCTCTTTAATGCTTATTATCGGTGCGGTGGTGGGAAAGGGATATCTGAGCAGGTTTTTCCCGGCTGCTGATTCCGAGATCCTCTCAGCCGGCACGGGATTTGGCTTTCTTGTCATTACGTTTCTCGTCATTAAACTCTGGTCAAGTAAATTTGAACTCAAAAAAGAATACACGCCAATAATAGAAGAAATAATAAACAGGGGGTAGTTATGTCAAAATTGAGCGCTGGGCAAATAAGGAACGTAGCAATTATCGCTCACAGCGGCGCCGGCAAGACCTCATTGACCGAGTCTATTCTGTTTAATGCAGGAGTCCTTGACAGGATTGGGAGCGTGGAGGCCGGAAATACCACGACCGACTGCGAGCCCGAAGAGATTGCGAGGAAAATAAGCGTTGTATCTGCCCTTGCCTATTGTGACTGGAAAAACACGCGAATCAATCTTATTGATACGCCGGGGTTTATAAACTTCATAGAAGACACGAGAGGCAGTCTCAGGGTGTCCGATGGGGCCGTCGTCATCGTAAGCGCTATTTCAGGAGTAAAAGCGGAAACCGAAAAGATATGGAAGTACGCCTGCCAATTCGAGGTGCCGAGAGTGGTCTTCGTGAATAAGCTTGACAAGGAGGCGGCAAACTTTTTCATGGCGCTCGGCGAGCTTGAGAAGTCTTTTGACTCAGAGGCCCTTCCGCTTTATATCCCGATAGGTGAGGGAGAGGAATTCAAGGGAATAGTTGATCTCATCACGATGAAGGCGTATGTTGCGGAAAACGGCAAAGTGGCGGAAACGGAGATACCTGCTTCCTTGCAGGGCAGCGCCGGTGAGTACAGGAAGAAGCTTGTCGAAAAGATTGCGGAATCCGACGATGACCTCCTGGAAAGATACCTGGAAGGAACGGAGCTCACCAATGAAGAAATTATGAAAGGTGTCCGTGAGGGATCTCTGACAAGAAGGTTTATCCCGGTCATATGCGGTTCGGCCACTCTCAATATTGGAGCAAGCCAACTCCTCGATGCTATGCTGCTCTGCCTGCCCTCTCCCGAGGACATGAGCAGGATTTTACCCATCATAGGCAAAAATCCCAAAGACGGCAAAGAGGTGGAAAGAAAACCGGTCGAGACAGATCCGCTTACTGCGTATGTCTTCAAGACAGTTGCAGACCCCTTTGCAGGAAAAATGTCCATGTTCAGGGTTTATTCAGGAGTGCTCAAAGCGGATTCGACAGTCCTGAACTCGCATACCGGCGCCAAGGAAAGGATAGGCCAGGTTTTTTACCTCCAGGGCAAGAAGCATATCCCGACGCAGGCGGTGGGGCCGGGGGAAATAGCTGCTGTAGTAAAATTAAAAGAGACTAATGTAGGCGATACGTTATGTGAGGAACACCATCCCATCGTTCTTGAGAAGGTCAAGTTCGCAGAGCCGCTTATATCATATGCAATAGCACCCAAAACCAAGGGTGATGAAGAAAAGGTCAGCGTAGGGATCAACAGGCTTCTTGAAGAGGACCCGACCCTGCATTTCTCCCGTGATGAGGAATCCAAGGAGATGATTCTATCAGGCATGGGGCAGGTGCACCTTGAGGTTGCTCTCGATAAGCTGAAAAGGAAGTTCGGCGTCGAGGTGGCAATGAAGACTCCGAAGATACCGTACCGGGAGACGATACGGGCTTTTGCCAAGGGGCAGGGCAGGTATAAAAAACAGTCCGGGGGACGGGGTCAATACGGCGACTGCTGGATTGAATTAGAACCGATGCCGAGGGGAGGGGGGTACGAGTTCGTTGACAGAATAGTCGGCGGGGTCATTCCCCAGCAGTACAGGGGCGCGGTTGAAAAAGGAATCGTTGAGGCTATGCATGAGGGTTTCATTGCAGGGTACCAGATGGTCGACATCAGGGCCACCCTTTATGACGGCACCTACCATTCCGTCGATTCCTCTGAAATGGCTTTCAAGATCGCCGGCTCAATGGCGCTGAAAAAGGTGGTACAGGATGCAAAGCCTGTTCTTCTCGAACCCATTATGAAGATTGAAGTTACCGTTCCCGAAGATACTCTCGGTACGGTTATCGGAGATCTGAATACCCGGCGCGGAAAGGTCCAGGGCGTAGAGCCGCAGGCAGGCGGAAACCAGAAGATCAACGCCCTTACACCCATGGCGGAGATGCTGACCTATGCGAACCAGCTCCAGAGCATCACGTCCGGAAGGGGGCTCTATTCGATGGAATTCTCCCATTATGAGGAAGTACCCCTCATATTACGCAGAAGATCATAGCTGAGCGCCAGAAACTTAAGGATGAAGAGAACTAGTAGATAATGAAAAAAGCATGGGCGGGCAGGTTCACCGGAAAAACTTCCAAAAGCGTGGAGAGCTATACAGAATCAATATCGTTTGATAAGAGGCTCTGGAAATACGATATCGAAGGCAGCATTGCTCATGCAAAGATGCTGTCGAAGCAGGGTATTATTCCTAAACGGGACTCTGAACGTATCATCAGGGGTCTGAAGGATATATACCTGGAAATAGAGGAGGGCAGGTTCAGGTTCAACCCGGAACTTGAAGATATTCATATGAATATCGAGGCCGCCCTCATCAGGAAAATTGGGGACTCAGGAGGTATGCTGCATACTGCCCGGTCGCGCAATGACCAGGTGGCCCTCGATCTAAGGCTCTATGTCAGGGCGTCGGTTGAGGAAATAACTGGACTGCTGAAAAATCTTGAGACCGTGCTAGCCGACATGGCTGAAAGCAGTCTCGGACTGATTATCCCAGGTTATACACACACTCAAAGGGCGCAGCCGGTGCTCCTTTCTCACCACCTTATGGCGTATGCTCAGATGTTTCAGCGCGACCGCATGAGATTTGTTGATTCTATGAAACGGACCAATGTTCTGCCGCTCGGTTCATGCGCCCTGGCAGGCACCTCGCTGCCGGTTGACAGGCAGTACATAGCTTCGCTGCTGAAGTTCGACGCCGTTTCAGACAACAGCATGGACTCTGTTTCGGACAGGGACTTTGTGCTGGAGTTCCTTTCCTGCGCTGCGCTGCTTATGATGCATGTCTCCAGGATGGCCGAGGAGATTATCCTCTGGGCGTCCGAAGAGTTCGGATTTATCGAGCTGTCCGACGCTTTTGCCACCGGGTCCAGCATCATGCCCCAGAAAAAGAATCCCGATGTTGCTGAACTGATGCGCGGCAAGACCGGCAGGGTTTATGGCAATCTCATGAATCTTCTTACCACGATGAAAGGCCTGCCCCTAACATACAACAGGGACATGCAGGAAGATAAGGGGCCTCTTTTCGATACGGCTGATACGGCAGCGGCTACACTCGCCGTCCTTCCGGAAATGTTGAAAAATATAACGTTCCGCAGGGAGAAACTCGAAAACAGCAGCGGCGCTGCATTTTCCACAGCTACCGACATTGCCGAATATCTCGTTAGAAAGGGCCTGCCTTTCAGGACTGCCCACGGAATCACCGGCAGGATCGTCCGCTTCTGCATAGACAACGGAAGAACACTCCATGATCTGGATATCGCTACGTACCATTCTTTTTCCAGGTATATAGATGAAGACGTCTTCGATGTCATCACCGCATCCGCTTCGGTTCATGCCAAGAAATCATATGGAGGCACATCGCCTGCTGCGGTCAGGGCGCAGATCAAAAAATTCAGGAAGCAGCTTAAATGAAACCCGGCGGTTTTGTAAAAAGTCCATATGCTACGTTGCGCTTCATCCCTCGTCACTGCGGCGTAAGAACAAGTACGCCTCATTCTTCGGTATTTGCGCGTCTTGCCTCTGGAGCTTTTTACAAAACCGCATTTATATTCGCTCTGTTGTTGCTCGTGGCATGTGGGAAAAAGGGAGACCCGACGCTTACTACGTTTGTTAAGCCTGATCCCGTTAAAAATATTGCCGTGGTACACCGTGAGAATTCTATACTTCTTTCGTGGTCTTATTCGGTGTCCCCGGATATGCAGGAACTTGTCAAAGGTTTTTATATTGAGAAAGCCGTGGGCAGGGGGGACAATAATCCTGCGGAATTCAGGAAACTTGTTTTTCTTCCAGGGACTGTGAATCATTATAAAGACACGGATTTTGAGGCCGGCAGGCCGTATTTTTATAAGGTACGGGTGTACAGTGTCAGGAATATCATAAGCGATCCATCCGCCGTCGTTAAGGTCATTCCAGCGGTACTCCCGCCGCCGCCTCAGGGATTATTCTTTGAGGTAAAAAACGATGCGGTGGAGATCCACTGGAACAAAATGCCCGGAAAAGTTAAATATAATATATACAGGAGCAACAAGAAAAATGTGTTCCCGGAATCTCCCTTAAACAAGGCGGCACTTGCCGGGCCCTTATTTGTCGACAAAGTTGAAACTGGATCGCCTTTATACTATGAGGTGTCATCACTCCTCGATACTGATATTAAAGACGAAGGATTTCCATCCGAAGTGCTTGAGGTGGACCCCGGGACCTTTGTGCCGTCCAAGCCCTCTGGTCTGAAATATGTTTATGCCCCGCAGGGAGTTGTGCTTATGTGGAAGGAGAATTCCGAGTCATGGGTGACGCAGTATCGTGTATATAGAAGGCGTGCCATGGAAAGCAGCTACAACATTATTGGCGAGGCTGTCACGCCCACATTCAAAGACAACGAGCCTGTGGCGTCTGATACGTTCTATTACATCACCGCGCTTGGACCTTCCAGGGAAAGTGTTGTGATGGAGCCGGTAGAAGTCAGTCCTTTGGTAGAGCGATAAGATGGAACGTATTCTTCTCGGGCATGGAAGCGGCGGCAAACTCATGCATCAGTTGATCGGGGATTTCTTTGAACCTGAATTTCACCTTGGCACTCCGGCTGACGCAGCTGTTGTTGAATATGGCTGCAATGGACAGAGACTTGCTTTTACAACAGATTCCTATGTTGTGTCCCCGCTTTTTTTCCCCGGAGGTAATATAGGCGAACTTGCAATCAACGGGACGGTCAATGATCTCTCTATGGTCGGATCAAAACCCCTCTATATCAGCACAGGTTTTATTATCGAGGAGGGATTTGCCGTCAATGATTTGAGGCGTGTAATCGTATCAATGGCAAAGGCCGCTGAAAAGGCCGGGGTCCGTATTGTTGCCGGCGATACTAAGGTTGTTGATAAAGGCAAGGGCGACGGACTCTTTATCAATACATCCGGGATCGGTATTGTTCCTCAGGGCAGGGAGCTTGGCCCGCACAGGATCATGGAGGGAGATAAGGTCATTATCAGCGGCCCCATAGGAAACCACGGCATTGCAGTTATGGCTGAGCGGAACGGGCTTGCCTTTGATCCGCCGGTTATTAGCGATACAGCAGCCCTGAACGGGCTTGTCGAGGAGATGTTTGACGCCTCGGGTTCCCTTCGCATGATGAGAGATCCGACAAGGGGCGGAGTTGCAACAACGTTGAAGGAAATTGCACTGGAATTGCCATACTGCATATCTATAAACGAGCAATTCCTGCCTGTCCCGGAAGGAGTAAGAGGCGCCTGTGAACTGCTGGGGCTTGATCCTCTTTATGTCGCAAACGAAGGGATACTTATTGTCATAGCTCCGCCCGAAGAGGCCGGGCGGCTTATCGGAAAAATGAAAGAACACCCGCTCGGCTCCGGATCTGCGGTAATCGGGGAAATCTGCTGCGCTGAAAGCCGTGATCACGGAAGGGTGCTCCTCAAAACAACTATCGGGGGAACACGTATCATAGATATGCTTACCGGGGAGCATCTGCCGAGAATATGCTAAAATAAAAAGAACCAGGTAAAGGTAGAGGTAGAGGTAAAGGTTCTTCCCTCTGCCTCTACCTGGTTTATGAATGGAGGCGTGGTAATGTTTAAGAAAGGGTTAGTGACAGCATGTATTATTGTTGCCGGTTTTGCATCCGTTGCGCAAAGCTCAATATTGCTCGACCGGGTGGTGGCTATTGTAAACAAAGAGGTTATAACCTGGAGCGATTTGTACCGGGCGATGGAGTTTGACGCCAGTGAGCAGGTAAAGGCCATGAAGGACGAGGACAGGCGGCGTTATTTCAAGGAGAATGAAATGTCTTTTCTTGAGAGCCTGATCGATTTGAAATTGGAATTGCAAGAGGCGGAAAAGGACGGAGTAACAACTACCGATGCTGATGTGGCGACCGCTGTCAAAAATATAAGAAGTAAATACTCCATGACCGACGAGATATTTAATGAAACAATCCAGAAAGACGGGTTTACTCTTGAAACGTACAAGAAGAAGCTCTGGGAGCAGATAACTGTGAGTCGGGTTATTGATCAGGAAGTCAAGAACAAAATTCTTGTAACTGAAAGCGATATTGACGCCTATCTTGCCGGGAATAAAGATGCCGCAAAAGACCTGGAGGGTTTTGATATAAGCCATATCCTGCTGAAGAGGAACGGGGATGATAAACAACTTGAACAGAAGGCCTGGGACATCTATAAAAAACTGCAAGCCGGCGAGAGCTTTTCAGAGCTTGCCAGGCAGTATTCCGATGACCCGAGTGCGCAGGGCGGCGGAGACCTTGGTTTTATACGGCGATGTGATATGTCAAAGGAATTTTTGAATGTCTGTTCAGGCATTAAGCCCGGCAATATAAGCGAACCGGTATGGAGAGGCGACGGTATATATATTATCAGGGTAAACGAAGCAAGGGTATTTAAGTCCGAGCAGGAAATGCGCGAGGCGATACGTCAGAAACTACTCAATGAAAAATTCAATGCCGCGCTCAAAAACTGGTCCAGAAGTTTGCGCGATAGGGCTTATGTCGAAATCAAGTCATAATAAAGACAGGCAATGGGCAATAGGCGATGGGCAATAGGCAAATAATGAAAGGCTTCAGGAAAAGACTTTTCTGTTTTTTTAACCTATTGCCTATAGCCTATTGCCTATAGCCTGTCTTTTATGGAACAGAGGATTCAGAAGATACTGGCCCAAATGGGTGTCGCTTCCCGGAGGAAGGCTGAGGAGCTTATTGCTGAAGGCAGAGTGACTGTCAACGGCAGGACGGCGGAAATCGGTATGAAGGCTGATTCTGCCAGGGACCACGTAAAAGTCGATGGCAAACTTCTGACCAGGCCCGAGCCGAAAGTTTACCTGGTCTTTAATAAACCCAGGGGTGTGGTGACGTCTCTTTCTGATCCTGAGGGCAGGCCTACGGTAAAGGATTTTCTGCAGCGGGTAAAATACCGCGTGTTCCCCGTCGGCAGGCTGGATTATGATTCGGAAGGGATGCTGCTTATAACGAATGATGGTGATTTCTCTCAAGCTGTTCTGCATCCTTCCAAAAAGATATATAAAACATATCTGGCGAAAGTAAAGGGAATTATTGATGACGCTGCTCTCGAAAAACTTCGGACGGGCGTGAGGCTGCAGGACTGCAAAACTGCGCCGTCGAAAGTGAGGAGAATACACCACAGGTCCGAGAACAACTCGTGGATTGAGATATCGCTGCATGAGGGTAAAAACAGGCAGGTGCGAAGGATGCTTGAGGAAGTCGGGTATCCTGTCGTCAAGCTTAAGAGAACGAGCATCAACGGCGTGAAACTCAGGAATCTGAAGCCCGGAGAATTCAGGCCGCTTGAACCCGAAGAATTTGAAAGTTTGAGGTGGCCTGAGGAGCCTTAAGCCCATTGGCCGTTAACTTGTCCGTGCCTCCGCTAGCTTTCGGCCTGCTTGTACACCCCGCCTGAAAGTCAACACCTCGGCCATCTTAGCAAAAATGTTGTTTCCCAAAAGAAAGAACAAAATTCCATTAACAGTAAGAGAGAGCCTCGTGATAGACACTGCATGAGCTGAATAGCCTTGTGCTTACACTACAATGTGTGGTAATATAACATATGAGCGTGATAACGAGAAGGATAGGGAAAGGCGAATACGCCTACAAGGTATACAGAGAGGGGAGCAAGGTGGTTCATAAGTATCTTGGCTCGGTTAAAAACCCGGATGTTATTGCCAAACTCCAAAATATCAGGGAGGTAAATGTGGTTCCTGAGCGTTTCCGTGCGCTATTTTGGGATGTCAATATCGAGCGCATAAGAATCAAGAAACACACTCGCTACATAATTGAAAGAATGCTTGAATACGGGGACTTGGATGCCATTTACTGGCTGCAGCGTGTGTTCCCTGCTCAAGTGATTCTGGATGTTATGGCAGACAGCAGGAAGATAAGTCAGAAGTCCAGGGGACTATGGGAAGCGTGGTTCGGCGGTGAAGGTGGCTATGCATAAGAAATGCTTTACTGCGCAGGGGTGGAAGATACTTAGTGATCTCACTCCCGCTCTTGCAAAACACGAGGCGGTATTAGCCGGTGGCACTGCTTTAGCACTACAGTTTGGGCATAGGGTGTCTGTTGACCTGGATTTCTTTACAAATAGAAAATTCCGGGTTGATGACATCCTCGCTGCCATAAAAACCGCTGGATATGGCTACAAAATAGTGTCTGAGGGAGATAATCATATTGTCACCATAACAGAGGGGATAAAGTTCTCTCTTTTCCACTATGAGTACCCATTCATCGAAACGTTTGTTCGCGATGGGGTAAGCATTGCAAGTATACTGGACATAGCTGCCATGAAGGTCATTGCTATCAGCCAGAGAGGGACCAGGAGGGATTTCGTGGATTTGTACCGTATCCTTCAAGACGTCCCATTTACAAAAGTGGCTGTGAGGATGATTAAAAAGTTTGGGGCAGAGCGTGTGAGTCCTACCGTCATTGGCAAGTCTTTAATGTATTTCGCCGATGCAGAGGGAGATGTTGACCCCGAGTATGTCGGTAAGAAGATTGACTGGAATGTGGTTAAACGATATTTTAAAAATCACGCTCGTCAGTTTATGCTCGACATTGATCAGGAGTTAAGGCACAGTTAGTGCTTTGACTATTTTTTGCACGTATTCTTCACGGTAAGAGTGGAGCACATCACACCGTCTGAATTTATTTCAGCCACAAAGTCGCGCCTCAGACCTGGCAGAATGATTCACGATTTTCAGATGAAAGAAACGTACATGAGAAAATCAACTTCCTCTTCGAGTCTAAGCCTTGAGGTGAATTCAAAGCTAAACTGCCCTGAAGACTATTTGTGTTTACAGTGCCTGTAAACACAACCATTGACTTTATTTGAGTCCATTTTTTTCCAAAACATAAGCCCAGGGCAAATCCCTGTTATCCCGGCAAAAGTCAATGCAATAACAGGCACGTAAAGGAACCAATGAACCTTATTGAAGCCTGTTAACCATATCCCTATAAATAAAAATAAAGCGGTGGTTATAAATTGTGCTCTTAGTGCAGAAGTCACAGTAATCCTCCTTTGTTAATTATCTTTTGTACTCAGTAGAATTATATAATGGTTCAGTGATGAGCAGTTCATGAACAGGTCAGATTGTTTCTTGCATATTCCATCCGAATACTCTTGATACTATCTTTTACGCCGCAACACCAACCAGCATGTCCCTTACGGTATTCACCGCTGTATTGCTGATTGTCCCAGCTGCTTCTATTGCACTGATTACAGCGACCTGTGCCATCTCTTCCACATTTCCGCCTATTTCCTTGGTGGCCTCTATAACACCTTCAACCGCTCTCCTTGCAACAAGAGCCACATCGGCACCGATCTCTGCAGCCCCGGTTACAGCACTTTTAACTGTCTGGGCCGCAACGGAAGCTACATCTCCACCAATATCCGCCACGCCCATAATAAGACCCTTTGCTACGTACTTTGTGCTCAATATGAGCCCTGTGCCGACCTCTTCCGTGGCCTGAATCGCCCCTTTGACCACATCCTTGCTGACTGTAATACTTTCAGAGGCAACAGAACCTGTGGCCCTCAAAGCATCAGAAACCGTGTCCTGCACCAGTTTCAATATCTCAGCTTCAATCTCTGTTAGCCCCTTCAGACTGCTGATTACACCGTCCATTACAGTAGCTTCCGTCCTGCTGCTTTCAACCGTGACAGCCGTTACATATTTCTTTTCATTTTTAGTCATCCTGATCCTCCTACTTTGAAGAATATTCATTCTGACGTTGTCCTGTATCAAATGCTTAGTTATGCGTCAGTGATGCACAAAAAGCTACTTCCAAAATATACCATATTTTGCAACAACACATCATTAATCCTGTAACGCCTCAAGGGAAAGTGGCGGCATGTCCAGAAAGCAAGAGTCATAAAGATAGGTTTTTACCGCTTAGATGAAAACTTGTTGGCGTTTATAATTATTTCGCTTACGGCAACATTAACATTAGGGAAGTGCTTAGCCGAGATATTCTTCTCACTAGGTGTTAAAGAACGTCCAAGAATTTTTTCCGCAGCCTTCAGAAATTCCTCTTGTGTCAATTCAACCCCTAACTCCTTACTGGTTTGTTTCTCCCCGGAGCTATCGTTACAGAAGTACTATTATTACAGTGAAGTTACAGCAACATTATCTTAGCTTGCGAATTTCCAGTTGAAATCGGAACTAACGTACTAATCTAAACCGGCTTTCAGGTTACACAAACTTAACTGTCACACAAACTTAACTTGACTGTCATTGCTTATATAGGTAAATTATCCATTAGTACTTGCAAAAGCTTTAGGGGCATTTTGCTGACCTTTTTAAGGGACCAGAAAACCCGGAAATTGAACATGTTATGTTCTATGCCGGGTTTTTTTATTTAATTAAACTGAAATACTCCCTTATGGGGAATGATTTAGTAATGAAAATAAAAGGAAGAGGAGAAAACAAATGAAAAAGGGTATAGCAATGAAGAAGATGAACAACTTAAACAAACAATCTTTAAAAGGCTTCCTGTTCAGCGCTATCTTAACAGCGACTCTGGCAGTGGGCACAGGCGTTGCGCACGCGGATTTGACGATTTCGTACACCAACGGGCTAACCAATGATCAAAATATTGGTTTGAATCTAACTGCACCAGTTGACAGTATTTCACTGCAGCAATTCAACTCTTCGTTGGGAACGTTGAATAGCGTTACTGTAAATCTTAGCTCAGATTTCAATTATTACACTACATTGACAAACAGCGGGTCTTCAACTCCTATCACAGGTACATTTACTGTTTATCAACAGTTCCAGATTGTAGGTCCTGGGCAAACGCTGCCGATGCTGAATGCTGGGAGTGCGGATAATTATACTTACAAAACTACTTTGAGCAATATTGCTAATGGCGCAACAGCTACAAACACTGCCAATAATACGAATCTGACCTCCAACAATGTAACGATCTCCGGGGCTGCTTTAGCTAATTACATCGGGACCGGCAACCAGTCGTTTGATGTATACAACACTCAAACCACTTATGAGGGCATTTCGGGTGGCAATTACTCTACCAACGGCGTGGACAAGAGCTTTGACACTACTGTGCAGGTTACATATGACTACACCCCCACTCCTATCCCTGCAGCAGCCTATCTGTTTGGTTCAGGATTGTTGGGATTGGTAGGTATTCGCAAGAAAATGCAGAAGTAAGAAAAGTCCTAGAAAGTTTAACACTTAAAGGGGAGCGCTGAGGCTCCCCTTTCTTGTCATCATGTGAGGGGAGTTCGCTGCTTCTTCCACAATAAAAAATTTTTGGGTCAAACCGTCAGAATCAATGTTATTTTATTTCGACTGATGCATTGGGGTCGAAGGGGTTGGTCCGCACAGCAAAAGAGAAAAGAAACGGGTAGTCTTCCTTCAGGTGCTTCATGTATGAAAGCCATTCTATGATGAGCAGTATGTAGGCCCTCTTTATGTCGAGTGCTATATGGTCTCGCTCCGGTTTGGCAAGCCCATTCAGGTCCTTCCGGGCATCCAGTTCATCGGTCAAGTGCGAGACCGACATGAGGAGGTCAGTAAAAGATTCATGTTCCAGGAGGTTCGGGTTTTCCATGAGTGCCAGCATGTCTGCTCTCTTCTCCATGAGAAAAGTCCTGAGTGCATCGAGGTTGGCTTTCCCCAAGTCGATCATGTAATGGCAGGTCCTGAAAAATTTCATCGACCCATTAAATCTCTGATCCGACCAGTCGCCTGCAATCAGAAGATTGCCCCAGATCTCCCGAAAATTCCCATCAAAAGCTGAAAAAAGCCTGAGAAGGCCTGTGCCCACTTCGCTGAAGAAGACCCCGACAACCATGTTCATCTTTTTGATCATAGAGAGCTTTGACCGCTTTGCTCGGTCTGTTATTTTGATTCTCTTTCATGTTGTATCTCCTCTCAGGCTTCCGCGTATTGATAAAAGATTATATCACGATTAAAACGTGTGCAGAGGAAGTTCCTGATGGTGGCCAATGTCGATGCACCCGTTGTTGTATTACGGGGCGTACTCTTCTTGCAATAAAACGTGATGCCCCGCTTCGCCAGGGTCCAATCAGTTTTTCTACTTCTTCCTTGTAACAAACACCACCCTATGACTTGACAATGTGCATGTAACATCTTGAAATCACCAGTGTATACCCCACGAAACCTATCCTTGACAATCCTGCACCGCCTTCCGGTTTGTAACTTGACAATTGAAGAGAGAACCCGACGGCGTTTAGTTTAGGGAGCAATGTAGTGTGGCACCGGTTGTCTGAAAGCGTTGAGTATTATCGTCAATACGCAATTTCAGGAAATCAAAATGGTTCCGGTGTCCAGCCACCAAATTGTTAAGCCACGAGGAACGCGGCAGTGATCAACCTTCTACTTATAATGAGAAGGTTAGGATTCACTCAACTGCATGAAGGTTACGCCCCGAATTAGTTGCCCTTTACCCAGCGATACAATTAGATAGAGGAAACGGATTTATTATCGGATCGGACATGCAACCGAAGCTTTGCGGCCGCATACAACGGAAATCAATCTTTCTCTTGCCTTTCGTGAAAGCCCGAAGCCCTCTATTTCCGTTTGAAGAGCGTCACACGTGCCATATCCACCAAGGTAACCGTTGATTCGTGTGACGGCAACAGAATTTAGGAAGTTCTTCATGTCAGGATTAATCGCTTTCAATTCCTCCATCAGTTCGGGGAATAATTGAAGACTGTGCTTCTGGTGGTAGTCCTCGGCCATATTGAATCCTGAATAGGGCTCTATCGCTGTCACAATCCTGCGTCCTGTTTCAGATGCGAGATAATCTCGTGACTCTTCCGCAAGCTTCCTCTGTTCTTCGTTGTGATAGAACACTGCTGCCCTATATTGGCGAGACCCGGAACCGCTCGTAGC
>Ga0074045_10002647_pt1 | contig 16500 bp, 16 predicted proteins | sample BogForMeECP23OM2_FD_94442 | JGI IMG/M metagenome (GOLD analysis project Ga0074045, IMG submission 94442) | Bog forest soil microbial communities from Calvert Island, British Columbia, Canada - Bog Forest MetaG ECP23OM2 | ecosystem: Environmental > Terrestrial > Soil > Wetlands ...
AGAGTGATTTAGCGTGAGATTTCCAGGGTCTTGGTCCTCAACCTCTCTGGCAAAAAAGGCGGTGCTAGCGCACCGCCCAGGACAACTATGCCTTGACAAAGCCTTCGCTCTTATCGAGGGGCATCTAAGTTGCGGAGAAGTTCTCCCTGCGCCCGCAGAGTCCATTAGGTCGATCGCTGGCATTCCCCTCTCGCCTGCGCACTATTCTTTCTGGTCTCGTTCATAACAGGGTACGCCGCCACGGTCCGAGAAAGGGCTCTTTCGGTTCGGGCAACCTCGGCGGTTGAGACACACTCGGCAGCTCGGCTTGCAGGCGCGGCGGATGACCACTACTCCAAACACTGCGAAGAACACGCCGAAGAGATACATTATGGGAGAGGCGTGAAACATATGCGTCCGTAAGGATGACTCTTGGAACCTGTGAAGTCTGTGATTTTGATCACGAGAGGCAGTGACGGCGGCGTGTGCCGGAAATTGAACATCCGTCTCAGACGAACTCTTTTACTATCGCGGCCTGCAATCCTTACGTACAGAACTGACTAGGGGACATTGTGCCAGGCAACCTCGATTCGCAACCGACCTCCAAAGTATCACCTCTTCTGGTCTTTTCTATTCTCGGCGCGATCTCCCTGGGGATTTGGTTGGACCCCTTGAAGTCTACTTTTGCTCTAGCCCTGCGCGACGACCAGTACACTCACATCCTCCTGATTATTCCGATTAGCGCGGCTTTGATCCTCCTGGACTGGAAGCCGCCCGAGTTCTCCGATCGAAGCCGCAAGAAAATGGGCGCTGGGTGGCTGTGCGTGGCCGTCGTGATTGCCGCGACGTTGAAATGGAAATCGAACTTTTTACCTACCGACGTTCAACTATCGCTCAACATGCTGGCATTTGTTGTTTGGTGGCTCGGAGCATTCATTTTTTGTTTTGGTACGCGCGCTTTTTGGCACGCATTGTTTCCCCTGTGTTTCCTGCTCTGGCTGGTTCCTCTTCCGGAGTTCGCTGTGAATCGGATCGTGGAACTGCTTCAGCGAGGCTCTTCCGTAGCCGCCCATATTATTTTTGCGGCCGCGGGAGTCCCGGTGACGCAACGCGGCCTGCTGCTGGATATTCCGGGATTGACGCTCGAGGTTGCTCCCGAGTGCAGCAGTATTCGCTCCAGCCTGATTCTTCTGGTCACATCGATGGTTCTGTCGCAACTTTTCTTGCGGTCAAACTGGCGAAAAGCTCTAGTTTTTGCCGCGGCGATTCTGCTCTCCGTCGCCAAGAACGGACTTCGCATATTCGCGATTGGGTTTCTGGGAACACGGGTGAACCCAGCCTATCTGACCGGCAGACTTCACCGCCAGGGCGGAATTATCTTCTTTCTCTTCGCGCTGGCCCTGATATTGCTGCTGCTTTGGATTTTCCGGCGAGATGAAAAAAAAACGCCTCGAAATCAGGCGAAGGGAACTTCTTGGTGAAGAACTGAGAGCGATAGCTGGCAGACCCGAACTTCGAAGATCACTGAGTCGACTAAAGCGCCCCACGCATCGCTTATCGGTGAGCGAGGTCGAAGGTTACTGCGGCTGCTGAAGCCCCGATGTTCAACATGGAGACGGCACGCTCCAGTTTGTGATGATTGGTCTTGTGGAAGAAATAGCTGAGTCCTACTACTCCAGCAGTCTCACCGGCAAAGTTCACCGCGAGTCCCATCGTGGTGCTGCTGAAGAGGCGGGTTACAGGGTTTAACTCCTGGCCGCCGCCGCGCAGGTTGTCTCGGGTAACCACGAAGTCGGCGGCGCTGAAGGCCGCACTAGTAGCAAACAACAAACTATTGTCCCGATCCCAGAATCGATGAGGACTCGGCGCCTCGGGCAAAGCTGCCGGCGACGTCGCCTTGACCACCGGGGCAGCTTTGAACGGCGACGGGTCCATAACCGCAGGTTGAAGCAGCGCCGCAGATATCTGTTGAGACAACGCCGGCCGGCACAAACTTAAAAGCGCAATTAGAACTGCTGCCTTGCGGTGCAAAACTGACTTGAGCCAATTTGTCTGCATAAACTTTAGGGAGGGCCTAATATTGGCCACCTGTACTAGTACTAATGCATGTGTGCGGCCAAGGGAATGGCTCCTAGGTGCTACTAAGCCCTTTGGAATGATTACTTTGGGGCAGGGGAGGGAACTGAGGTCACTCCTCAGCATGCAAGTTCTTGCATCTGAAGGCTTCTACGGAGATTATGCACGAGCGGGGGAGCCAGGCTTTGGGCGCCAAAGGATCAAGGATGAACTGGGTCGCTCCAGTTCATCCTTAATGTGCAATCCGAGTGGGCAACCCGCAGACGGGGCACAGTGCTGGTTTACGGGACCACAGCCGCCACCGGCGGAGTTGAACGGGCGCTTTCCTCCCCGCTGGAATTCACCGAAGTGGCGGCATAGAAGTAGGTCTGGCCTGAAGTGACACTGTTGTCCATGTAAGTTGTATTCGCTTCCAGAGAGGGATTGATCTTCGCGTACGTCCCATTGGCGGCCATGCTGCGATAAACGTTATAGCCTGCCACCCCTTGCATGCCATTCCACGAAAGGCTGACGCTGTAGGTCGGCGAGATGCCGACGCCGGAAAGAGATTCCACCGCCTTGGAAGTGGAGGCGTTGCTGACAAATGACAAAGTGCCGGAGGAGGTTCCGCTGCTTTGCGGCGTGAATGCCACGTTCAACGTGACCTTTCCGCCCGCCGCGATGGTAAACGGAAAGGAGGCTCCGTCCAGCACGAATTGGGAACTGCTGCTGGCGGCGGAAGAAACAGTTACGCTGGCGCCATTGGCGGTCATGGTAAGGGGCTGGAGCGCTTGGGTTCCAACCGTCACGTTGCCGAAGGTCAGGGGCGCGGGCGCGATCACTAATTGGCCTGCGGCCGTGCTCCCACCCGTGCCAGTGAGCGGAATGGTGAGGCCTGCGTTCGGCAAAATCAGACTACTGCTGGCCGCTCCCGTCAATTGCGGAGCGAAGGTTACCTTGAAGGTGAAAGTCTGGCCAGGCGAGACGATTTGGGGAAAAGTGAACCCACTGGCCGTGAATTCGGTGCCCGTCATCTCGACTTGCGTCAGGCGGATGTATGACGTTCCGGAATTGGTGAGGGTAATTGGCAATGTCGCAGTCGCTCCAACACTCACGTTGCCGAACCCGAGGGATGCCGGACTCGGAGTCATGGATTCGCTGATTAGTCCGACACCGCCGGCTCCGATGTACAGCGTTTGGCTGGCGGGGGTCGTGACAAAAGCAAAGGTCCCGGTTGCCCAACCCGCCACAGTGGGAAGAAACGTCAGGTTAACCTCGACGCTCTGCTGGGGTGCCAGGATAAGGGGCAAACTCAAGTTCGCTACGCTGAACTCGGGAGTGCTCGTGGTTACAGCCGTGATGGTTAAACTTGTCGACCCCGCATTGGTCAAGCTGACGCCGACAGTTTCCGTTTGCCGGAGGGTCATGGTGCCAAATCTGACATTTCTAGGGTTGGCGACAAGTTGCGAACTGGCGGACTGCGCGTTGGTGGATACTACTGCCAGCAGCAGGCTGGTGGTGACGATTAGATAGTGAATAGCACGGGCGGGAGACTGAAATCTTGACTGGGGGAGTCGCATAACATCATTAGTGTGAAGTCTCTAATGTGATAGGCAAAGATTCCAGGAGTGCATAAACCCAAATTGAACTAGTGGATCATCACAGTCCCAAGTTGGTCGATGCGCGGGCGAAATAAGAATTCGTCGTGAGAAAGGCCGTCAGGAGCCTGATCCGAACTTGGCAGCGAGAACAAGAGGTAGTTCAAACGAAGTTCCTTTTTGGCACAAACGGATTTCTCGCGGTTCGCTTGCAGTTCAGTTCCGGTCTCTAGGGAACCGTTACTTCTACCGAACTCGAGAGCCCGCTTTCTTTTCCGCTTGAGTTCACGGCCGTGGTTGCGTAGTAGTAGGTCGTGCCGCTGGTCACGCTGGTATCCGAATAGGTAGTTTGTGCATCGAGCTTGGAGTTGATCTTGCTATAGGAACCAGTCGTCTTCCGGTAAACGTTGTATCCCGTCACTTCTGGCGAATTGCTCGCGTTCCAGGAAAGGGTCACAAAAGGAGTGGTGCCCGTACCGGTCATGCTTTCAGGAGTCGGAGAATCAGCGGCATTGCTTACAAACGTCAGTGTGCCCGACGATTTCCCGCTCGTCTTAGGAGTAAACGTAACATTGAGGAAGCCATTCTTTCCGGCTGCTATCGTCAAGGGGAGCTTCCCATTGGCCACGGCAAACTGCGAACTGCCGCTGGACACCGACGAAATAGTTACGCTTGCGCCGCTGGCGATCAATTCCGCAGTCACCGTCCCATTTTCTCCGACCGCTACGTTGCCAAAATTCAAGGTAGCCGGGGAAACAGTCAGCTCGGCTTGGCTCACGGCTTTACCTGTGCCTGTGAATGGTATTGTTAGTCCCGGACCGGAGATAAAAGAACTGCCCCCGGCAAGACCTGCCGCTCGCGGGTTGAAGGTTACCTTCAGCGTCAGTTTTTGCCCGCCTGCCATGGTCAGGGGAAATGTCGCCCCGCTCACTGAGAATGCGCTCCCGGTAATCTGCTCTCCCGTCAGGGTCACGCTCTTGCTTTTATTATTGTTCGCCAGCACGACGGGCAACGTGGAACTGCTACCAACATTCACACTGCCAAATGAAACGCTGGCTGGGTTCGCGCTCACCGTCTCGGAAGCTACGCCGTCGCCCGCCACGTTCAGAGTGAGGTTCGCGTTGGAGGCGTTGCTCACAAACGTGATCCCTCCGTTGAGATTTCCTGACAATAGGGGTGCGAACTCCACCTTCACCTCAATACTCTGACCCGCGGCGAGAACTTGTGGGGTGGTGAAATTCAAGATCTTGAAGCCCTGGTTGCTCGCGCTCACGCTCGAGATCTTCACGCTGCTCTGACCGTGGTTGGTTAACGCGACGAGAAGAGTTTCGGTTTGACCGACGACCACAGTTCCAAATTGCAGGCTGGCGGGCGAGCCGGTCAGCTGTTGCGCCGCTGCTTGCACCGCGAACGGCAGAATCATCACCAGAAAAATGACAAGGGCAGACAGGGCTTGGATACTTGGCTGGGGGAGACGCATGCAAAGGAGTGTTACCAATATGGGAAATTTCGTGAAGGTCTGAGAAGGACATCCCCAGCCATAAAATGAGATCGCGAAAGGCTGTTTCACTCACCCATGCGGTTACGCCAAATGGAATAGAACTTAAGAGTTGAGGTTCCGATCCGAGGCTGATTCTTTAGTTCGGAGGAGAAGGACCCTACACTTCCCTACCATTGCGGCTGATTACTCCGTTTTTTATCATCAAGTCTTCATCATCAAGCGAGGGATTCAAATATGAAGCGTACTTTGTTGCCGGCTCTGATCGCCCTCGTTCTGGTGGGCTCCGCGAATCTTGCCGAAGCTCAGCACGCTCCGTTGCCGCTCGGCGCAGTAAAGGAAATCAGCAGGCTGTCAACCTGCCCTAGTGATTTTTTGGCGGGAATGACATGCTTTCAGGCGCACGTGAGTTGTCCGAATACTGCCAATATCGGAGTTACATTCGGCTCTGAAGAACCCGCGGGACCTCCCAAGGGAACGATTGTCCTTCTCGAAGGTGGGTCAGGAAGAAACCCGATGGGAGCTGAGGGCTATGTCGAGAAGTACTTGCAGGACGGCTTCCGGGTCGTGCAGTTGGCGTGGGATTCAGCGTGGGAAGTGACCGGAGTCGCGAACAACACCAGTATCAAGACGGCTGCCTGCCGCCCTGCGACATTCCTGAAGTTTGCTTCCGAAAGCCTTCATACTGAGGGAGGGATGTGTGCCCAGGGGGATAGCGCGGGCTCGGGTGCGCTGGCTTATTCGCTGGCCTGGTACGGAAGCGGCAGCTTTCTGGACAAAGTGGAGTTATTGTCGGGACCGGTGTTCGGTGATATCGAGCAGGGCTGCGTTGTGCCCAACGCAGCCATCAGCACGGTGTGTCCCGCGGGTCAGTTCGGTTGCAATGGTTTGCCGTGGCCTGACAGCCCGGCCTACGTTGGAGGCGATATCACTGCCATCGACCACTGGTCTGGCAATTTGACTTGCAATGGCGTGACCACGACAACCCGAGCCTCGAATCTGAGCTGGAAGGCGATGAGCATTGTGGATGGAACCACGAATCCGAGCTTTTCATATCCCCACACAGCGATGGCAGGTTGGTTATGCAGCAATGTTGCCAAAGAACAGAACAACTCCGCGGCGCAAGGCGAATTCTTCTACGAACAGTTCACCGAAGCCGGTCAAACGGCAGACTATTCCCTCACTCGAATCGACGATTGCACCGGAAACGAGGGCGTTAGCGGCGGAGTGACGCACCAGGGCGAAACCGGTATGTTCGCCATCAGCCACGACATGGTTGCGGGCTGTATCAAGAGACACTGATAATCCCTCGCTCGTGCGTTTGGGAAGACTTGGCGGGGGCATTCCTCGAGTTGCTTCAGTTTTGGACGGTCAGACGGTATTTGTGTGACCGGTCGAGGATGTCGCCGAAATCAGGCAATTCCCCGACTCAAAAACTTGTAAAATCAACCCGATGGGCGCGTAGCTCAAACGGATAGAGCATCGGATTTCTAATCCGACGGTTGCAGGTTCGACTCCTGCCGCGCCTACCAGCTTTTTGATTGGCCGCCACCGGCAGGACTTCGCAACTGAATTTGTCTTGCAATCGGCGAGCGTACTTCCGCGGAAGAAAAGACTCCCATTTGTAACGTTTTTGTGCTGAACCGCACTACCAGGTATGGAGTGCTTTGCAGACTGCGGTTGTCCTAGTGCAGGGAGCAGGTTCAACACGGGGGAGGTTCAAATGTTTGCTCGCAAGGTTGCTGCGCGCCTGAAACCGAATTCGATCGCGGAATTTACGAATCTGATGGAGTGCGAAATCCTGCCTTGGTTGCAAAAGCAGCCCGGGTTTCTGGATTTGATTATTCTGGCTTTCCCGGACGGGGCGGAAGTTGCAACCATCAGCTTCTGGGATCACCAGGGGAGTGCGCAGGCTTACAACTCGAGCGGTTATCCGGAAGTGATAAAAATGCTGGAAGACCTCCTGGATGGTGCACCTTACGTTAAGACGTTTGAGGTCGTCAGCTCGACACTTCATGGATTGCCCCCACGGAACCCGTTGAAGCGACAAGAGCAGATTCAAGAGACAATCTCGGCAGGTCTTGGCCGCAGCGCATGTGAGACGGGCCCATAATAATCCTGAGCCCGCATCTTAGTTACTCCGCTGCGACGTGCATCAACCGAATCTTATAGATCGTCCCTGGGCTGCCATTGAATCGCCTAGCTCACACCAGCTGCTTCGCAATCGCGTGGTACAAATCAATCGCCTCAGCCAGTTGCTGCTTGCTGATGTACTCGCCGTCGGTGTGCGCGACGTGAATCGACCCTGGACCGATCAGCAGCGGCGTGCCCCAGTTCGTCAGTGCGGGGATGTCGGTCGTGAACGCTGCGATCATAGTAGGCAAACCATCGACCGTGCGCAGGCGCAGGAAGGGAATCTCCAGCGGAAACTCAATTTTCACCTGATCGCCGGCACACTCGATGATCTTGCGTCGCAGTTCCTGCGTCGGACCAACCAGCCGATAGAGCAAATCTGCGCGAGCATGATCAGGAATCACGTTGGGCGCGCGCCCGCCCTCGATCAATCCAATGTTCAGCGTGCACGGGCCAATCTCCGGATCGGAGGGTAACGGCATCGCTCGCAGCCGCGTGAGAGCCTCAATGAGCTTGTTGATGGCAGATTCTCCAAGCTCGGGATAAGCCGAGTGCGCCATGCGACCGGAAGCGGTCACCTCGGTGCGCAGCGTCCCCTTTGAGGCCAGCGCAACGCGGTTCTCAGTCGGTTCTCCGTTGACCAGATACTTGCAGGGTTGCGCCCGGGGATCTTTCTCACGCTGCTTCGCGGCATATTCGTTTGCCACCCTCGCGCCCAGGCTGTCGCGCTCTTCTCCGACAAGGAACAGGAGACCGACGCAAATACCCTCCTGACGCAAACGTTGCGCAGCGCCAATTTGCGCGGCGATGATGCCTTTTGCGTCGCACGACCCTCGACCGAAAATACGCGTCGCATCTTCGGAAGAAGCACTGAATGGAGGAACCGTATCCATGTGCGTGGAAAAAACAATTGCAGGATGAGGCTGCTCGGGGGATGTGGCGTAGACGTTGAAGCGGTCGCCTTCGACCGGAATACGACGTGCCTGGTAGCCCACGCGGCAAAGCTCTCCGTAAAGATAATTTCCGACTGCAGCTTCGTTGCCCGAGATGGATTCAATGTCGACGAGTTGGCGAGTAAGCGTGATTGCGTCCATGGCAGAAGAATAAACTACAGCCCCATGCAGCGGGCGGCGACTAGCTGCGATCATGTAATCTGAGTCTGTGAATGAGAGTTCCAGCATTCGCTCGCTCTTCCTCGAAGGTCCCGTAGGCCGGCTGGAGGCGCTGCTCAATGCGGGTACGCCGAATGCGACGCACGCTGCGGTAGTTGCCCACCCGCATCCGATGTTTGGCGGAACGCTCCATAACAAGGTTGTGTTTCACACGATGAAGGCGCTCAACGGTTTCGGATTCCCCGTGCTGCGCTTCAACTTTCGCGGCGCGGGATTGAGCCACGGCGAGCATGATTACGGCAGCGGAGAGGTCGCAGATGTGCGTGCCGCGCTGGATTGGCTCGGCGAGGAATTTCACCTGCCACTCATTTTTGCCGGTTTCTCCTTCGGCGCTGCGGTTGGTCTGCGGGCGGCGTGCGAGGATGCGAGAGTGAAAGCCTTGATCGGCGTGGGAACGCCGGTGGCTCCGGTGACGAGCGATGCCGCAGCGCCGCGCACTTATACATTTGAGTTCCTGCGCGATTGCTCCGAGCCGAAATTGTTTGTTAGTGGGGCTCGCGATCCGTTTGGCCCGCGGGCGAGGCTGGAGGCTCTGATGGTCTCGGTGTCGGAGCCGAAGAAGCTGGTTTTGATTGAAGGCGCGGACCATTTTTTCGAGGGAAGGTTGCGCGAGTTGCGGGAAACGATTGAAAGTTGGGTGAGGGAAGCGCTCGGCTCTCAGTTGTCAGCTCTCAGCTAACCGCGGTTGCCTTGGATTGAGGCATGCTGACGGTTAACGGCTGATAGCGGCAAGCCTTCGTTATGACGACTGAAGCTGATCGCGAATCGACATTTCGGCAGATGCGGGATGCCGCTCGTGAAATCTTTCGGGGTGCGCTGGCCGAGGCTTCTATCGCCAGCGGATTTGCCCGGCACGTGCATTGTGAGCGCGGGGTGCTGCGGTTCTGCGAGGATCTTTACGACTTGCACGCTTATTCACGCGTGCTGGTAGTGTCCATCGGCAAGGCTGGGCACACCATGGTCGAAGCGCTCGCGCAACAAGTCGGGGGGTCTTTTCTCGGGAACTCGCTCGAAGGCATTGTGGCCGCTTCCGTCGACGTCTCAACGCAGGTGCGCGGTTTCCGCTATTTTCACGGCGGACATCCCACGCCCAATGCGGAATCCATTCGCGCCGCCAAGGCCATCCGTACGGCGCTTGACGCGCAGACCGCTGCATCCCTGGTTATCTTTATGCTCAGTGGCGGTGGGTCTTCGATTGTTGAGAAACCCATCGACGATGAAATCTCACTTGACGAACTGATCGCGACCTATCGCGCACTGGTGCATTCCGGCGCGCCCATCGCCGAGATCAATGCCATTCGCAAACATCTTTCCGCGACCAAAGGCGGACGGCTGGCGCAGGCCGCGTTTCCGGCTCAACAGGTTTCGTTGCTCGTGTCCGACGTCCCCGACAATACGCCCGATGCGTTGGCATCCGGTCCTACGATGCCCGATTCGACTACGGTAGAGGATTGTTACCGCATCACCGAGAAGCATGGGTTGTTACCGCAGCTCCCATATTCCACGCGCGAGCTTTTTGAGCGTCATGCCCTCGACGAAACGCCGAAGTCGGACGACGAGGCCTTTTACCGTTCGCGCTGGTGGACGATTCTGTCCAATCAGTCCGCGGTTGAGCACGCCAGCGCTACGGCCGAGCGCGCCGGGTTCGCCGTGAGTGTGGACAATTCCTGTGATGACTGGGACTACGAGCCGGCGGCCGAGCATTTGCTGCAACGGCTGCGGGAGCTAAGAAGGCAATTTCCGCGCGTTTGCCTGATTTCCGGCGGGGAGGTCACGGTTAGAGTTACGAATGGCGGCATTGGGGGGCGCAATCAGCAGTTTACGCTGGCCTGTGCGCCGAAGGTTGCGGGAGAGAATATCACGGTGCTGAGTGCGGGAACGGATGGCATCGATGGGAACAGCCCCGCGGCAGGCGCGGTAGCAGATGGGACTACCATGGAACGGGCACGGTTGGCGGGGCTTGATGCTCGCCTGGCGCTTGAGAAGTTTGATGCGTATCCCTTCTTCAGCGTTCTTGGCGACTCGGTCGGTACAGGTCCCACGGGCAACAACCTGCGCGATTTGCGGATTCTGCTGGCGTATTAGAAGGATCGAAGCACCTGGATTCCACAAGGCTTCGCCTTGGCGGGACGGCCGAGGCGGCCGTCTCCACGCGAGCCGCGCTACAACAGGCGTTTCGCGCGATAGTGTTCCAAGCCCGACTTTGTCAGTTCGCTTAATTCGGCGCACAACGTTTCGTCGTGATTGCGGAAGTTGAAGCAGGTTTTTCCCTGCATGCGGCGCTTTAGTTCAGGAGAAATTTTCTTCGCCAGACTGGGGCTGACATATAGCGGAAACAAATGATAGCTGACGTAGGCCTTGCCCCAGATCACCGCGCCAAAGAACATGGGCCTGCCCTTCCAACTCAGCGATTCGGTGACAACGTAATACTTGCGCAGCTCGTCGTTCACAACGTGTAATTCGCCTGCATGGGCCGTCATCACTTCTTTCAGCGCGGAAAAAACTGGCGCGAAATCGATGGCGGCAGGCGACCCGGGCTGCTTCTTCAATTTTGGCTTCGCCGCAGTTTTCGATCTGTTTGCCGTGACGCGAGCGATTGTGCCTTTGGCGGGCGTCTTCTTAGCCAGCACAAGAATGTCCTCCGGGATTACGCGGCTTCGCCTTTTACCTGCACTCCGGCCCATTTTTCGAGCAGGGTCAAAGTCGCGGCGTAGTCGAGGTCGCGGTGGCCATCTTCGGTGGCCATTTCGTAGATCTCTTCCACGGTCTCGAGAGCAGGCAACTTCACTCGGGCTTCTTTGGCGGCTTCGAGAGCGAGCAGAATGTCCTTGTGCATCAGGCGCAGGGGGAAATTGGGGGTGAAGTCGCGCTGCAGGACAAAGGGCGCCTTGTATTCCACGACTCCCGAGCGCACCATCGTGGCTTCGATCAGCGACACCAGTTGTTGGGAGTCCACACCCAGTTTGGTGGCGAGGGTGAGCGCCTCGGCGAAGCCTTCGAAGATGAGGGCAATCTGCAGGTTCATGGTAAGCTTGGTGGCCTGCCCCTTGCCCGTCTCACCCATGCGGAAAATCTTTTTGCCCATGGCCGCGAACAGGGGATTGAGGCGCTCGATGGTGGCTCCGTCACCCCCGACCATGAAGATCAAGGTCCCGTTCGCTGCCCCGATCTTTGAACCGGTCATGGGAGCGTCGACGTAGGCCACCCCCTTGGCGCGTACGCGCTCGGCAAACGTCACCGTGGCGGAAGGCGAAATGGTGCTGGAATCAGCGATGATCATGCCCTCGGCCAGGGACTGCTCAACGCCCTCAGTACCAAACAACACCTTCTCGACCGCGTTAGTGTCAGAAACGCAAAGCCAAACCACTTCCGCTCCCTGAGCGGCGGCGGCCGGAGTGGGAGCCAGGCCTGCCCCTTCCACGAGCGTGCCCGGCGTGCGATTCCACACGGTAACTTCATGGCCGGCCCTAACCAGATTCGTGGCCATGGCTCGTCCCATAATTCCCAGACCCAAGAAAGCGACGCGCATTCCGGACTTCTCCTTGCGATGAGAGCAGCTTCCAAATTAGATATGAGCGACCGGATCGCGGTCAAGCAAGCCGCTGGGAGCGGTTACCGAAAAGGCGGGAATCAGGCGGAATCGACGTAATTACGCGTCTTCTTCGCTGCGGTGAACTAAAATAGAGCTGGCGGCTGGCGGAATTCATCCAATACATAGAGTGGATCAGGATAATCGTGTGATGATTGCCTGAACCTGATCACTCTAAGATTGATCGAGCCAGCATGATCGCTCCGGATGATTAAGGCAACCCTTCAGAACCGGGCTCTGCGCAAACGAGCATCGCAGTTTGGACGACTGGTGCGGCACTCCGCCGTAACTCCTCTCTGTGGCGAGACCCATAAGCCGCGCCTTGCTTCAAACGGCGAACTGGGAGTTACCTTCATTGGCCACTCCAGCTTCTTCCTGCAGATCGGCGGGCAGAGCGTGATGATCGACCCTAACTTCGCGCGCTGGCTGTTTGTGCTGAAGCGGCTGCGGCGGCCGGGCCTTCGCGTGCGAGATTTGCCAGCGATCGATCTGGTGCTGGTAACGCACGCCCACTTTGATCATCTGCACCGGCCCTCTCTTCGGGCTATCGTGCAGAACAATCTCCGCAGCCGGGGGACTGCGCCGGCCATCATTATTCCAAGCCATGTGACTGACCTGGTCTCTGATCTTGGCTTCTCCGAGATCATCGAACTCGACTGGTGGAAGAGTTCGCGTCACGGCAATTTGGCGGTGACGCATGTCCCGTCGCGGCACTGGGGTGCGCGCATTCTCAAGGATTCGCATCGCGGTTACGGCGGGTATGTCTTGCAAGCGGGCAAGCACTCGGTGTATCACGCGGGCGACACGGCTTACTTCGCGGGCTTTCGCGAGATCGGACGCCGCCTGTCGCCGGAACTGGCGCTGCTTCCCATCGGGGCTTACAACCCGCCAACCTTCCGTAACGTGCATACCAGTCCGGCCGACGCCACCCGAGCTTTTCTTGATCTGAATGCGCGCTGGATGGTGCCCATGCACTATGGAACCTTCCGGCTGTCGCACGAACCCGTCGACGAGCCGTTGCAACTGCTGGAGCAGGAAGCGCGTTCGGCCGGGATCGAGGATCGCGTCGTCGTGCTGGAAGAGGGCGTCACACGATTTTTCTGATTTGCCTTGGGCGCGAAGACAGACAATTGTTGGTTGTGATCCTCCCCGCTGTAACGCTCTTTTTACAAATACCGCCCAGCATTTTGGTGTAACCTCAGCTGCACGAAATTTTCCCTTCAGGAGGCCCACATGGCTGTTCAAGCTATTCCCCAGGGTTATCACACACTCACTCCTTACATGACAGTGCGCGACGCCGCCCGTGCCATCGAGTTCTACAAGCAGGCGTTTGGCGCGGTCGAACGAGGCGTGATGAAAGGTCCGGATGACAAGATCATGCATGCCGAGCTGCGCATCGGCGACTCTATCTTTATGCTGGCTGACGAGTTTCCGCAATATGGATCGATGTCACCGCTATCCACCGGCGGCTCCGGCATGGGGCTGCACATCTATGTCGAGGACGTAGATTCGGCGTTTGATCGCGCTGTGAAAGCCGGAGCGAATGTCGACATGCCGGTCAGCGACATGTTCTGGGGCGATCGTTACGGCAAGCTGGCCGATCCCTTTGGCCACAAATGGTCTATTGCAACTCACAAGCGCGACATGTCGCAGGAACAAATGGAAGAAGAGATGAAGCAGATGATGCCGAAAAGCGCCTGAACGTTTGCGCCGTGTCGGCAAGCTCTGCAGGGATTAACGAAGGGGCGCGACCTCTGGCCGCGCCCTTTTTTCCTGCTCTAATACTTTCGTAACGCCCCCGAACTCCGCTATTACACAAGTATTACAGTGGCCACGCCGATCTCTTGATAGGTTAGTCATGCCCGAGCAAATTCAGGACAAAAATTCAAGACCAACGGGAACGGGGCCGATTTTGGACATGGAACTGGAAAGCCTGGAAAAACGACAAGCTGCCAATGGTGAGATCAACTGGGTGACCGCGATCTTCATGGGGCTGTTTCACGTGGGCGCCGTAGCGGCGCTTTTTTTCTTCACATGGAAGGCATTGTTCGTCGCCATGTTCTTGTGGTGGGTTTCGGGCAGCCTGGGCATCGGCATGAGTTATCATCGCCTGCTCACGCACCGCGGCTACAAGACGCCGAGGTGGGTCGAGTATTTTCTGACGGTCTGCGCCACGCTCGCGCTTGAGGGCGGCCCAATTTTCTGGGTGGCGACTCACCGCATTCATCATCAGTACTCTGATCAGGATGGCGATCCGCACTCGCCCATCGACGGCAAATGGTGGGCCCACATGGGCTGGATTCTCATGGGCAAGTCCATGCACCATGACACGACCACGCTGGCCCGCTATGTTCCCGACCTCGCCAAGGACAAATTTCACGTCTGGATCACCAAGTATCACTACGTTCCCATGATTGTGCTGGGGGTCATACTCTTAGCCATTGGCGGACTTCCCTTTATGATGTGGGGCATCTTCGTGCGTACGGTGGTGGGACTGCACGCCACCTGGCTGGTAAATTCGGCGACCCACTCCTGGGGTACCCGCCGCTTTGCCACGCGCGATCTTTCGACCAACAGTTGGTGGGTGGCACTGCTCACCTTTGGCGAAGGATGGCACAACAATCACCATGCGCATCCGACCGCCGCGCAGCATGGCTTCACGTGGTATGAGGTTGATATGAACTGGTACGGAATCTGGGCGCTGAAGCAGTTGCGCCTGGCTTGGGACATCAAGCGGGTAAGGCTGGCGGACCTGGAAAGCGGTTTGGCGGCCGCTCCTAACGGACGCCTCATTACAGCCGCAATGCCGGAGGGCGCGGCCGCAGGCGACTAGTTCAAGCACTTTTTGACACAATTTAAGCCCCCGACCATCTGCGGTCGGGGTTTTTGCTGTCTGCACTAGGCGCGACATTGCAACCTGCCATGGCAGCAAGCCGCAAACGCTGTAAAATCAGCGTGACATGCGCATCACGAGCCGCCGCGGGACCATCGTCTTCTTTCTTTGCCTGGGCATTGGCCTGGTGACGCTGGCGGTCGCGCTCAATGTCGGATGGATTATCCTCAACTGGCGCCTGAGAGTGTTGCTGTTCTTCGGTATTATCTTTTTCGCCCTGATCATCGCCGGCATGATCGTCAATACGACTTTTCTGCTCCGCGAGATTCGCCGTAGCGAACAGCACGACAGCTTTATCAATGCCGTTACCCACGAACTCAAGACTCCCGTCGCTTCGATCCGATTGCATCTGGAAACCTTGCAGCGTCGCGATCTGCCCGAAGCGCAGAAGCAGGAATTTTACCGCCTGATGCTAAGCGACACCGGTCGTCTCGCGGAGACGGTGGAGCAGGTGCTGCGCGCGGGCCGGGCGGGAGACAAGAAGGCGGGGCGGGAGAAATCCGCCGTCGATTTCCGGCAACTGGTGCGCGAATGCATGGACGCCGCCCGTATCCGTCATCACTTGCCGCCGGAAGCTCTTCGCTACGAGGAAGTGTCGAGCAATGGTGCGGGGCTGCGCGTGCGGGGCAGCGCCGAGGATCTCCGCACCGCGGTTTTCAACGTTCTCGACAACGCCATCAAGTACTCCGGTGACGCTGTAGATCTGTGCGTTCGCCTCGATACGCCTGACGAAAGGCGCATCGTGCTCAGCGTTCAAGACCATGGCGTCGGCATTCCTCCCGACGACCTGAAAAGCATCTTCAAGCGTTTTTACCGGGTCAGCCATCGCTCGCTGGTTCACGTAAAAGGTACCGGGCTGGGGTTGTTTATTGTGAAGTCGGTTGCCGAGAAGCACGGCGGCAAGGTATCTGCCACCAGCGAAGGCGAAGGAGAAGGCGCGACGATTACTCTAGAACTGCCGAGGTCGACAGTATGAGTCGGGTTCTGGTGGTGGAGGATGAAGCTCACCTGGCGCAAGGTCTGCGCTTTAATCTGCAAGAGGAGGGCTACTCCGCCGAGGTTGTGGGCGATGGAGAAGCTGCCACCGAGCGCCTGCTGGACAAGAAAGAGAATTTCGACGTCATCGTGCTCGATATTATGTTACCGGGCAAGGATGGATTCAGCGTGGTTTCGGAATTGCGCGCAGCACGGAATTATGTGCCTGTGCTCATGTTGACCGCTCGCAGCCGACCCGAAGATGTGCTGAAGGGCTTTGCTGCGGGTGCGGACGATTACTTAGCCAAACCCTTCGATTTGTCGATTCTACTTGCCCGCCTGCAGGGACTGCTAAGACGCACTCAGTGGATGCGGACGGGGCACTCTGCGGGGAATGCGGCTTCGGTTCCGGGTGCTTCTCCTGATTCCTCTCAGCCGGGATCGGACTCACGCAGCGTCAGCGACTTCGGAACATTTTCCTTTAACGGACGGACCATCGACTTTGGCGCGCTCGAACTGCGCACCGCCGATAATGTGATTCACTTGACGTTGATGGAATCGGAATTGTTGCGCCACCTGGTGCGCAATGATGGGCGCGTGGTATCGCG
>Ga0074045_10002649_pt1 | contig 16492 bp, 13 predicted proteins | sample BogForMeECP23OM2_FD_94442 | JGI IMG/M metagenome (GOLD analysis project Ga0074045, IMG submission 94442) | Bog forest soil microbial communities from Calvert Island, British Columbia, Canada - Bog Forest MetaG ECP23OM2 | ecosystem: Environmental > Terrestrial > Soil > Wetlands ...
AAATCTGGTCAGCCCAAGAGAGGAGCGTTGGCAGGGAAGGCACACCAACATCAGCCAATAGCTCGGCCAGGGTGGTTCCTTTGACGAACTGCATGCTCAAATAGATGGCGCCGTTTTCCTCGCCAACGTCGTAGATGGTGATGATATTGGGATGATCCAGTCCGCCGGCCGCTTTGGCTTCCTGCTTAAGCCTTTCGATCATCTGGGCGCGATCGGGAGCGTTATTGTCGATCAAAATAGTCTTGAGCGCGACGGTCCGGGCAATGACCGGATCGAATGCTTTATAGACGGCTCCCATGGCACCGCGTCCTAACTCTTCCTCAATCCGGTAGCGGCCCAAGGTTCCGAGGTTTGCCCGACTCGCCGGATGCAGGTCCCCAGCGGCGGGCTCTTCAGCAGCTCCCTGCTGCTCAACCCCTTGGTTTGGTGGTCCTGGCAATTCCATGAGAGATCTCTAATGGACTGTCGTCGCAAACATGCGCAAACGCACGAGTTATCGAGTCTGTGTGTTGCATCTTCAATCATAGCTCCGTCAGGTTTTGCTTCCCACTTACTTTAGTTTTGATTGGGCTATCGATCTTGTTTCGGCCGTTCCTTCCTGCGAGAAAATGGTGCTTGCGGATCTTTATGAAGTCGTGGAACCCCATTTCTTTCCTCTGCCCATCGAAAGGGCCGACCGGGATCTCTCGTCTCGAACGCTGCTCGGTCGCGGTTGTTCTCGTCATTGTTGTTGTTGTTGTTCTTGTGGGCGGAGCGTCGATCACGACTTACGCCAAAGATGCGTCCCTGACCGCGGTGGTTTTGTTCGACGGCCCCCAGGGCGCGGCGTATGTACAGATCACGGAAGCAACGCTGAATGGAAAGATCGAAGTTCGCAGTTGTGACGGGGTTTCGAGGCTCGACAAGAATACTTATAATGGGCTTCCGCGCGCGTCCCTGGCGGGCGCCAGTTCGCTTCAGCGCGGCGCGGACAGCGTACTCACGCTAACGGCAAACGGCAAGTCCGTCTGTGTTGTCCCCAGCAATCTGAAATTCGAACGGAGCGTTGAGCTCACACCTGCGGAGGCGGCTGAACAAGCCATGATTCGCGGCACGCCTGTCTCTTCATCGCCTCGCGATGAGATGATCCCGGCATTCAAGCCCGGTGTGCAACTGGTATTTATCGCTGCTCCGGACGCTGAACTTGCTGACTTCCTGCGGGCGCAACGAGCGAACACGGTCAGAGACTGGGAGGATTTTCTAACCCGTTATCCGTCTTCCGCACACCGAGCTTCCGCACAAGATGCCATCGCGGGATTTCATCAGCAGGCCGGCGAAGCTGCTTTTGCGCAGTATCAAAGTTCGAGCGGCGCCAAAACACAAGACATTGCCCTGCTGCGGCGGGCGTGCCTGGAGGCACAAACCGCCAGCCAGTCGTCTCCCGGCTACAAACCCGCTGCGCGGTTAATGGACGACATAGGGCGAGAATTGGACAACCTGGCGCGACCTGATCAGACACGCCTGCAGGCGTACCGAAAAGCCCTGCAGGACGATACGCCTGGGTATTCGCAACTGTCTGCCGCCAGGCAGCACATCGAACGGCTGTTGGAAGTCCGGCCAGACTATGCTCCTCTGCTTAGCCTCCAGCGTGAGATTGCCGCCGAGCATCGGAAACTGGAAACGACCATCGTGAACGCGCAGGTGCTGATGGTAGAGTCGCGTTACGATCAGGCCGTCAACTCGCTGGGTCCCTATGCAGCATTCGCTTCCGAAATGCCCCGCGTGGATGGCGTGATCAACGCGGCGTTCAAATACCACTTCGAGAACGGACAAAGACTGGCGGCTCATCAGGAGTGGGAAAAAGCAATCCGGGCGTTTGGCAGAGCGGCGGCCCTCCGGCCCGACCGCAAGGATGTCCAGGCAGCCGCCGACAACGCTGCCGCTCAAATCGAGGTCCAACGCAATCAGCAGGCGGCAAATACCGCGGTTCTCGAGAGCGACGAGTACGCGCGCACGAACCAGTTTGTCGAGGCCTATAACGTACTCGCCGACTTACCTGAGAAACAGCGCGCCCTAGTCACCTCCCAGCTCGCGGCGCTGTCGCACGACTATGTCGGCGCCGCCGCAAAGCGCGCACAGAAACTCCAGGAGTCGCACGTTCCGATCAAAAACCCGGCTGACGAGAATGCCGTGCTGGAGGCCTTTGTTCTGTGGGATCGCGCCAGCTCTCTAGCGGATGACCCGGCGATCACCGTCAAACGCGATTTCCTTTCCGCCAAGATCAGTGCTTACTACCTCGACCAAGCCGATCGATATCTGAAGAAGGCTTCGGGACCCGGAACCGTTGTGGGGTGGCTTTACCTGAAACAAGCAGTGCGTTACGGGATTACCAATCTCGACAGCCTGAAAGAGGAGATGGCCCGTTACGAACCACTTTATCAACAGCGATCCCAACTCTCGGTCGGCATCGTGTTTCGCGATCAAACTTCACGTCGCGACAGCCATGGTTTCGCCGACCAGCTGGCAGACGCGATAACCAGCGGACTCGATTCCTCCGGGGTGACGATTACGGTCGTGCGTAATTCCTCGGAGGTTGAGGAGTCCCAACAGCCCTATTTCACACTCGTTGGACAGGTTCTGGAACATCGCGTGGTCAAGAACGAGAACCTGGAGGCTCCGGAATCGAAATACCGGGCGGGTGCGCGCGAGACGAAAAATCCGGCCTGGCTGCAAATCGAAAGCGACTATGAATCCGCTCAGCAGCAGCTCAGCTCGGCGCAACATGCCCTGGCTGACGCCCAAACCCACAAGAAGAAGCAAGTTATCGCAGATGCCAGTGACGCGGTGCAGCAGGCACAGAAGAGCGTTGACGAGTTGCGACATAAGTCGGAAACGACCGAGCAGAGCCTCGTGGAGACCGTGGTTGAGTCTTATCACTACACCAGGAAGACCATTGATCTGACGGCGTCGGCGGAGATCAAATTCCAGTTTCGCGACCGGGCGGGTAATCTGGTCGGGCAACCTGCCGATGTGCGCAAGGACAAACACACCACGACCGTCGTTTTGCAGGACGTCAAAGCGGAAGATACCGAAGGAACCACCAACCAGGGCGTGGAACTGGACGGGGCGCAGTCTCTGACAGATCTGGAAGTTGAGTCCCGGAATGCCTTGGTCAAAGCGGTGCGGGAAAAAGCGGCGGAGCTTCCGGCGGCAGTCCTGCAGGCAGCGAGAACACAGGCGCAACAAGGCGACAGTGACGGAGCCGCGGAATTGTATGTGTTGTACCTGAATGCAACTCCTCAGGGTTCATCTCCCGGGCGAGATGAGGCAGTCAAGTTTCTGCGCGATCAGTTCAATTTAGCGGTGTCGGCGGATACTAAGCTGTGACCAGGTAGTCGATGGCAATTTGCCCATAAAGGGGCTGCAAAGGCCATGTGGATCGCTGGCTTTGCTGGTGGAAAGGATTATTGAACCATGGCGGACAGTCCGAAGAAGGACCCGGAGCTTTCGTCTCGTCTGCGGCAGACCAACGAAGAGCTTAAGAACCTGCAAGACTCAGTAAAGACCGGAATGATCAATGTAAAGGTTCTGATGGATTTCCGGACCGCTACCGAACGAGCTCGCCAGGCCAGCGCGGCCGTACAGCAATGGCTCGATGCACAAGGAAAAGGAGGCGATCCTTACAAGCTGATGGAGCAGGTAGTAAGACAGCGCGTTGAAATGACCACGCAGCTGATCAAGGACGTCACCGTTGACCTTGAAAGCCTCGACGTAGACTTCGACACCCACGGTCTTCCTGCACTCAACGAGGCCGTGCGCAAGCTGGCCGAGCAATTAAAAAAACTGTTTCCCCAGTGATCTCTGCACCTTACACGGTCGTTGCCTGAAATCCTTCGGTCTCGCCCGGTGCCGGATCTTGTCTGCCCAGGGGAGGCAAAGGGAATGCGGGTACCTTGGTACTCTTCCCTTCCGTATTTTTGAGCGCAGAATAGTTAGTGATCATCCGGCGGTAACGCCAAGGGAGCTTCCTCTGTCGTACCAGAATTGCTCTCCCAGATCGCGCATTTTGGAGCCGTGCCATGGCCGAGCTGTTTCTCAAATTTGAAGAACGGGTCTTACAAGAACTCTTGCTTTCCGGCGGAGCCGTCACCATTGGCCGTCAGCCGGACAACTACTTTCGCATCGACAATCCTGCCGTCTCCGGACATCACGCCAAGGTCTATGCCGAAGGCGATCACTATGTGATCGAGGACTCCGAAAGCTTTAATGGCACGTACGTCAATGGTCAACGCATCAGCAGGGTGGTACTGAAAGACGGAGACAACGTGACCATCGGCAAGCACACGATCGAATTTCGTGACGACGTGCGTCCGGTCGCCGCGCCCTACGGAACTCTCGATATCGCCGTTGGCGGGCAACCACTGAAGGCCCCGCCACAACTCGATCGCACCATGGTCCTGGACACGGCAAAAGCGAAAGAAATGCTCGCTCAAGCAGCCGCAGCAGCGGCCTCCGCCGGCCCGGTTGCGGTCCAGAGACTCGGCATTACTCAAGGCCAGCCGCCAGTCAACCCCACGCTCCCGGTACGTCAGACCATTGGCACGCTGACCATCGTCAAAGGCCGGACTGACAAGCAGCGGTACGTACTGACCGGTACCCTAACCATGATCGGAAAATCGCGGATGGCTGGCATTCGGCTAAAGCGGTGGTTCGCTCCCAGCGTCGCAGCCTTGATTTACCGGGGCGAGGATGGCTATTTCATCGCGGCTTCCGAAAACAAGGTAAAGATCAAAGTGAATGATACCGTGGTCGAGGGCGGCCAAAAACAACTCGAAGCGGGCGATGTAATCGAAGTCGCAGATATCGAGGCTGTTTTTTCTACGTAACTGGGACGCTCGGACTGGCACTCCAGCCCCGGAAGCGGAGTACGGTTTCGGAGGGCTCAGGGCATCGCGGAAGCGATGCCCTGGTACGAAGCCCCCATTCCCATTCTGGGTCGAAACCAAGTCCCTTGCGGTTCAGCGCCTCGCCGCCGCCGGCACTTCAACTTGCGCGAGGATCTCAGCCAGTCCTGGATGCGTAAGTTCCTCCACCTCGTAGGTGACCCGCAAGCTGGGTTTGTTGAGCTTGATGACTCGCGTCAGATCAATTGGCGTAGCGATCACAACCAGGTCGCAGGGCACGCGGTTGATGGTCTCTTCCAGTTCATGGCGTTGCATGACGCTGTAGCCCATGGCGGGAAGAAGATGGTCGAGGTGCGGGAAGCGCTCAAAAGTGCTGAGGATAGAGCCGACCGCAAAAGGCTTCGGGCCTACCAACTCGGCCGCTCCCCACTTGCGTGCGGCCACGACTCCAGCGCCATAGGGCATTTCGCCGTGGGTCAGGGTGGGACCATCTTCCACCACCAACACCCGCTTTCCCTTCACCAGTTCAGGATTAGGCGCGGAGAGCCGGCAGGCGGTCTCAATAACTTTGGCCTTGGGGTTGCTTAACTGGATGTTCCGGCGGACGGTCTCGATGTCCTGTTGTGCGGCCGTATCCACTTTATTGATGACCACCACGTCGGCGCGCCGCAGGTTGACCTCTCCGGGAAAATACGACAATTCGTGACCGGGACGCAGCGGGTCGACCACCACAATTTCCAGATCGGACTTGTAGAACGGGGTGTCGTTATTGCCGCCGTCCCAGAGAATGATGTCCGCTTCCTTCTCGGCCTGGCGCAGGATTTTCTCGTAGTCGACGCCGGCATAGACGACGGTGCCCTGCCGGATGTGGGGTTCGTACTCTTCGCGCTCTTCGATGGTGCATTGCTGCAGATCGAGATCGTCGACGGTGGCAAAGCGCTGTACTGCCTGTGCGACGAGATCTCCGTAGGGCATGGGATGGCGGATGACGACGGGTTTCCAGCCCTGGCGCCGCAACTCGGAGGCCACAAATCTCGACAGCGGACTCTTGCCGCAACCGGTTCGTACCGCGCAAATCGAAACTACCGGGGCGGACGACTTGATTTGAGTGCGCTCCGTCCCCAGGAGCCAGAAGTCCGCGTCGGCAGCCACCACGCGCGATGCCAGATGCATCAGGTTCTGGTGCGAGATATCGCTGTAGGCGAATACCACCGCATCCACCCGCTCGTCGCGAATGAGTTTTTCCAGGTCCTTCTCTTCAAAGATCGGGATGCCTACGGGATACTGCAAACTGCCGGCCAGTTCCGGGGGGTAGCGGCGGCCTGCAATATCGGGGATTTGCGTGGCCGTGAAGGCAACCACCTGGTAGTCAGGATTATTGCGAAAAATTACGTTGAAGTTATGAAAATCCCTGCCCGCTGCACCTAAAATGAGAATCCTTTTCATGAATGGCCTCCTGCCAGTCCCACCTAACATTCTATCCATGTTCTCGCGCCGGCGGGGGACCTGGCAGTGCGGCCTGTCACCGCCGGGTGTGACTGCGAACGAGTGAGGTTAGCTCTTCGGGCGGGCACGTCACAGTCATATGTGATCGTCGCCAGCCTGAGATGTGATTCAAAACACAGCGCTTTGTCCACCGTCTCCTGTATCTACGTGAGAGCGGCATTCAGCCAGAGAGCTGCGGGCCTCTGGCGTAAACGAGCGAGCGCTGGCATCACCATGAAGGCTTTCAAAGATTCCGGACACCTTTTTCGATTGTTGGCGGTTGGTGCGGCGGGCATCCTGCTGTTCCTGGTCATGCGCACTTTCCTGGTCCCAAAAAGCTTCGGCGAGTTCGGGCATTACCGCGGGGACGCGATTTCCGACCTCGCCGCCAGGCCCGTCAGCTTCGCCGGCCATGAGACTTGCGAGGGCTGCCATAGCGACGTGCTCGACAAGAAGAAGGATGGCAAGCACGCCCACGTCAATTGCGAGGCCTGCCACGGACCCCAAGCCAAGCATGCCGACGATCCGGCCACGGTCCAGCCTCCGAAGCTCGACACGGCGGTACTTTGCGTGCGCTGTCACGAGGCCAACGCCGCCAAGCCGAAAAACTTCCCCCAGGTTGCTTCCGCCGACCATTCTTCCGGCATGCCCTGCGATACTTGCCACCAGCCGCACAGTCCGGTCATCGACAGTTCGGCCGCGGGAGGCACGAAATGACCATCTCCCGTCGCCATATGCTTCTGCTGTTGCCTGCCGCTGCCGTCGCCTGGAAGCACGTTCTGGCCGGAACTCCGGAGTCCTCCCCCAACTACACCATGAGCCAGCATTGGTGGGGCATGTTGATCGACCTGACCAAATGCATCGGCTGCGGAAATTGTGTCCGCGCCTGCCAGTCCGAGAATGACGTGCCCGACGGCTACTTTCGCACCTGGGTCGAGCGCTACCACGTTACCGATTACGACATTGAGAACCCCCACGTGGATTCTCCCGATGGCGGCAAGAAGGGATTTCCTCCGGCGAAAGACGAGAGCGGGAAAAACTTCTTCGTGCCCAAGCTGTGTAACCACTGCGTCGAATCGCCTTGCACCCAGGTTTGTCCGGTGGGCGCCACCTTCGTCAGCCCGGATGGCGTGGTTCTGGTGGACAAGAAATACTGCCTCGGTTGCCGGTATTGCGTGCAAGCCTGCCCCTACGGGTGCCGCTTCATCAATCCGAAAACCGAGACGGCCGAGAAGTGCACGCTGTGTTATCACCGCATCACGAAAGGCCTGACCACCGCGTGTTGCGAGTCTTGTCCGACGGGTGCGCGGCAACTGGCAGACCTGAAAAATCCCAGCGACCCGATTCACGAGTTCCTGAAAACCCATAGTGTGCAGGTGCTGAAGCCTTACATGGCGACCCACGCCAAGGTGTTTTACAACGGCCTGGACGGTTCCGTGCGATGAGAGATGCTCAATGCCCAGCCCCTAAAGGGGCGTCCGCTTTTGGAGAAATAACGGTATCGCTGAAGCGATACCCTGATACGAAACATGGTCTATTTTCCAGCGCGATGAGGAGAGGCGGATATGTCGGGCGTTGAAGGCTTCATGTATCCGAACGAAATCGAGCTGCAGTGGAGCGTGCTGATCGTGCTCTATCCGTTCCTGACGGGGCTAGTGGCGGGCGCGTTCATCCTGGCCTCGCTCGAGCGCGTTTTCCAGGTGCAGGCGGTGAAGCCCACCTACCGGCTTGCACTGCTGACGGCCCTGGCTTTCCTGCTGGTGGCGCCGCTGCCGCTGCAACTGCACCTCGGGCACCCGGAACGTTCGTACGAAATGTACCTGACGCCGCACAAGACGTCGGCGATGGCCATGTTCGGCTTTGTCTACCTGTGGTACCTGATGGCGGTTCTGGTGCTGGAGATCTGGCTCGACTACCGGCGCGACATCGTACTGCTGTCCCAATCCACCACTGGCTGGAAACGCTGGATCTATCGCCTGATGACCTTGGGCTCCAGCAACCTCAGCGAACGCGCGCTCGCGATTGACGAACGAGTGGGATGGCTGATTACGGTGATCGGCGTTCCTTCGGCGTTCCTGCTGCACGGCTACGTCGGATTCATCTTCGGCTCAATCAAGGCCAACCCGTGGTGGTCGTCACCGCTCATGCCGGTGGTGTTCATCTTCTCGGCCATGGTATCGGGGATCGCCGCCGTGATGCTGCTCTACATGCTGATGATGTGGTACCGCGGAGAGAAGATCGATATGCGCTGCGTGGACACGGTGGCGCGCTACCTGTGCTACACCTTCATCATCGATTTCAGCCTCGAAATGCTCGACTTGATCCACCGCATCTACGAAGCCGATGAGAGCTTCCGCAGCCTGGACTTCATGGTCCATACCAAGTTGTACATGTCGCATATCGTGGTGCAGATTGTGCTGGGTACCGTCGTTCCCATCGCGCTTCTCGCTTTGACCCAGGTGGTCAAGCTCGGCGAAATGGCCCGCAAACGCATTTACGCGCTGGCCGGATGCCTGACCCTGGTCGGTATTTTTGCCATGCGCTGGAACGTCGTGATTGGAGGACAGCTGTTCTCCAAGAGTTTTCTGGGATACACGACGTACAAGATGGCTTTGGTCACGCGCGAAGGACTGCTGGTGGCGATTGTGCTGACCGTTCTGCCGTTGGTCATTCTGTGGGTGCTGGTGAAGCTTCTGCCACCCTGGCCGGAAAGAAATTCGGGCTCGCTCCCCGGCGCCGCGCCCGCGAACTAAGTTCGACTTATTCGTTGCTGGCAGTCCGTAGTCTAAGTGAGATTCGTATCAGGGCATGCCTTTAGGCATGCCGCAAGGGCCAGCCTCAAAGCGGTGGAGACTATGGACGATCTTCTCGAGGCTTTAGCGCGAATTTCCGAACGGCTGGAGCGTCTGGAGAGCCGAGTCTCCGCCCTGGAACACTCCCCCAAAATCATTAACAGTCGCCCCTCCCCGGCAACCGCGCCGGCGAGCGGAACGCACGCTGCGGAAGAGATCGCGGTTCCGCAAGATGGAGGAGCGTTTCCGGTCGTGGGTAAGGCTATGCTCGGAATTGCAGGCGCTTACCTGCTGCGAGCCGTGGCCGAATCGGGGTCATTGCCGCAAGTGGTGATCGTGGCGCTTGCCCTTGCCTATGCCGGAATGTGGTTGCTATGGGCGGCGCGGGTGTCGGCCAACAGCCCTTTTGCCAGCGCCGCGTACGCCGTTACCTCAGGCTTGATTCTCGCCCCCATGCTCTGGGAACTCACCCTGCGCTTCAAGGTGTTGCCACCCTGGGTGACCGCCGGGGTGCTGATCGCGTTTGTGGCCGGGGCATCAGCTCTGGCGTGGAAACGCAATCTCGCGCCGGTCCTCTGGATCGCCAACATCGCCGCGGTATTCACTGCCCTTGCCTTGCTGATTGCCACGCATGATCTGGAGCCGTTCATTTCGGCGCTGCTCATCATGGCCGCAATCAGCGAATTCGAGGCTCATCGCAAGCGCTGGATGGGACTCCGTTTTCTGGTTGGGCCCGCGGCGGACCTTGCCGTTTGGATTCCGATCTACATCTATTCGCTTCCGCAAAGCTCCCGCTTGGACTACCCACCCGTCCAAAGCACGCTGCTGCTGACGCTCCCGTCGGTCCTGTTTCTAATTTACGGGGCCAGCGTTACTTTTCGGACCACGTGGTTGCGCCAGCGGATCACCATCTTCGAAATCGCACAGACCGTTATCACGTTCCTGCTGGCCGCCTTCAGCTTGCTGGAGCTCGGGCCCACTGTCCGCGCCAGCTTAGGCATCTTCTGCCTGGTGGCTGCAGCCGCTGGTTACGTGGTGGCATTTGCCCGCTTCGATCGCCTGCCGGAACAACGCAACTACTACGTTTATTCCACCTGGAGTGCCTTACTCCTCCTGGCGGGCAGCTTCCTTTGTCTCCCGCCGCTGGTGCTGGCTCTGTTCTTGAGCGGGGCCGCCATTCTCGCCACGGTGGTTGGCGTCCGGAGGGATCGCCTGACGCCTGAGTTCCACGGCTTGTTGTATCTGGCGGCGGCCGCTTTGGCTTCGGGCTTGTTGGAATATGCCGTCCGCGCCCTGGCCGGAACCTTTCCCAACGCGCCGGGGTGGATGGTCTGGCTGGTGGCCGCTTCCGTGCTTCTCTGCTACGCCGTCGGAGGACGATTCCCAGGAGAGCGGTGGAATCAGCGTCTGCTGCGGCTGCTCTCGGCCATTCTGGCCGTCAGCGCCGCCGCCACCCTGCTGGTCTCGGTCCTGGTCTGGCTGGCGGCGATTGGCATGACTCCTGGCGCTTCCCATATTGCCGTTATCCGCACGCTCATTACTTGCGCGCTGGCGCTCACCCTCGCCTACGGGGGCTCGCGCTGGCAGCACATCGAACTGGTGTGGACCGCCTACGGCACGCTAGCCTTTGTCACGGCGAAGCTTCTGTTCGAAGACTTGCCCCACGGCCACTCGGGATCGATCGCCATCTCAATCTTCCTTTACGCCGTGGCTTTGATTATCGTTCCGCGCATGGCGCGCCTCGGATCACAACGCAGCCCAAACAAGTAGCGCTGGGACGGCGGCGCTACTCTCAGTGGTGCGGGATTAGTTCGCGCTGTGGACGATCAGGATCATGCCCGGGCGCAGGGCTGCGACGTTCTGGTTGTCGTGCTGGAGAGCGGTAACAGTAGTCTTGTAGGAGTTGGCAATCGAGTACAGAGTTTCGCCGGCCTTTACCTTGTGATGGACTACTCCGCTAGCCGAGGCGGTTTGGGTTGCGGCATGGTGTTTCGACCGGCTTGAATGTTTGCTGGCGACCTGCGTTTCGCTCCCGTTCGGAGTTACGGGAAGGTGGAGAAACAGGACCTTCCTTCCGGCGAGGCTGTCGCCTTTGATACGGTTCCATCCCCGCAACATCTTGACGGAGACGCCGAAATTCTCGGCTACCGATTCAACCGTATCCCCTTTGCGTACCTTGTAACGTGTGGTCGCGTGCGCGTAGGTGCTGGTATCGCTCTGTTTGCCCGGGGCGATCGGGATGATCAGGCGGCTGTCGGGCTCAACCGGATCGTCATTCAGGTCGTTGGCCTCGGCGATGGCTTTCGAAGTCGTGTGATAGGTTCGGGCGATCGAGGCCAGCGTTTCTCCGCTTTGCACCTTGTGATAACGCCACCAGACGCGCTTGTCGGCGGGAATCGCGGCCACCGCCGTTTGAAACTTGTCCACGGTCCCGGCTGGCAGGTGAAGCTCAAATTCGTGGCCTTTTCCGGGAACTCTGGGCGTGGTCAGCCGCAGCAGGCTGGGGTTCAGATCGAGCAAGTCGGAGGTAGTGGCATCCACGCATTCCGCGGCTAGCCGCAGATCGATGGGATAGTCGATCTTGATGGTGTCGTAAGGAATCGGTTTTTCCTTTACTACCGTGTCCAGTCCGTACTGCGCGGGATTCTTGGCCATAATGGTGACGGCCACAATGATCGGCACGTAGTTGCGGGTTTCTTTCGGCAGTACGTTGCGGCGATAAAGTTCCCAGAAATCGGCATAGCCGGTGCGCTTGACCGCGGCCTGGACTGTGCCGGGACCGGAGTTGTAGGCCGCCATGGCCAGGTACCAGTCTCCGAACTGGTTGTAGAGGTCCTTCAAATGGCGGGCTGCGGCGCGAGTCGCTTTTTCGGGATCCTGCCGGTCATCCACCCACCAGCTGCGCTGGAGTCCGTAACCTCTGGCGCGGCTGCCCATGAATTGCCACATGCCGCGAGCGCCGGCGCGGGAAACGGCTAGCGGATGGAATCCGGATTCAGCCTGGGCTAGATAGATTAGTTCCTGGGGAACGCCTTCTTCCCGCAGGATGCGGCGGATCATGTCTTCATAACGGCCGGAGCGCGCCAGAGCGTGCTCGACGGTGCCACGGCCGCGGGTAGAAAAGTAATTGATATAACCCGCGACCTGATCGGTCATCATCAGGGGCAGGTCGGAGCGCGTGAACTTGATTTCGGCTTCGGCCTTGGCCTTGATCTTCTGATCGACCGCAGGAGTGAGTTCGTTGGCTTCGTCAATCGGCGCCGGTTCCGACTTTTGCTCGGCAAAGCCGTCGCCCTGCTGCAAGGCGGCCAGTTCGAGGCCGTTGATGCCATCGAGGATGCGGTCAAGTTCGCGCGCGAGGCGGTCGTCTGGAGAAACATCGGCGCGGAGATCGAATCCGCTGCCCAGGAGCAGGTTGAACGCCGCATCGAAATTCTGTTTGGCGGCTTCGAGGTGCCCGGCACGATAGTTATCCTGCCCTGCCTGGTATTCCTTTTCGACGCGAGCGATCAGGTCGGCTACGGGATCGGCTTGGAGCGCCTGCGGAACCTGCGGTTTCGATTGCGGCTCCTCGGCAGATTTCTGCTTTTGCGATTCGGGCGGATTGCTGGCCGAGACCAGGGCTGGAGCCTCCGCCTGAGCGGGAGGCATGAAAGCCGCCTTCTGCGCACTCTGGCAAGCGAGGCTCGCCGCCAGAGTTGCCGATAATGCGGCGGAGAGCAGAATCGCCAGATACGAGTGAGAAGAAAGCCTCATATTTTCAAAAACTTACCGAAACCAACTCCGGGCAAGTGCAAGCCTTATTTCTTATGAGATGGTACTATCGCAAAATTCGTTAGGTCAACGCCACAGAAGACACCTGAGCGCCGTTACTTTGGGAACCGAGTGGGATGTTACCCGAGGCTGGCCCGGGATGGCAAACCGGGCAGGAGTGCTCGGCCGGTGGCGGCATCAGCCCTTTGCGCCAGCTTTCTTGCCGGCAGTTCTAAAGGGTGGCGGATTCCCGCCGACGGATCTATCATCATTCCGGATTCATCGAAGCCAAATATGAAAGCCATACAAGTAAAGCGAACCGGTGGGCCGGAAGTCATGGAACTGGTGGACTTGCCGGTTCCGCAGCCAAAGCCGAATGAAGCCGTGGTGAAGATCGAAGCGGCGGGCGTGAACTTTATTGACGTCTACAACCGCGAAGGCCGTTACCAGGTGGCACTTCCGTTTGTTTTGGGGCAGGAAGCGGCGGGCGTGGTTTCGGCGGTCGGCTCCGATGTTCACAAAGATGTGCGGGAGGTCGCGGTCGGCGATCGCGTAGCTTACACCATGGCGCTCGGGAGCTATGCCGAGTACGCCGCAGTCGCGGCTGACCGTTTGGTAAAGATTCCGGCCGGAGTCAGTGCGCGCGAAGCCGCGGCCGCCATGTTACAGGGGATGACGGCGCACTACCTTTCTCATGACACGTATGCGCTGAAGAAAGGCGACACGGCGCTGATTCATGCCGCTGCCGGCGGAGTTGGGTTGCTGCTGGTCCAGATGGCGCACAACATAGGGGCGCGGGTGATTGCGACGGTTTCGACCGAGGAAAAAGCCAAGCTGGCGCGAGCGGCGGGAGCCGACGAAGCGATTCTTTATACCCAGACGGATTTTGAGGCGGAGACGAAACGGCTGACCGGCGGCAAAGGTGTGGATGTGGTGTATGACTCGGTGGGCAAGACGACGTTCGAGAAGGGCCTGGACCTGCTGCGTCCGCGTGGCATGATGGTGCTCTACGGAGCCTCCAGCGGGCCGGTCGCGCCCATTGATCCGCTGGCGCTGACGCAGAAGGGTTCCATGTTCCTGACGCGGCCTTCGCTCGGGCATTACATTATCACCGCCGAAGAGTTGCAGCGGCGTGCCGGGGCGGTCTTCGGCATGATTCGCGACGGCAAACTCAAGTTGCGGATCGAACACGTGTATCCCCTGGCCGAAGCGCAACAGGCGCATCGCGACCTGGAAGGCCGGAAGACCACGGGGAAGTTGCTGCTGCTGCCGTGAAGCCGACGTTCGCTCAGGATGACAATTCTTAAATTAGGGACAGCCTGTGAGATACGCCGCACTAAGGCATCGGCTTGCGTGAGTAGTTCTTCAGATACGCGGGCAACTCTCGCTCGCAGCGCTCATCGCGGATGGGCGTGCCCGGCTTCATCTCCAGCGGAATCACTCCCGCCCAGGTTGGGAACGAGTAATCCTCTTCGTCATCCACCGGCGGGCCGACTCGCACTTTCGCTGAAAATTCACTGATCGGAAGGCGCAGAACAGACGTAGCCTTCAACTCCTTTTCGTTGGGCTGGCGCGAGTCGTCCCAGCGATGCGGCAGGATGTGCTCGCTCAGCGCCCGCAGGGCCGCGAGTTTCTTCGCCGGATCATCGACCAGCGTTGCCCTGCCCAGAATTACGACCGAGCGGTAGTTCATCGAGTGATTGAATACGGAACGGGCAAGCACTAATCCATCGACCAGCGTAACCGTGATACAGACTGGGACACCCTGATCCAGATTGCGCAGCATGCGACTGGCTGCCGAGCCGTGGATGTACAGCACGTCGCCGTCGCGCCCGTAGGAAGTGGGGATGACATACGGCTGTCCGTCAGCCACGAAGCCAACGTGGCAGAGGAAAGCTTCATCGAGGATCTGGTTGATGGCGTCGCGGTCGTAAACCGCCCGCTGAGGCTCGCGCACTACGCGCGTGCGTGGAGTGGGAGTGCTGGACATGAAACTGACTTCCTAGGCAGGCGCCAAGAGTGGTGAAAAGGTAGTTTAGCAGGCCGGGACTACAGCAGCCCACCGGTCTGGATTGCCAGTATGTTGAGCGCCATCTCCAGTTTCGTTATGGCTTCGCCGAGTTCGGGATGGTTTCCGACCTTCTGCTGCAGTTCCTTCAAAATCTGATGAGCACTGGCGACATGCTCGGCAGCCTGGGTCGAGTCTTGCTGGGGTTTAGGTTCGCTGGGTGTGGGCATGATCGTTCGCTCCCGCTTACAGTTTAATTCTATATAGGACCGTCAAAGTTCCCATAGCTAATAAAGACGGAACGACACCTCGACATTGATCGCGACTGGCACGGGTTCGCCGTCTTTTTGCGCGGGTGTGAATTTCCAGGTGCTGACCGCCGCGACCGCCTTTTCATCCAGGCCCAGTCCGACGGGCCTTACGATTTGCAGTTTGGTGGGTGCTCCAGAAGCATTGACGATCATGAACAGAACAACCGTTCCCTGGTACTTCGCCTTCCGCGCTTCTTCCGAATACTCCGGGTCTGGTTGGGTGACGAGACGTGGAGGTGAAACTCCGCCGCCTACCTTGAAATAGGAAACGCTTTCCTTCTTCTGGTCGGGCAAGCTGAAGGGTTTGCCTTCTTGTTTGGCGAAGTAGGCGTGCCAGTAACTGGGCACGATGTCGATCATCGATTCGGAGTTGGTGAGAAAGACGGCGTGAATCGCCGAGGTGACGTCTTTCTCGTCCGGCTCTTCGCCGGGTAGTTCGATGTCGATCTCAGCTGTTAGATGCAGAAGCTCCTTCTTCAGTTCTTTTTGCTTCTTGTCGTTGCTATTGCCGAGGGTCTTAAGTCGGTCCTCGAGGTTGCTCTGCGTGTCGAGCGTGCGGTGGATTCGCCGACCTTTGATCACCAGTCGCGCGCCTTGCAGATGGATATCCTCGACTTCGATTTGCCCGTCCAGTGTCCACGGACCGATCGGGGCATTCCCCTGGAGAGTGCCGTTCGAGTTAAATTTGAGGTGTTCGCCAGAGTAAAAATGACGCAGCGTCAGCACCTTGTCTAAGTAGTCAAACTTGACCTGCTTTTCGAGGGCGTCTGCCCATGCGGGTCGCAGGGGACACAAAGTTAGTGCGAGTAGGGCAATGGCGCTACGCTGCGCGAAGAAATGGAGAAGGTTAGGCCGGGTTCTGTTGTCCGCTCTCAATTGCCTTCCGATTATCAGATCAAGCTTACGATAAGACCGATCATTGAGGCTAGGATTAGGTGGCCTAACCACCCTTACTTCCGTCTCCTTCTTACTGAGGGCTTTTGCTCCTCCTCCAGTACCGCGAACTGAATCTTCTTCTCCACCGGATCAATCCGGTCCACCAGCACCCGCACTCGATCTCCTAGGCTGTAGGTCTTTCGCGAGCGCTGGCCGATGATTTGGCGCGTGGCTTCGTGGTAGGTATAGCGGTCGTCAGCGAGCGTGTTGAGCGGGACCAGGCCTTCGACGAAGAGGTCGGTAAGTTCCACGAAGAAGCCGAATTTGGTCACGCTGATGATGAGGCCGTCGAAATCTTCGCCGATGCGGCGCTCCATGAATTTC
>Ga0074045_10002652_pt1 | contig 16486 bp, 19 predicted proteins | sample BogForMeECP23OM2_FD_94442 | JGI IMG/M metagenome (GOLD analysis project Ga0074045, IMG submission 94442) | Bog forest soil microbial communities from Calvert Island, British Columbia, Canada - Bog Forest MetaG ECP23OM2 | ecosystem: Environmental > Terrestrial > Soil > Wetlands ...
ATACTCCTTGGGGTTGGCCTGCCCGGTCTGCTTCCTTTCCCATTTTCCCCCACGACCTGGTGCCAACTTGTGCTTCTCCCGTTTGCGATAGAGCCTCATCAGGATGGGAATGGCCCAGTGCTTGTGCGGAGCGAAGGGAAAGCAGACGTGCAGGGAGAAGACCACCCAGTTGTGACCGAAGGAAAAGAAAGGCCTGGCACGGGTGGAACGTAGGGGGTCATGGTGCATGTCGGCGCCCCAGATGTGGCGACCGGACTTGCGAGCCAAGGTGTCATCGACGGCACCGAGCAGGACCGGGGAGCAGAAGGGCAACAGCAAGTCGAACACGCAATGCCCCAACTCATCCAGGTTCCAACGAGCGTGGCTGAAGAAGCGGTGAAAGGAGCAGTAGTGCTTGAACTTGGAGAGTTGAGCGCACTGAATGACGCGGGTCAGGGAGCGACGGCCGGAACACAGGATCCAGGCGCAGACCAACCCCCAGAAGGAGCGGAAGCTGGGTTGGGTAAAGCAGGGCTGGAAGGCCTGGAGGAGAGGAGCAAAGGACCGTACCAACAGATCGGGCATGGCAAGACCTCTCTTTCATCTATATTTATGAAAGACAAAGAGGCCAAAAAAAAAGCTGCTACCGCCGCTTCCGTTCTTCCAGCAACTGCCGATTGACCTGCCCGATCTGCCGAAGCAGGTCCTGAATTTCCGCGAAGCGGCGGAGCCCGTCTTCCACCTCCCGCTTCAGTTGCTGGGGGATGGGGATCTGGCGAACACGACCCTGACCCTCGCTCACCGACAGAATCCAGATGGGGCCATGTCCCTTCCCTTGTCCCTTCCCTTGTCCCTTTTGGCAGCGGCGGCAGCTGGGCTTGTTGCAGCGCACCATCCGGCTCATGAGTGAGCCGGTCAGCGCGGTGCTGGCATCCGGCATCTGCTCGGCCAGGCGCTTTCTTTTTTCGGTTAGCTCGGTTATCTTCTCGTCTTTCATAGTGCAGTATGAAAGATACATTTTCCTTTTCTGAATGTCAAGAACAAAATGACAAAAAAATGCGAAGCAGAAAAAATTCTACCAGAATGATTAACGAGAGGAAGACTTGCTGGCTCGTTCCGATCGCAGCGCGTAGGTACCGCCGAGTGAAATTCGGCTCAAAAAGTGCAAAACTCTAGGCTAGGGGTAATCGCTTAGTCGACAGATGGTCTTTTGATGGGTTCGCGGTGTGACGGAGTTTGAAGTGAGCGGGTTGGTCTCGGAATGTTGCTCAGCTTGAGCAGTATGGAGGGGACAGGTACGGCGGTAGCTCCTGTGTCCGCACAGTCGCTTAGCCAATTGGAAAGCTAGTTGCGTCGCAGCGACTCCAGCCGCGCCATTTCAGACTTGCGGCTCAGAACCACCGACCTCGTCGACAACTACCTCTGAGTTCCCGTTGGGGTTTTCAATGGCCGCTTCTTTTTCCGCACGCTTGGCAAGCTTCTTTTGCGCACGCCGCTCGGCCTTCTCGCGTTGCTTTTCCTGCCTCTTCATTTCCTTTTGGCGCTTCTGGAATGTGATCGTCATCGCGTCTCCTTAATATCGTTATGAAACTGCCCTGCCGCTAGCCCCTGCCGGGGTTCACCACCGAGGTTCGCGCGGTTGCCGGGCAGCTTCGCGGTAGTCTTCGTTCGAAAATCTGTCCCGGCCACCTCCGCCGCCGCTGACTCTCGGCATACGTGTCGCAGCCTTCGGACGCGCTTCGTTTACCTTCAGATTGCGCCCACCGAGTGACTTTCCGTCCAGGCCGGCAATCGCCTTTGCCGCTTCCTCATCGTTGGGCATTTCCACGAATGCAAAACCCCGGGCTCGACCGGTTTCCCGGTCCATCACCACATTCGCCCTCGTGACCTGCCCAAATTGATTGAACAGGGCCAGCAGTTCGCCTTCGGTCGTTTGAAAACTCAAATTGCCTACAAATAAACTCTTCATTCCTATTCTCCTTAATTCTTCACACCGCGACTTCAATCCGTACCGTACCGATGATTCCTTAGAATGCTCCTTCCAAAAACACTCGGAACTTTCTGGACCGCGATGGCTGCCGCAGCTTCCGCAGGGCTTTGGCTTCAATCTGGCGAATTCGCTCCCGCGTCACGGCGAATGTCCGTCCCACTTCCTCAAGCGTATGCTCGTTTCCGTCCTCAATCCCAAATCGCATCTTGATGATTCGCTCCTCGCGCGGCGTAAGCGTCTTCAACATCGTGGCCATCTGCTCCTTCATGTTCAAGTTAATGGCCGCGTCGGACGGCGAGATCACTCCCTTATCCTCCACGAAATCGCTCAAGTGCGCGTCCTCATCCTCGCCAACCGGCGTCTCGAAGGAAATCGGCACTTGCGCTATTTTCTTGGCTTTGCGCACCTGTTCGACGGAAATATCCATTCGTTTCGCGATCTCTTCGGCGCTGGGTTCGCGGCCGAGTTCCTGCACAAGTTGCCGGCTGGTGCGCATTTGCTTGTTAATCATCTCCACCATATGCACCGGCACGCGAATGGTCCGCGCATGGTCCGCGATCGCTCGCGTGATCGCCTGTCGAATCCACCAGGTCGCATACGTGGAAAACTTATAGCCGCGACGCCACTCAAACTTATCCGTTCCTCTCATCAATCCAATATTGCCTTCCTGGATCAAATCGAGGAACTGCAGCCCGCGGTTGGTGTACTTTTTGGCGATCGACACTACCAGACGCAAGTTCGCCTCTGTCAGTTCCCTCTTTGCCTGTTGAGCTTCGGCCTCGCCTCTCAGGATCAGCGTCAGCGTGTGCTTTAAGCTGCTCAACTCGACTTCACTCGTTTCTTTGATCGCGTTTCGCTGTGCACGGCACAACCGTAATTCCTTGCGGGCCTCCACCGCGGCATCTCCACGTGAGGCGACTACCCGACGTTCCAGCCGGGCCGCCTCGCGCTCAAGGGCGTGCAGTCGTTCCACGGTATGCCGCATGATATCGATCAGGCGCTTTCTTTCGCGTTCCTGGAAATCGATGGAGCGCACCAGCAGCGACATTTGCACTTTTGTTCGCGCCAAGCGGCCTTGCGCCCGCAGATACTCCCGCTTGTTGGCCTTTGGCGTGCCCTCGAGGCGCGCCACTTGCTTCAACTCCAGGGCGCGAAGTTTCTCCACCTTGTCGATAATCCGCAGGACGTGACGCTTCTTGTCTTCCATTTTCTCCGCGGTCAGTTCCTCTTCGTAAAAATGGATGATGGTCTTGATTGGCCGCGCGTCCGTGCGAAGTTCTTCGCCGATCGAGATCAGTTCCTTTAGCACCAGCGGAGAACGGGAAATTGTTTTTAGCACCAGCTTGTGACCGCGCTCCATGCGCTTGGCGATGGATACTTCTCGTTCGCGCGTCAACAGCGGCACCAGAGCCATCTCCCGCAAATACGTCCTGACGGGATCGGAATTCTTTTCGGGAGGAGAGACGGTCGCATCGATTCCGTGGTCTTCGGCGCGAACATCGTAGCGCAACACCGGTTCGCTTGGTTCCGTAATTTCAGGGAGGCCGCGCGCTGCCTTGGCGGCAGAGGCGTCTTCGTAAACTTCGATGCCATCGTTCTCAAAAGTCGAGAGGACGTTGTCTATTTCTTCGGGCGTGTGTTCCTCGGCCGCCAGAAAGTCGTTCACTTCTTCCGCAAGCAAATAACCCCGCTGCTTCCCCAAAGCTGTGAGGTTCCGAACGTGGTCCTGTTTTTCCTGAATGTCCTGCGACAATGGTTTCTCCCCTCAACCCACTGCCAGAATTGACCGATCGATCCTGAATACGACGCCGTTGTAATCGCGTGAAAACACCCGGGCTTTGCAAAGTAAACGGCCAGCACGATGTGTGGATTGCAGCCGCAATTCGATCAGGCCGCTTTATGCGAACAGGACTCTAGTTGTCCCGATGCCCTCGAGTATCCGAAGAGTTTCAATTCCAGACCGTGAACTTCTCCAGTATACACTACCGGACTGTCTCTGAATCTGTTCGTGCAAACGATGCCCAGTATCAGTTGCTATTGAATGCTGGCCCCAACATAACTTGTCGATTGCCATCGTCTCGTTCGGCCAGGAGAATGTCTCCCGGCCGAACCGTGTCGAATTGGTTTTAGCTCTGCATCTGCGCTTGCAAGACTTCGCCGGGCAGTTGCACCATGCGCGGTCGTGGGGTGGACTCGTTGCGAACAATGTTACCTCGGTTGCGGTCTCGGGATTCTGCCGCCGGAATGCCGTCGGCGCGTATCTTCTCAATTCGGATGCCCAGCGTACGTTCCAGTTGAAAGAGTTCTGACCGTTGCTCCTTCGCAAAAAGTGTAGAAGCGATTCCCTGCTTGCCTGCACGGCCGGTGCGCCCCACTCGGTGAATGAAGTTTTCCGCGACCTCCGGGAGGTCATAGTTGATGACGTGAGCGATATCCTGGACGTGAATTCCGCGCGAAGCCAGATCAGTAGCCACCAGAACCCGGACGCGTCCCTGTTGGAAACCGGTTAGCGCTGTTGTGCGTTGCGATTGCGAGCGATCGCCATGAATTGTGGCCGCGGCGATGCCATCGCGATTCAGCGCTTTGGCAATGCGTTCCGTGCCACGCTTGGTGCGGGAAAACACCAGGCATCGGCCACTTTCCTTACTCAGAAGGCGCCGGAGAAGCTGCTGTTTATCATCGACCGAAACCTCAAACGCCTGGAGCCGTACATTTTCCGAAGGCTTGAGCGTGGAACCGAAGGAGAGACGCACCGGGTTTCTTGTGTACTCCTTCACAAGGTGGGCCATGTCTCCTTCCATCGTCGCGGAAAAGCACATCGTCTGGCGCTCTTTTGGCAGCACCGACGCAATTCTGCGAATCGCGGGGAGAAAGCCCATGTCCAGCATGCGGTCCGCTTCATCCAGAACCAGCACTTGCAGGCTGCGAAACTGAACTAGCTTGCGGTCGAGATAATCCTGAAGCCGGCCAGGAGTCGCAACGATAACGCTGGCTCCGTTGCGGATGGCCCGCAACTGTTGCGCTTCGGCCAATCCACCCACCACCAGAGCCGCGGGAAGCAACTGCTTGCCGCGCAGTGCGTTGTACTGCTCAACTACCTGCATCGCAAGCTCGCGCGTTGGCACTAGCACCAGAGCGGCTAGTCCCGGCTTTTCCTGCTTGAGCAGTCTTTCTATTACGGGGATAAGGAACGCGAGAGTCTTGCCAGTCCCGGTTTGCGCCGTTGCCAGCACGTCCTTGCCCTCAAGCGCCTGGGGTATCGCCGCGGCTTGAACCGGCGTGGGTACTGAGAAGCGAGCAGCAGACAATCGCTCCTTCAGGTACGTAGAAATCGGAAGTTCTGAAAAATTTTGCATTTTGCTTTCTTACTGGCGTCTACACTCGCAGGACGTGCCCAGAAAATCTGGCAGGCCGGGCGATCTGTTCGCCAGTCTTAGTTTGAATTACGCTGAAAACGTACGGAGGAAACGGAGGCGGGTATACTCAGATCACTTGGGAACCGGAGGAACCGCACAACACTGCCGCGGGATTAAGCGCACCACAACTATACCATACTCTTTGGGGAATGCGCTCCCATAAACGACGAGATCGCAAGAAACACCTGCTATCACCTTGGCCCTAAGCTGTTTTGGGCTTACCGTTCTTCCGGGCGCCTCCCTTGTTTTTGGCCCATCGCCGCACGGCATTTCTTCGCGATTCCACCTGTCTGTGCTTCTCGTCCTCGCCGACTTCACGGCGTTTATGCATTGTGGCGCCCGAGTTCTCGCGAAAATGGAGCGGATCACGCAGGCTTTGCAACTCGCGGTAGTAGTACAACGTCGTCGGTCGCTTCTCACCGAATCGCAGGCTCGCCAGAAATTTCAGTTCTTCTCCGGTAGCGCCGCTGCTCATTGCTGAATTATGCAAAAATTCCTTGAATCCCGGTTCCTCTTCAGAGGACGGAACAGAATCCGTTTCCATAAACTGAAATTTCATCAGTTGTTTGGAAGCCAACCGCCGGTTCAACACGATTTCCATCGCAAACGTTTCCAAATCGATGTCCCAGGAATCAATCAGCGGGTCCAGAAAAGCCGTGCAATGCTCGGGCGAAATATTGAACACGTCGGTATCGAGAAATTCCAGAATGATCGCCCGCATCTCCTCATAGGAACGGTTGCTCGACTTTGCCACGATGCGCAGCCACTCCTCGTTATTCAATTCGTCTTTGGCCACTCCCTTCGTTACGTCCACGAGTTTCTGCGTGATCAGCCGTTCCAGCTCGCCAAAGGCCTGTTTCTCGAAAATATCCCGCACCTGCTTCTGTTTTTGAGCGACGCATTTTCGAATGATCAGCTCGCGAACATTCTTGAACAGCGGCGCCGGTGGATCCACGACCTTCTTCTTCAGTTCTTCTCGTTGCTGTTCCTGAACCATGGCCGAAAGCTGGCCATGAGGCAATTTCAAAAAAGCGTTCATCTTGTCGTAGAGATCGGTGCGCTCGGCAGACGGCGGCGCTTTCTTCCGTGTGAGTAGCTGCGAGATGTAGGATTCCGTCACCTCAGCCGCGACGGCCAGATCCCGCTGTTCCAGGCCCAATTCCTTCAGTCTCTGTTGAATCACAAAACAAACGTCCACACGCCCTCCTGATTCACTTAGCAAGTAAAGTACATAGTACCGTCTGGGAATACGCTTGACAAGAGCTGTAAAGTAGGACAAACTCTAACTGCGATCAAGGCTGCCTTCAGGTCTCCTAGACCCGTCGCATCGCCTGAATTTACTCCCTTGGTCTCGAAACGAGGGAGAATCCATGTTCGCACGCAAAGTCTCCATGCACTTGAAAGCCGAGTGCGCCGGGGAATTCGTCAAAAGAATGGAAAACGAGGTCATTCCCCTGCTTCGCAAACAGAAGGGTTTCCTCGACGAAATTACGCTCTTCTCGCAAAGCGGCAAAGAGGCCTACGCCTACAGTCTCTGGGAAAACAGCGCTGACGCCGAGAAATATGCGCACGCCGCTTTCGCCCAGGTCACCAAGATTTTAAGCGATGTAACTGATGGTGCGTTGCGCGTCCATACCTACATGGTCGCTAACTCAACTTTCCACAAAATGGCCTCAGCCGTTGCCTCCTAAGCACAACCTCTTCGCACGGACAGAAACCGTGCAGGGCAGAAACCCGCTGGTTCCTACAGACAAAGACAATTCGATGCCAATTAGCGAGCAATCCGGCATGGTTTTGATCAGAGATGGCGCGCTTCTGCCACCGGATATGGCGATCGAGAGCGAGCCATTCCTGCCTGGATGGCGAGTGGTCAAGCATTGGGATGGAGACACGCTCAACCGAAAAATCAAAGAGGCTAACTGGCATTTCGCGCAGCTAACGGGCGAGTACAAGGCAAGAGTCGTGGGCCGCGCCTATGCGGGCACTCTGCGAAAAGGTGTCACCAGGATTCTGACGAAGCTACGCGGTCGGAAGTTTAATTCGCTGGAAATTACGGTTGTGGTCTTGAAGCGGTTTGTTGGACTGGCGTTTTTGAGCATCTCGGCAAATCGCAGGCATATCCAGGGCGGGCTCAAGGTTACTCCCTGAAGGATTCTTCGTTCTCACGATTGCAGGAGAAAGACGATTTTGCGGTGTAGGGCAAAAACAATCTGTTCCTGCACTCTTGGGAACGTTGAAAGAGACAGGAAAAGGAAAAACGTATGACAAAACTCTATGTTGGGAATCTCTCCTTCGGTATGACCGATGACAGCCTGCAACAGCTTTTCGTCGCGAAAGGTTATCAAGTGTCTTCGGCTCGCGTTATTACCGATCGCGAAACGGGACGCTCGCGTGGTTTCGGATTCGTCGAACTTGGGTCCGGCGATGACGCGGCCAAGGCGATCGGCGAACTGAACGGCTTGGATGTGGAAGGCCGCGCTCTGCAAGTGAATGAAGCCCGTCCGCAGGAAGGCCGTAGCGGCGGGGGCGACCGCTCTGGCGGCCGTGGTGGCTATTCTGGCGGTCGGTCTGGCGGAAACGGACGCCGCAGTTACTAGCTACGCGGAAGCATTTCCTCGGTTCCCGGGTAGCGCAAAGATTTTCATGGCTTACTGTCTCGCGAAAGTGGGGCAGGCGACAAACTCTGTTCATACGATGAGGAGGATTTCGTGGCAATTCTCGAGGCAGGCCAGTACATCAAGCATTTCCAATACGGCTGTGGGGTCATCACTGAATCAAGCACCGACCGCACTACCATCGACTTCGACGCTCATGGAATTAAGAAGTTCGTCACTAGCCTGATGGTCGTCGAACCCGCGGATGGCGTTCCACCGAAGCGCCGGCGTGCAAAGCGTGTGAAAGCCGTCGCACCCGCTCCCACCCGTGCAACTCGCGTCTTCGTTCCAGGCGCAAAGTGAGTGGCTTCATCGTCCAGTATGTTGGCTTTCAGGCGATGCCCCTCTCCCGTGAATACACGTTTCATGTCCGCGGAGAGGGCGAGGACCGCGAGTTCACTTTCAATATTGCCAATGAAGCCTTCGTATCGCATCGCGCCCGTTATCAGGACGCCCCCAGCATTTGTTCAGAGAGGCTGCAAGCGGAACTGGCCGCACACTCGAACCATCCCCCGGAAAGCCAATACGTAATCACCTCCACCGAACTCGATACTTACCGGGCTGCCCGCACACCAAAATCCGCTCGAAGCCTGTACGGCCGCCGACCACAAGAAGACTACTAGCCCTGCCAGAGCGCCAGAACTTGCGGTTCTCTGCTTGATTGGCGAGGACCCATCCCCTGTCGGGAGTACACGTCTGCAACAATCCTGGTCATCACGCCCCCCGAGCGATCTGTCCTTCACCGTTGAACAACCTTAAGCGCGATGCTACTACGTGTTGCACGGAATCCACGGCGGTGGGCAGGATCTTGTACGGAACCACTTCGTTTGGCTGCTCTGCCAACCCGCGTTCCAAACCCTTTCGCCACGCAATCCGAAGTTCAGTGTTAATGTGAATAATGTTGATTCCTGCGGCGATTGCTTTGCGGAAGTCTCCATCATCGGTTCCTGAACCGCCGTGTAGGGTAAGGAATACCCCTGCCGCTCGCTTGATCGCCGCTATCCTTTCGATGTCCAGATGCTTCTTGGTTTCTCCCTCCACCATGCTCCTCAGCATGCCGTGCATATTTCCCACCGCCGGTGCCAGGACATCCACGCCCGTGCCCTCGACAAATTGTTTCGCCTGTTCCGGCGTCGAAAGTCCCTTCTTTAGGTCGGGAGACGATTCGTGAATTTCTGAGCCGCTTCCGATGTCGCCGATTTCTCCTTCTACGAGCATCGCAGGGTTGATCGCTTTCAGCGCTTCCACGGCTTGCTTGGTTTGGCGCACGTTTTCGTCAAATGGCAAAGCCGACAAATCAAAAACAATCGAGTCGAATCCGGCCTTTGCGGCTTCCACCCCTTTCGCGAGGGAGTGCGTGTGATCCGCGTTCAGAAAAATGGGGTAGTCGAATTCCTCGCGCAAACTCCGTACGAAAGCCGCAATTTGCCGAGTTCCCACAAACGCGCGCTCGCCCTCAGACAAACCGACCAGAACAGGCACATTCAGTTCCCGGGCAGCGCCGAACACCGCTTTCAATAAAACCAAGTCACAAATATTGAAATGGCCGATCGCGACGCCGGTTTCTTGCGATTTCATCAAAAGGTCCCGTAATGAATACATGTGAAAATCCCCCCACAGTTAGATGTCGCAAGCCCCATTGCGGTGCTGTCTTTCTAGCAGCCTAAACCCGTCGACAATCGCCACGAGAGGGAAGATTTCTGGACCGGAAGCCCCATCTGGTGCATCAAACCCCAGAAGAATTGACAGACGCCGTGCGAGGTATTCGCCGTCGATCGCTCGGACGGATGCTGGTATCTGGTCTCGTAATCTCACTCTGGAGGAATAGCAATGCCGCACAAACGACCAGGCGTTCTTGGTCACGGGACTCATGTCGTTGGGAGCTGTTTCGACAATATCTACGGGGGATGATGTTCCCTCCAAAAATGGCTTCCGCGATTGGTTTGTGGTGAATTCGATGATCGTAACCAAGGGCAGTCCGATTCAATCTTCGCCGGGCGCACCTTCGCCGTGTCCCGATCCTCCCCGAACTCCCTCAGAGCACGACGCTTCCGCAACAGGTCCCAGCATCGGTCAAGTTCCACCTTCAGCTCGCCTAAGCGTACATGGTCGTCACCTGTGAGGCTGCTCTTCCCGTACAATCGTTCTTCTTCCTTCACTAACTGGTCGATGTGGCTCAGCACAGACTGGTCTTTCTTCTCGTTTGCCATCGAAGGTCCCTTTCATTTCAAATGTGCTTCCGCTCCGCTTCACAAAACCGGCTTTCACCACCTTGCTCTTGTCGCCGATAGACACGGAACCCGTGTTCTCACAGTTGAATCCCCTCGCTTTCTACGTAGTGATTTGAGGGGCTAAATCGTTACAGGGAAGGTATTCTGCTGGCTTGGGCGGCATCGCCTGTCCTCCGAGCAGAGTGCAACCGCTGGAGCAGCGGAGGACCAGCGCAGGAAGAGCAGGTACCGCCTTCTCATGCTCGGTGCGTCTGGTGCGAGAAACCAGATTCATCAGCGTGAACGCGAACAACCATCTCGCGCTTCGCGCACCAGCGTGGAACGACCCTGGGCAACGTGTGGAAGGAGACATTATTCTCGCATGGCCCAAGGGCATTCGACCTAGCGTCATGTCGGCTTCGAAGTTCCGTCGTGAGTCATCGGGTGGTTTTAAGCTCGTGCCCCATGTACAGAACGTGATTGGAAGGTTTATCGTCAGGCATGCCACGACGCCCGCACTCTTGTGAGCGCCAAACACTGGACAAGTAACGTGACTTTGTAGGCCGCACTCTTCAACTGGGCGGTAAGTGACTGGTTTCATTAGCGTGATGGGTGTCACCGCTTTCGTCGTTCGACCGATCCTCCGCCACAAGGCCCTTTCGGCTCAAATGAAGGCGATCTGAGCCGCATTCAAGCACATGTGGAGACGCTCAGAATTACCGGAACCCATATAGACAACGAAGTCGATTGGAACACACTGGGAGATTGGTTTCCTCAAACAGGTAAGATAAAAATGAGGGATGACCCGCTTGGTCGAGAAATGATTCAGAAAACCAATTCCAGACTTCTCGATTTCTACTTCGGCGTCGGAACTGACGACCGAGGGCGACATTTGAGGGAAATGCTCCAGTGGCCGGACGCCCAGCTAGAAGAAGTGCACGACTACATACAATGGATGTTTCCACTGACGGAAAAGAGCGCCTTCAACAACCGCGCCCCTGTGTTAACACCATCCGATATTAGTGAATTCAGGTCGAACCCCGAACTCCGCCAAAATCTGAAAGCCTCGTTCGTTCGCATCCTTGGGTTCTACGGCCTGATCCTTTCCGGGAGTCATCCATTAAAGGTCAAGCGTGCCCTCTATTTTGAGGAAGCGTCGTTGAACTGGATTTTGCCCGGAAATCACAATCATTTAAGGATCACCAGAATTCTAAAGAGCCTATTGACTCTGGGCTTGGAAGAGGAGGCTCATGCGTTTTACGCCCGTCTTGAAGACATCCACAGGGCGGAGTGCGCCAAATCAAGTCCGGGTATCTCAGAAGTGACCCTCTCATTTTGGCGACGGGCGGTGAATGTGAAACCACATGAGGGCAGCCCGGATTGAAAGGCGAGTTCAGCCGGGCTCTTTAAGCGCCGTGCTTGCGAAAACTGCTGTGGTTTCGCTGACGGAAGAATTCCTCAAGAGCCCGCTGCAACTCGGCGGAATCCTCGTCGTTGAGCACGTCGCCAGACAACGCAAGCCACCGCAATTTGACTTGCCCAGTCGCCTCGACGACGAACGCCACGAACTCCTTCAACGAGAAATATCTGTGTTGCATCGAGGCGCTCCCTTTATCTCAGCCTTTGATGAGGTAGGCGGCTACGCTACGAGATAATCAATGGTGTGACGCTCGGCCAGCACGTTGGTACTCGTGCCCGGAATCAACTAACGCTTCCACCCATTCCATGAACTCCGACCGCAATACTTTTCCACCCACGATTTGCAATTCGCGATCCCAGAGAGGAGTTGGTCCGAAGCGACAGTTATGTCCTCCATGGCTGTCCTCGGTCGCCTCAAACATGCAACGCGCTGTTATTGAATCGAGGGGAATTCCCACTGTTGTCATCTCCTTGGTTAGGATTGCTTCTGCCTGTTCCTTCGAGATGGGCAGGTCGTCCAGGGCGACTTCCTTTCCCGCGGCCCGTCATCGGGAGCGCACTCCTATCATTCATGATGGATGTATCGCAGCCACCTCCCGGTGACTGTCATCACAGACCGACTTCCGTCTGTAGTCAACTACGCAATATCTAGTCGCAAGTACCATCGCGCTAACGCGATTCGATCCTTGATCATGATTAGGGGGTGAGCGATTCGCCGAATGGAGCAAACGATGCCATTCGGGCGGCAATCAAAGAGGCAAAACAATAAGCAGCACTAGGACCAAAGAACTAGAAGAACGCATTTGCGAACTGTTCGCCGCTGGTAAGTCTTATGAGGAGGTCGCCGAGGCGGCGTCTACTCCGGATCGTATCGAACATAGCAATGTCCACGGCGCTCCAACTCCCGATCGAGTTCATCGAGTACGAGTTTACTCAACAGAATCCCCTTCTGAGGACTCCAAGGCACTTATCTCTCGCTGCGGGAGCGGCAGGGAGGCGTGAAGGGCGTCTGCGTCTGGTGTGGGCAGCTTCGTCGCGTCCGTAGCAGAAGGGCTCCCACCCTTACAGATGGGAGCCCTCTATCAATCAGCATTGTGTAGATTTACTACTGCTCGCACTTCAACAGGCCAGAACGTCCTCGTCAGTGACCGATCGCACAGAGGACGGTTAACTCGACACAACTCGCCGCGCTATTGTCGTCCCGACCCGACAGGTACACCACAGTCAGGACTGGATCGTGAGTTCGCTCTTCTTCGTTTCGACAGTACGCGACGAAAAGCTGACCGCTAATCGGCACACCACTTGAAGAAATACCTCCGCAGCGACAACCACCGCTTAGCGAAGGCGTCTTTGTCAGCTATGGTACTGGGGCAAGGCAGTGGCGGTCGTAAATTCAAAGACGATCCCCCGAACGTGCCCGACACCCTGTTCGTCTAACCAGCAGCCCGCTTCCGCAAGGCAAGCAGGGCGGTGAGGGCTCCGGCCCCGAGCACCATGAGCCCCGCGCTGGGCTCCGGCGTGGTTACTGTCTCCGCTGAAGCGATCATCTGAACCCCAGCCGTCTCCAGCGGTTGTCGTTTCAGCACGGGGCGGCTGAATAGCGCCACATTTAGTTCACTTCCACACATCAGACCCAAAACAAGCAGAGCAACCAAGTGCAATACCACTGGCGAACCCCTACTTAGCTTTGGATGCCAAACAGAAGCCAGTGGCCGCACGTTTCGCTTCCGGTGGCGAGATCGGGATCTATGGACCGAAACATCCCTTCACGTTTGGGAAGGCAAGCAGAGGACGGAAAGGAACCAAAGCAAAAAGTCCAAGGCGCTGAACACCCGAGGGTGCGACCGACAAGCTGCGAGATGAGGCGGCACGCGCCTTGTCTGCAATCGATGGGGCATGGAAAATCAAGTTTGCGCCTGCGGATTTTGGGCCTAAAATGACCTAGCTTAGCTAATTGAGGAACATGCATAAGCCGCTGAAATCATCCCCGGAACACCGCACGCTTCCCATGGGACTCCCCTTGACTGACCCCGGCGCTCAGTTCGACGACCGTCCGGGGTTCGGTGCGCCGAGTGACGACAATCCATCAACGTTCCATGCGAAGCTGCTCGATAGCATCTTCGACGGAGTCTACTTTGTAGATGCAGAGCGGAAAATCACCTATTGGAATCGCGGCTCTGAGAGCTTGACGGGATATTCGGCTAGCGAAGTGGTGGGTAGGCACTGTTACGACAACTTTTTGGTGCACGTTGATGAGACAGGATGTGCACTGTGCATGAACGCGTGCCCCCTGAGCAGTACAATCCACGACGGGCAACGAAGGGAGGCAGATGTGTTCCTCAGGCACAAGCTGGGGCACAGAGTCCCGGTCAGCGTGAGGGTGGCCCCTATAACAGATGCCTCGGGACGCATCATCGGTGCGGTTGAGGTGTTCAGTGATGTCACCGCCAAAAAGCAGGTCGAAAGACGAGTGCACGAACTAGAAGGTATTGCATTCCGTGACAGCCTGACGGGCCTTGCGAATCGGCGCTACATGGAACTAAAAGTGAAGCAATCGTTGGAAGAGTCTCAGCAGTTCGAGCGGTCGTTCGGGCTGCTGATGCTTGACATTGATCACTTCAAACAGGTCAATGATGTCCATGGGCATGGTGCCGGAGACGCAATCTTAAAGGCAGTTTCTGAAACGCTGGTGAAGAGCTTGCGGGAAGATGACATTGTGAGTCGCTGGGGCGGTGATGAATTCCAAGCGCTTCTTTCGGATGTGGACGCGACGGTACTGCATGATCTCGCTGAGCGTTGCCGTGTTCTGGTGGCGAACGCAGGAGCGTTGACTGAGGGGAATCAGGTATCCGTCAGCATTTCCATTGGGGCTACCCTGATGGTCCGGGGGGATTCCGCCGAATCTGTGGTTAACAGGGCCGACCAGTTGATGTATGTCAGCAAGTCGGGCGGAAGGAATCTAACGACAATTGGCTGATAATTTTTCATCCTGCATCCAGCCTACTCTCAGCGCAAGAAGCGGTGGCGAAGTTCCGAGCGCAGGCGAAAAAGGTGAAGGGATAGATTTTTCGTGAAACCTATTTCATGGATCGGCCTTTAGGCCAGAATGGCCGCTGACTGAAATCTTCCACATCCGTGGAGACTTTGGGAAAGCCTCGTCATCAAACTGATCAAATACAAGGGCGTCGTTGCCTATCCACCGTAGATCGTAAGTCGTGGCTGGATTTTTCTCGGTGACCGCAATTGGCTTCCCCTCCGGAGCCAGCGGAAGAACCCAAATGATGCTTCCTCCCCAGAATTGCAAGTCTGGACGGTTGTTCCTCGGGCGAGGATCGAAGGTCAGGTACTGTGCTACGCAAAAACTCCATCCAGCGGTTTTCAACCCAATGCAACATTGTTACATCTGATCGCCGGGTTAGGGCGGTCCAGTTGAATATCGCTGATTTAAAAGGCGTTCCAGCGGGATGGCATTTTGGCGATGGACAGGATTCACGCTTCCCGTCTTGAGTAGTTCTCGAAATGATTGGCAGAACTTCGCATCTCGGTCATGCAGCAGATAGCGGCAGCCTCTCAGGCATCCCCACTCCTCCATCGTCATGTTCCGCGCACCGGAGCGCGTTGACCTCCCCGCCATTCGTAACGCTATAGCTGTTGTTCGTCATCTCCTCCAGTTGTTCCGTCTGGAACTACAAGATCCCAACGCGCACCGCAAACTTCGTCGACTCTCCCAACGCCTCCTCACGCTCAGTCATGTTCTTGATCACATCGCCCAAGAATGAGTGCACATTGGCCGGTCAACTCATGGAAGGAGTTCGAGCACAGTCGACACGAAACACGGCTACGCAGTCCAGAACCGACGATCAGGTAAGAGCAGCGCTAGCGCACCATATCACGCTTGCCAATACGACAACGAGCATCTAGTTTCGAACCCGGATGCTCGTCGGTCGAGAAGTTTGCGGGCGCGCCCTCGTTGCGCAAGAACCGGCGCAACAGCGGTTCGGGTCGTCGTGCCAACAACAGAGTTGCTTAGCTAAAGCTCTTCTTTAAGGTTGCCACCGAGATGTGCGGCCATCCCAAGTTTACATAAACAGGGGGTGTTTGATGGAGAAGATGGAATATGGGGAAGTTCAGTACCACCATCTGCGCGTACTGCAGCTGCATGAAAGTGTGACCGTTCGTCTTGTGCGTCACCTTTTCGATCCAGAACGTCGCATAGACAACCGCCGTTTGGGCATTCTCCTGGAGCTGCACCTTTCCCCCGACCGTGGGACTCTCACCAGCGAGAAACTGAATATTTTCGATGCCTCCGCCAAACTGTGGCACTGTAACCTGCACCGTCGGTCCTGCCGCGCCGGAGTTAGCATTTTTCAAGAAGTTTATCGGTGACGTGGTGGCGATATTCAGGGCCGTCCCCTCAAACGTATAGCCGTCTGCCACGAGTTTCTCGACGTCTTTTTGGAGCAACAAAATCGGATCGTTGATGACGTCCTGCATGGGAACACCGTTGATGTTCGGAGGCAGCGGCGGCTCCGGTGGCGTGGTGTCAAATGGCGTTCGCGTGTTCAGAGTGAAAGGCGGATTAGACGGGCCTGGTGGGATGGGGCCGATCGGAACGCTGAGATCGTATTGCGGAAACGGTGTAGCCGGCACCGTTGGTGCCGTGAGCTTTTCCGATGATCCGGCAGCATTGAAGACGATCCCCGGAGGCGTCGGGGCCGTCGGCGGGACGCCGAAAGGCGTGCTGTTGAATGACGGAAATAGCGAGAAACTGTATTGAGTACCAGGAATCGTCAGCACGGGAGGACCCGTGAAAGGCTC
>Ga0074045_10002655_pt1 | contig 16467 bp, 10 predicted proteins | sample BogForMeECP23OM2_FD_94442 | JGI IMG/M metagenome (GOLD analysis project Ga0074045, IMG submission 94442) | Bog forest soil microbial communities from Calvert Island, British Columbia, Canada - Bog Forest MetaG ECP23OM2 | ecosystem: Environmental > Terrestrial > Soil > Wetlands ...
AGTTACATCCATCCCCTCACGATTATTTCCACCCTTCCCTCTGCCGGAGTCGGCGCCGTCCTTGCCCTCATGATCTTTCACAAGGACCTTAGCATTATCGCCGTGATCGGCGTTATTCTGTTGATCGGTATCGTCAAGAAGAACGCTATTCTAATGATCGACTTTGCGCTGGCCGCCGAACGCATCGATGGCAAAAGCCCTCGGGATGCCATTTTTCAGGCTTGCATCCTGCGCTTTCGTCCCATTCTAATGACCACCATGGCCGCCCTCTTTGGCGCTTTGCCCTTGGCTCTCGGCCGAGGTACGGGTTCGGAACTCCGCAATCCTCTCGGCATCACCATTATCGGCGGCCTGATTCTGAGCCAGATGCTCACGCTCTACACTACGCCGGTCGTTTATCTCTCGCTGGACCGCTTGCGAGTCAAATGGCTTCGCTCTCACGGTAAGCTCGAAGGGCAAAGACATATCGAGTCCTTCGGATGACAAGTTCTTATCAGCCCGTGCCGCAAGTGCATTAGTACGGACGCGCCTCTTAGGCGCTGGATTTTGAAATTCGGGTTTCACCAGAGGTTCTTATGCGCCACGCGAACTCGCGATTAACAACAGCCAGTCCCGCAAGGAGTCCGAGACCCCGATGAAGGCAACCAACAAAATACGTGCTGCGACCGCGCTTCTCTGCGCCGCACTCCTCCTCCAGGGCTGCGTTGTCGGTCCGAAATACCATCGCCCCACAGTCGACACACCGGGGACGTTCAAAGAGGTCACTCCCGACGATCTCAAGAAAATGGACGGCTGGAAAGTCGCACAACCTCAGGACAGTGCCCTCCATGGCAAATGGTGGGAGATTCTCGGCGATCCGCAGCTGAACACACTCGAAGAGCAAGTCAATATTTCCAATCAAAACGTCGCCTCTGCCTTCGCCAGTTTCATGGCGGCGCGTGCCTTGGTGCGGGAGGCTCGCGCGCAATATTTCCCGACTCTTACCGCGGGCGCAAGCATCACTCGTCAGCGCCAGCCCAGTACTGCGACGGGAGGCGGAACCACCTTCACCGAGTACTCTCTACCCTTCGACGCTTCCTGGACGCCCGACTTGTTTGGCCGCGTGCGCAACACCGTCCGCGCCGCCGCCGCGAACGCGCAAGCCAGCGCCGCCGACCTCGAAAATACCCGCCTGACCGCGCAAGCGGAACTGGCGGTCGATTACTTCCAACTGCGCGGGCAGGACGCGCTCAAACAACTGCTCGATTCGACCGTGGTGGCTTATGAGAAGTCCTTGGAACTGACCAAGGCATTGTATGAAACCGGTATCGACTCCGACGAATCCGTCGCGCAAGCAGAAACTCTGCTGGAAGCAACCCGCGCGCTAGACACCAATATTGGCATTCTGCGATCGCAATACGAGCACGCGATTGCACTCTTGGTCGGTAAACCTGCGTCTTCCTTCTCGATCGCCGTCGAGCCCCTGAAAACTCCCCCGCCGGCCATTCCCTTTGGCGTTCCATCTCAGCTTCTGGAGCGCCGTCCAGACATCGCCGCGTCCGAGCGCCTGATGGCCCAGGCCAACGCGCAAATCGGCGTCGCCAAAGCCGCCTATTTTCCAACCCTGACTCTTAGCGCTTCTGCCGGGCTGCAAAGCACGCAAGGCTCCAGTTGGTTTACCTGGCCCAGCCGGTTCTGGTCCGTTGGCCCCGCCATTGCCGAGACGATTTACGATGGCGGCCTGCGTCGCGCCACCATGGAACAATACCGCGCGCAATATGATCAGACGGTCGCCAACTATCGCAACACGGTCCTCACCGCGTTTCAACAAGTCGAGGATAATCTTTCCGGCCTTCGCATTCTTTCCCAGGAAATTCAGGAACAAGACGTCGCGATTCGGTCCGCGCAGCGCAGCCTTGGCCTGGCCACAGACCGCTACCGCCTCGGCATCGACCCCTACCTCAACGTCATTACCGCCGAAACCGCACTCTTCAGCAATCAGCAGACAGCCGTCAACCTGCGGATCACGCAAATTGTGGACAGCGTGCAATTGATAGAGGCAATCGGCGGAGGCTGGGATTCCTCCACGCTTCCCACTTCGCAGCAGATCATTTCGCGACAGGCCCAGCTCCCGGCGACTACTCCGGTCCCACCCTCCAACAGCCCGCCACCAGCCTCATCGACTCCCTGAATGGAGTGAAAGGGATTGAACAAAAGAGGTATGCGGAAGCGGAGCAGAAAATCTGAGAGTCGGCGGCCATCGAGTCGGCGGCGCGCCAGTTGGAGCAGAATCATGATGCGATCGGTTGCCCCTTGGAGCTGGAATCCGCCGGAGTAATCAAGGGCATCGCCTTCGTTCTCAAATAAGCATCCACACTCGCGGCCGTTTTTCGCCCTTCGGCGATTGCCCAAACCACCAACGACTGGCCCCGCCGCATATCGCCCGCCGCGAAAACTCCCGGCACGGATGACATGTTGTTCTGGTCCGTGGCGACGTTGCCGCGCGGATCGAATTGCACTCCCAACCGCTCGAGCATGCCCATTCTATTCCGAACCGGTCCCGTAAAGCCCATCGCGATCAGCACGAGATCCGCTTCCATCGTAAATTCAGTGCCCGGAATCGGCTCGAACGTTGGCGGCGGCCCAACCCGCACGGCGTGCAGTTGTTGAATGTGACCGGAATCGGAGCCGGTAAGTCTTGTGGTCGCAATGCCCCAGTCGCGAACGCCGCCTTCTTCGTGTGCGCCTTCGGTGCGCAGTTGCGTCGGCCAAAGTGGCCAGGGCGTGAGGGGCGAGCGCTCCTCTGGAGGTTTCGCCATGATCTCGAACTGGTGCACAGAAAGAGGTTTTTGCCGATGGCAGGTTCCGAGGCAATCGGCGCCCGTATCGCCGCCTCCGATGATGACCACGCGCTTACCCGTGGCCAATATCTCCGTTTTCGGGTCGATCGTGTCGCCGAGACAGCGCCGGTTTTGCTGCGGCAGAAACTCCATCGCGAAATGGATTCCCTTCAGCTCGCGTCCCGGGACGTTCAGATCGCGCGGCTGCTCGGCTCCGCCGGCGAGCACAATCGCATCGAACTCGCCGAGCAAATCCTCGACCGCGACATTCTTGCCCACCTCCGCGCCGGTAACGAATTTCACGCCCTCAGCGGACATCTGTTCCAGGCGGCGATCGACGATGTGCTTTTCCATCTTGAAGTGCGGGATGCCATAGACCAGCAAGCCACCGAGGCGGTCCGATTTTTCGTAGACCACTACGGAGTGTCCCGAGCGGCACAACTGCTGGGCCGCGGCCAATCCCGCGGGCCCCGAACCCACGATCGCAACCTTTTTCCCGCTGTGAACTTTGGGCGGCTCGGGATGGATCCAACCTTCGCGAAAGCCGCGCTCCACGATATTTTTCTCGATTTGCTTGATCGTGACCGCAGGCTGATTGATCGCCAGCACACAAGACGCTTCGCACGGCGCTGGACAAATCCGGCCGGTGAATTCCGGGAAGTTATTGGTCGCGTGCAGTTGGCGGACCGCCTCTTTCCAGCGCCCCCGATAAACCAGATCGTTCCAATCGGGAATCAGGTTGCTGACGGGACATCCCGTCTGGCAAAAAGGCACGCCACAGTCCATGCAGCGCGCACCCTGGGTACGAAGCTTCCGTTCGGGAAAATCGTGATAGATTTCGAACCAATCGTTAACCCGGTGAGAAACCAGACGTCGAGGGGCAAGCTCGCGCTCGTATTCCAGGAATCCCGTGTCCTTACCCATGTTGCACCTGCTCGGCCGCGGCCGGCACGGCCGGCGGCGGACTCGGGATATAAGGCTGCCGTCTGCGGCTCACTCCGAGCACTCGCTTGTGCTCGTGGGGGAAGACTTTGATAAACCGGGATAGCGCCTCAGTCCAGTTATCGAGAAGCCAAGCCGCACGCGGGCTGCCGGTCAGCGCCAGATGCCGCGTCACGAGATCTTTCACCAGCTTGGTTTCCGCGAGTTGGGCTTCGACCAGTTGGGGTTCGGCGAACTCGGCATCCTGCGTATCGAGTAACGGCTCAAGGTCGACCGATTCCAGATTGCAGCGCTTCTCGGTGAAGTCTCCGCGCTCGTCAAAAACGTAGGCGACGCCGCCATTCATGCCGGCGGCAAAATTTCTGCCACAGGCCCCGAGCACCAGCACCAACCCCTTCGTCATGTATTCGCAGCCATGGTCGCCGACTCCCTCGACTACCGCGGTTGCTCCGGAGTTGCGAACCGCAAACCGCTCGCCTGCGACCCCGTTGAAGAACGCTTCGCCGCTGGTCGCGCCGTAGAGGGCAACGTTGCCAATCAGGATGTTCTTTTCGGGAGCGAAACGGGACCGTCGCGGCGGATACACCACCAATCGTCCGCCGGATAGGCCCTTGCCTACGTAATCGTTAGCCTCGCCTTCGAGCGTGAGGGTGACTCCCTTGGCCAGAAACGCGCCCAGGCTCTGCCCCGCCGATCCGTCGAGGTGGATCCGGATCGTATCGTCGGGCAGGCCCGCGGATCCGTGACGGCGGGCAATCGCTCCGCTTAGCATGGTTCCCACCGAGCGATGAACATTGCGCACCGGCAGTTTGATCACAACCGGCGTGAGGGTTTCAAGTGCAGTCTGCGCTTTGGCAAGAAGCTGATGATCCAGCGCCAGCTCCAAGCCATGATCCTGTGTCTGCACGCACCGGCGTGCCACGCGCGCCGGCATGGACGGAACATGGAGAATGGCCGACAAATCCAGGCCGCGCGCTTTCCAGTGATTCACGGCGGGCTGCACGTCGAGCATGTCGACGCGTCCGATCATCTCGTCCATGCGGCGGAAGCCCAGTTCCGCCATGTACTGCCGCACCTGCTCCGCCAGAAAGAAGAAGAAGTTGATGACGTGCTCGGGCTGCCCTTGAAATCGCTTGCGCAGCACGGGATCCTGCGTGGCAATACCCACCGAGCAAGTATTGAGATGGCACTTGCGCATCATGACGCAGCCCATCGCAATCAGCGGCGTGGTGGCAAAACCGAATTCTTCGGCGCCGAGCAGCGCCGCGACCACCACATCGCGGCCGGTCTGCAGCTTGCCGTCCGTTTGCACGCGGATTCGGCTGCGCAGATCGTTCAGCAAAAGCACCTGCTGCGTCTCCGCTAACCCAAGCTCCCAGGGAATGCCGGCGTGCTTGATCGAACTCAGCGGTGAAGCGCCCGTACCTCCGCTATCGCCACTGATCAGCACAACATCCGCGTGCGCCTTGGCCACGCCCGCCGCCACCGTACCCACCCCGACTTCCGCCACCAACTTCACCGCGATGCGGGCTTGCGGATTCACATTCTTCAGGTCGTAGATCAGTTGTGCGAGATCTTCGATGGAATAAATATCGTGGTGAGGCGGCGGCGAAATCAAACCCACGCCGGGGATGGAGTGTCGCAGGCGCGCAATGACCTCATCCACTTTGTGCCCGGGAAGTTGGCCGCCTTCACCCGGTTTGGCGCCCTGCGCCATCTTGATCTGCAATTCATCCGCATTGACGAGGTAGTTCGCGGTGACTCCAAAGCGCGCCGACGCGACCTGCTTTACCGCGCTCCGGCGCAGGTCTCCGTTCGCATCCGGCTTGAAGCGCTCTTCGTCTTCGCCACCTTCGCCGGTATTGGACATCCCCCCGATGCGGTTCATCGCGATCGCCAGAGTTTCGTGCGCTTCTTTGCTGATCGAGCCGAATGACATCGCTCCGGTTGTGAAGCGCTTCACGATCTCCTTGGCAGATTCGACTTCTTCGATCGGTACCGGCTTGGCGCCTTTCTTCAACTTCATCAAGCTGCGCAGCGTTGCCAGGTTGCTGCTTTGGTTGTCGATGAGTTCCGTGTATTCCTGAAAGGTCTGGAAGCTATTCTCCCGCACTGCCTGCTGTAGCGTGCTGATCGTCAGCGGGTTCAGCAGGTGATACTCGCCGTTGACTCGCTGATGGTAAGTTCCTCCCACCGCGAGTTCCGTCTCGGACTCAGTCAGGGGACGGAACGCGTGCTCGTGCTTCAACTGCGCTTCGCGGGCGACCACTTCGAGGCCAATGCCTTCCAAACGCGACGCCGTGCCTGAGAAATAAGCGTCCACCAGTCCCTTATTCAGCCCGATGGCCTCGAAAACCTGCGCTCCCTGGTAGCTCTGTAAGGTCGAGATACCCATCTTGGCAAAGGTCTTCAGTAAGCCCTTATTCACCGCTTTGATGAAGTGCTTCACGGCAAGTTCGGGAGTCACATGGTCCAACAACTCTCCCCGCCGCGCCAGGCTTTCCACGCTCTCCAATGCCAGATAAGGATTGATGGCGCTCGCCCCGTAGCCACTGAGCAGCGCAAAGTGCATCACCTCGCGAGGCTCGCCTGATTCCGTAATCAGAGCGACCTGGGTTCGCGTCTCCTCCTGGACCAGCAGGTTGTGCACGGCGGCCAGCGCCAGCAGGCTGGGGATGGGAGCATAATCCTTGTTCACTCCGCGATCGGAAAGAATCAGCAGCGTGTACCCGGCTTTTACCGCGAGCGACGCGCGCTGGCACAACTCGTCGAGCGCCCGCTTCAGCCCCGCTTCTCCTTCGCTGGCCCGGAACAGCGCCGGCAGCGTGATGGCCAGCAGATCCCCGGTTGAAACCCGGCGCAGTTTTTCCAGTTCGAGGTTGGTCAGCAACGGGTGCGCCAGCTTCAGCATGTGACAGTTCTCGGGCTCTTCCGAGAGAATGTTGCGCTCGGCTCCGATGTAGCTGATGAGCGACATCACGATCTCTTCGCGAATCGGGTCAATGGGAGGATTGGTGACCTGCGCGAAGAGCTGCTTGAAGTAGTTGAACAGCGACTGCGGCCGGTCCGAGAGACATGCGAGCGGCGTATCCGTCCCCATGGAGCCCACCGGCTCCTCGCCCTTCGTGGCCATCGGGCCGAGGATCATGCGCAGGTCCTCATCGCTATAACCAAACGCGCGCTGCCGGCGAAGCAGGGTTTCCGCATCCGGGTGGTGCATGCGCGAGGGCTTGGGCAACTGATCGATCGTGATCTGATTGTCTTTGAGCCACTGCGCATACGGCTGTCGCGAAGCCAGCCGGTGTTTGATTTCTTTGTCAGGGACGATGCGCCCTTCGACCGTGTCCACCAGGAACATCTTTCCCGGTTGCAGGCGGCCCTTCATCTTTACGTTTTCCGGCTCTATGTCGAGCACACCGGCTTCGGAGGCCATGATGACGAGATCGTCATGAGTAACCACGTAACGCCCGGGCCGCAGGCCGTTGCGGTCGAGGATCGCTCCGATGACTCTGCCGTCGGTGAAGGCGATGGCCGCCGGCCCATCCCACGGTTCCATCAGGCACGCGTGATATTCGTAAAATGCCCGCTTCTCCGGCTTCATGTGGGAATTCCCGGCCCACGCTTCCGGAATCAGCATGGCCATCGCGTGCGGCAGGCTGCGCCCCGCCTGCAACAGAAGTTCGACCGCATTGTCGAAATTGGCGGAATCGCTGCCATCGGGCGCAATGATGGGATAGAGCTTCTGGATATCGTCTCCGAACAAGGGAGACTGCAGTAGCGACTGCCGCGCGTGCATCCAGTTGACGTTCCCCTTGAGCGTGTTGATCTCGCCATTGTGCGCGATGTAGCGATAGGGATGTGCTCGCTGCCAACTCGGAAAGGTATTGGTCGAAAAGCGCTGGTGCACCAGACACAACGCGCTGGTCACGTCGGGATCGGAAAGCTCCTTGTAAAAATTGGCGATCTGCGGCGCCAGCAGCAGACCCTTATAGACAATCGTCCGGCAAGAGAGCGATGGGATGTGGAACACACTCGCATCCTCTATGCCGGACTTTGCCATCTCATTCTCGGCGCGCTTGCGCACCACATAAAGCTTGCGCTCAAACGTGTCTTCGTCGGTAAACGGCCCACATCCTATAAATATCTGCTGGATGTAAGGTTGCGACCCCCTCGCCACGCGGCCAATGGCGGCAGCGAAGACAGGCGTATCGCGCCAGCCGAGTACCGTCATTCCTTCCTCGCGCACAATGCGCTCCAGAATCCCTTCGCATTGCAACCGCTCATGTTTCTCCACCGGCAGAAATGTCATTCCCACGCCGTAAGCGCCGGGTGCAGGCAGGTCGAAACCCAACTGGACACACTTCCGCACGAAGAACTGGTGTGGGATCTGGAGCAGAATGCCGGCGCCATCGCCGGTCTCGGGATCGCATCCGCAGGCCCCGCGGTGCGCCAGGTTGAGCAGCACCTGGATTCCCTTGTTTACGATGTCGTGACTTTTATGGCCGCGAACACTGGCCACGAATCCGATCCCGCAGGCGTCGTGCTCTTGCCCAGGATGGTACAGACCCTGGGCGGGTGGAGCACCATTCGCTTTTTTCAGACGCGTCGTCATTGGCATCTTTTGCGGCATACTCCGCCGCTCGCGGGTCAGTTGTTCTTGAGTGGGGACTTTGCCCGCAAAGGCTACGGGGGGCCGCGCACTTCGGCTCAAGGAACACACTTCTGCAACCTACTAGTTACTGTCTTTTGGGCCGGAAAGTACAATTCAGAATTTCGATACAAAGGATGCAAATTTCAGAATTTCGACGCCCCCCGTGCGAAATCAGCCTAATTTCCCGCGAAACCTGCCAAATCCATTATAATCCGGCATAAACTTAATGGATTTCGATCAGCTCATCACGTTCCTGGAAGTGGCCAAACAGGGCAGCTTTTCGCGCGCCGGAGAGAAAGTTTTCCGCTCCCAATCGGCCGTCAGCGCCCAAATCCGCCAGTTGGAGCAGGAGTATGGCGATCGACTGCTCGACCGCTCGGGCAAGACCGTAAAACTGACCCCGGCCGGACAAGTCCTCTATGACTATGCCGAGCGGCTGAAACTGCTGCGCGAGGAATCGCTGATGGCGGTAGCGGACCATAGCCGCACCCCCCGCGGCACGCTTCGCGTCGGTGCCAACGAAGCGACCTGCCTCTACGTTCTGCCGGAGGTGTTTGCGGAATACTGCCGCCTCTACCCGCCCGTACAAATCAACATCTACCGGAATTTCAGCTACAAGATCACGGAGAAGCTGGAGAACGGCTCCATCGAAGTGGGTTTCCTGACTTTACCCATCCAGTCTTCGAGCCTGGAAATCCAACCGATCTTCCGCGACAAGCTGATGTTGATGGTGAGCCCCAGAAATCCCCTGGCCAGGCACAAAACGGCGTCCGTCCACGATATCGTCAAACATCCCTTGCTGCTCCCCAAGACAGGCCATACCCGAAGGCTCATGGATAAACTGTTCCGCCCTTATCGCGACGAGCTGCAAGTGCGAATGGAGCTGCCCAGCATCGGCATGATCAAGAGCTTTGTGGCCGCTGACCTCGGGGTGTCTATCATCAGCGCGTCATTCGCCAGCGATGAAGTGGCGTCCGGCAGAGTCAAACTGATTGACCTTGAGGATGCGGATCTTTTCCGCGAACTTGGACTGGCCTACCGCCGCGACCGAACGCTTTCCTGCGCCACCACTGCATTTATCGATGTCTTGCGTCAATGGACGACGTCAACGAAAAAGAAGCACGCTTCGCCTCAGGCGTGAACAGCCAATCTCGTACCGTAGGGGGCGATGGTGCCGCTCTCCCCAAGAAAGTCCACAAAGTCTTCGCTGGGTCACTCTTCACGAAAATGATCTTTGCTATTGCATTCATGGTCATCTCAAGAACAACCGCCAAAAACTTCTTCATCAATGTTTGCTCCACAAGAAATCGCACCCGTAGTTAAACCAGGGCGACGCCTTTGCACAACGCACAGGCCGCGTTAGATCCTTGCGCTCTGCGCCCGAAGTCACTCCCAGCTCGCTATAATGTTTTTTTGCTCTTCCCCCGCCATTTGCGCAGGGCGTCATGGAAAGGGAACTATGCCGACTGACGTAGTCATGCCCCAAATGGGCGAATCGATTTTCGAAGGAACCATCACCAAGTGGCTGAAAAAGCCCGGTGACAAGATCCAGCGCGATGAACCTCTGTTCGAGATTTCCACCGACAAGGTCGACGCCGAAATTCCCGCGCCCGCCAGCGGAATCCTTCAGGAAATCAAAGTTTCCGAAGGCACCACTGTTCAGGTCAACACCGTCGTCGGTGTAATTGGCGACGGCAGTGGCGCGTCCGCTCCCGCACCCGCCAAGGCCGCTGCTCCAACTCCCGCCGCTCCCGCATCCGCAAAGAAAGAAGCTGCCAAGGAAGCTCCGGCTCCGCCGCCCCCGTCCGCCGCCAGCGTTCCCGGCGATGAAGAAGGCTCCGACGTCCGCTCCTCCCCGCTCGTCCGCAAACTCGCCCGCGAGCACAACATAGATCTCGCCAAAGTAAGTGGCACCGGCACCGGTGGCCGCGTCACCAAGCAAGACATTCTCGATTTCGTCGAGCACCGCACGGCTGCTCCAGTTGCCGCCCCCGCACCCCGCCCAGCCTCAGCCCCTGCTCCCACTGTCATTCCAGGCGAGCTCGTACCCATGTCCAAAATGCGCAAGATCATCGCGCAGCGCATGATCGAATCGCGCCGCACCAGCGCTCACGTCCACTGCATGTTCGAGGTGGATATGACTCGCATCGTCAATTTGCGCAACAAGCTCAAGAACGGCTTCGAGCAGCGCTATGGCGCGCGGCTTACCTTCATGCCGTTTTTTGTGCGCGCTGCCATCATCGCCCTGCAGCAATATCCGATCGTCAACAGCTCCCTCGAAGGCGACAGCGTCCGCTACCACAAACACGTCAACGCCGGCATCGCCGTCGCGCTCGATTGGGGACTCATCGTCCCCGTTCTCAAAAACGCCGACGAACTCAACTTCCTCGGACTGCAACGCGGCATCACCGACCTCGGCGAGCGCGCCCGTACCAAGAAGCTCCTACCCACCGACGTCGAAGGTTCGACCTTCACCATCACCAACCCCGGCCAGTTTGGCGCCGTCTTCGGTCTGCCCATCATCAACCAGCCGAACGCAGCCATCATGGGCGTCGGCGGCATCACAAAACAGCCCCTGGTGATCACTGACAAAGACGGCGCAGATTCCATTGCCATCCGTTCCGTCGTTCACCTGACGCTGGGCTATGACCATCGCATCATCGACGGCGCCATCGCCGACCAGTTTATGGCTGTTCTAAAGAAGACTCTTGAAAGCTGGAGCGAAGAAGTCGGCTAGCGCGCAACATCTCGACGGTGCAAGTCACAACAAGTGAGCGTTACGGCATCTCTTTTCTCGAACCTATACCATCAGCCAGCGTGCTCCCGTGTCTGCGGTGCTAGGCAGCGGCGGACGCGGGCGAAGAGCAGGAGTCGGTGGCAAAGGCGATCATCGAGAAGCTGGGTCGTAGAAGGAGGTCCCCGCCAGCCATGGCGGCAGGGGCGGGAAAGGGTGACGTAGAATCAGAAGATCGTAAAACGCAGATTGCGGATTGCGTCGGGAAGGCGAACGGAACGCTGCATGGACATGACCTGGGTCACGGAACGAGTTGCGCTGGGTGGTGGGATCTGGAACGCGCGGAACATGGAAGAACTGGCGCAATCGGGTGTGACCCACGTGCTCAACATGCAGGTCGAGTTCGATGACCGGCCGCTGGCGGAGCCGCACGGGATCCGCGTGCTGTGGAATCCGACCGACGACGATTTTTTGCCGAAGCCGCCGGAACTGCTGAAACGGGGCGTTGATTTTGCGCTGGAAGCGCTGGACGAGCCGGAGGCGCGACTTTACGTGCATTGCGCCGCAGGGGTACACCGCGCTCCGATGATGACGCTGGCGGTATTATGTGCGATGGAGTGGGAAATGGAAGCGGCCATGGTGCGGATCGAGACGCGAAGGCCCGTGGTCGACTTCGCGGACGTGTATGTCGAGAGCGTGCGGCGGTTTCTGGAGTCGCGAGTTGAGAGCGAGCCGTGGAGTTGAGACCAAAAATGTGAATTGAGTCGGGAGGGGATATACGAAAGAGGCGCCGCTAGGTAAGTTCAAGGACTGTACTCTCTTTTATCTCGGCAAGAATATGATCGACTCACGATTGCCTGTGGCATAGCCGTTGCGGATCTGTCGTCAGTTCATGAGTGCACCATTTCGGGCCAATTTGCCGCCGAGCCGGAACCGGGTTCCGCGTTGACCGCCTCAACACGCCTCTGGACGGTTGGGACGAGACGCTGAGTACGTTGTCCTACTATACGATTTTGCAAACTTGGCGTGGCTGCGGTTCGGGCTCATTAATAAGGTGGCAGGGTTTTGTTGCAAGCTCTAAGTCATTTCGCAAGGCCATGAGTCCTCGCCGCGGCCTTGGTGGAGCCCTTCATGGCAGCTGGCGCACAGCGTAATCAGGTTTGAATCCTCATCCGAGCCCCGCTGACTTCGCAGTTGCTGGTGGTGAACCTGTAGATTGTTTCTTGAGCCACAGACTTGGCATGTCCAGTTGTCTCGTGCCAAGACCTGGCGGCAAAGCTCTTTGTACGAGTGGGGATCTAATCGTAAGCGTGGACGCTTCGCAAGCATTCGGGTCATGAAGCTTTCTGGACGAACTGGGACAGGAACTGCTGACGTTGCTCACCGGGTAAGAACTTGAAGAACCGGGTCATTGAGCTCAGCAGGATCTCCGGGTTGCCATTGTCCAGGTGCGCGCCAGCCAGAAAGTCCGCGCAGATCATCTCCAGACAGTAGCCGCGCGATTTGTCCGTGCCCAGCATCAGAGCTGCCGTTTCGATTGCCTGCTCGATGACCGGGATCTGGCTCTTGTAAACCTTGAAGTAGATCAGCTCCGACGGCTCCTCTTCTTTTCCCGTCAGTTCCTTCTCCACCTCCCGCCGAAAGTCCTCCTTCGGCATGGCGCGAGCTTTGTGCAACCAGGTTGCACAATCGAAGTGCTGACCGTCCCGGCGCGCGATCTTCGCTAGCTCCAGCCCCTTCGTCCATCCCACTTCCTTCAGTTCACGTCTCGCCTGCGGCGGCAGGTGCTCGTGGATCGACATCAGGTAGTATGCCTTCCTTCTCGATTCCGGAAACCGCCTCGCCAGAAACTCGTCGAACGACTTCAGGTTCTCGAGCCTCCAGTACTGTCCCGCTCGCACCTCGCACAGATACCTGCCGAGATCGACGAAGCGCGTGTCCCGCTCTGCCTCTTTCTGTCTTTCCCACGCCAGGATCTCGTCGATCTTGGTCAGAACGAAAAGAGCGCGCTTGCGACTGAGCTTCGGGGGCATCGGTGGATACCTAGTAAACAAGTTCGTCAAACAGACCAAGATCGACTCCTGGCTTGCGCACTAGGGCGGCTTCGACCAAGTCACGCTTATCGAGGCAGAGCCCGAGGAAGGGGCAGGTGGTGCACGGATTCTGTGGAAAGCGAATCCCACTATGCGGCAGGAACAGCCCGGACTCAATCCGTCGAACTGTGTCTTCGACCAAGGTTGCGAACTCCTGCCGCTGCTCGTCAGAAATGGTGGCCCGGAGGTACTGAACTTCGACCAGGCGCTTGCGCACGAAAACAACTTCGGTGACTTCGTCGAGCCCGGTCATCCACGAATAGCAGACGAGTTGCGGGTCCAGGGCGGAAATGCCGGCCGGCTCTTCCGGATATCGGGCAGAGGTAGTCTTCCATTCCAGAACGCAGGGCGTGCCGTCCAGTTCACCAATGGCGTCGACGTACGAAGCAAAACTGTTGCCGGAAGCCAAGGTCCGATTGATCTGAATCTGCTGGGTGGAACGAGGGAGCCGAATGCGAACCCGGCCGTCCTGAGCGAAGCGCTCCAGCAACTGGATGCCTTGTTGCAGCATGCGGTCCCAGGTGTCGTTGCCGGAATAGGTCAGGCCCATGTCCTTACACAAGCCCCACTGCTCGAACAGCACAGCCGCCGGGTCTTCCCGGCGAAAAAGGGCGGCGACGGCCTGTTCGAAGGCTCGGCCGAAGAGCATGGGTGCGCGAGTGTCTTTTTCCTGCCATCCGTCCAGGTAGCGGTGCCGGTAACGTCGCGGGCAGCTCAGGTACTGGCTGATCTGGGTGTAGGAATAGGTCATCGCGTGGCCTCCTCGGTGTTGGAGCGAGAAACACTGGAAACCGGAGCCGCGGACAGTTCTTCCCACTGGCTGGCTGGGGCGAAGCCGTCGAGGTTGATCAGCGAAATGCCGTTGATCACGGTGTGGCTGATCTTGACGACACCGCGAAGTCCGGGCAAAGCCTTCTCATCGACCTGCTCGTGAGCGAGAAGTTCTGGATCATAGAGGAAATCCCGCAGGAACCAGCCCAGCTTCCACATTGCTTTCTGGGTGCAGTAAAGGCGACCCACAATGGACTGACCGGCCAGAGTGCGGGGTTCGAGAATGGAGAGTCGGAGGACATAGAACGGTTTGTGGGCATGCCAGCGGAACTGGGCGCCATCAACGCGTACGAGGAAGATGCCGTCGGGAATCTCCGGACGGGAATCACGGGCAGTCTCGGCAAGACCGGGGACTTGGCGTTTCATGCGACCACCTCTTGTTTCGGGGGCGTGTAGCTGTTGAGCTGGCAGAGCAGCGCATTGCGGTCCTTCTCGGCCCAATCGGCCAGTTGCCGGACGAAGTTCTCAACCTGTTCCCTGCTGGCTTCTCGGAGCGTCTTCGTGCCGCAAAAATCGACGGCATAGGCTTTTACGAGTTCGGCGTCGAGCTTGTGCTGGCGGATGATCTGGCAGAGACGGTCGCGGACTTTGGGGCCCACGCCATTCCCGTTTCCATTCGCGTTTTGGGGAGGAAGCTTTTCAACCGGATTCGGAATTGTCCCGATTTCCTCGACCGAGCAGATACCGATGCCGTAGGCCTTGCGCAGAGCGCGATTGACGGCTCGCGTCTCGGCTACGCGCATCTCTGCCCCGCGGACAAGCGGTGAGACGTTCGACGGGTCGGCGTCGCCGTATCCTACGAAGTGTTGCGTTTCCGACTTGGCGACGGTTGCTTTGAAGACCCAGCGGCCCTCTTTGGGATTGGAAACGCCTTCTGCCAATTCTGTCGTTATGCTTAAGCACCGCCGCCTTTGTGCGACTCGCAGCAAGCCGGAATGAGTGACATACCATCCTGCATCAAGCATTAGCACGTCGCCACTCCGTACTGAGAGGCCAAGCATACCGCTTAGCTCTCGAAGATCTAGCATTTGCGAACTGGTGACATGAGGATAAAGTTGCTTGACTGCGCGCAAATTCTCACGTATTAGCTTTGCCTTAGACCGAATACTAGAAGCTCGCATGCTGATAGACCTCGCTGTGAGATATCAAAAAGATATCAAATTGATATCACACTGTCAAGGTCGTTCGGAGCAAAGGTGCGCTCAAAGAAAATGCCAGGACGTAGGGTTGCTCTGTTGCTCAGAATCCAACAGGAGCTCAAAGATCAGCTTACCGACCTTGCAAAACATGAACATCGCTCATTGAATCAGCAGATAGAGTTTCTGCTAGAGGAGGCTCTTTCCGGGGCAGCTAAGAAACCGCAGAACGACACCTCCCATTAATGAAGAAGGTTTAGAGTTTTCCCTTGATGAGTCGTCAGTGATCGATCCCGTCCAACCAGCGCGGATAGATGGCGAGGGCGTTGAGGTTCTTGTGCGCTACGAGCGGTACGAATCCGCCATTGAGAACAAGGTATATCGGCTATGAATCAGCTTGAGCGAATCCGGCGGATTCGGCAAGGTGAGCATTTGCGGGCCCCCGTCGCAGTTGATTTTGCGCTTCACTCCGACAGTCCCCAGGTCGAGTCCCTTCACAGCGAGGCCAAACGGAAGAACCCGGGAGTGAGGCAAATTGGGCCCCCGGCCTTTGCTTACTTAGAGCGGGGGGGGCCAGGGTTGGGTAGACAGCCAGATTACGAAACGAAGCCAAGAAGTGCTCTGTTTTCAACGAATCAATTAAGAAAGCCTGACGAGTTCCGAAATATCGGGAATCGTATTCCCTGATATCTGCTGAAAATCCCCTGTTTGTTCAAGGTCGTCACGCCAACAAATCCAGCGGAATCAGTGCCATATGTAAGGATGGCGCGGCATTTTAGGCGCCCAGAATAGAGGAATTCCCTGTATTTTTCCCTGTTTGCAGGGAATTCTCGCGGAGAAGCGGCTCGTGGCGAGGTCCTTGCCCCAATGCAGTCTGGATGTCGCGACGGCTGGAGGCCTCAATCCTGCAGCGCTGCATATTAAAGTTAATCTCTCTGACCGCCGCCGCACCTGAATCGCATACGTTGTCTGCAAGGTAACGCCACCGGTCAAGTGACGGAGCACGTTCCTTGAGAGCAGTTGGCCAGCTCCCACACAACCGACGTGGGGTTCTGGAAATGTCACCAGCATTCTCCGGGTTGTGTTTATTTCCGAAAGCCCCCTGCGGTATGCTAAATGGATTCAGCTGTTCTGCTCCGATAACAGATCCAAAACATTCATCGAGGATGCGGGAATGAAGGCTACGTCAAAGATCGCGGTGTTTGATACCACTCTGAGAGATGGCGAACAGGCAGCGGGAACCCGCCTGGGAAGTCGTGAC
>Ga0074045_10002657_pt1 | contig 16459 bp, 11 predicted proteins | sample BogForMeECP23OM2_FD_94442 | JGI IMG/M metagenome (GOLD analysis project Ga0074045, IMG submission 94442) | Bog forest soil microbial communities from Calvert Island, British Columbia, Canada - Bog Forest MetaG ECP23OM2 | ecosystem: Environmental > Terrestrial > Soil > Wetlands ...
CGACGGATGTCACTGTTGACCTGAAGGATCCCATCGCTCTTAAATACGCGATAAATGCCAATGTCGATCTTGAACCCAGAATTCATATGATGAATGTCTTCGGCTTTGATTTCACGACCACAATGGGTTCGTTTACCGTGCGCGGCGAGTATGCCTACTACAACAACAAGTACTATATGCGTAAATTTGATTCCGTCCTGGATGACCTTCTTACGTCGCAGGAAAGAGATACGATTCTCGCTCAATTCTTGAAAACTTATATCGATTCCCTGGGAACCGCGACGACACAGACGTTTCATTTTGACCCGGACGTCGATATTCAGGAAGATTCCATGAAATACGGATTGGGGCTAGACTACATCCATGGCGACTCAAGCGTCAGTGTGCAATGCATCCAGGAATTCATCCCGCATTATGATTCATCAAGGCCGGTATATTTCATCAAAGACGGTTTTCATACAATGGTCACTTTCATGTTTAAACAATTTTTACTTCAAAATACCCTGGAGATCAACCTGGGGGGAGTTTATGATGTGGAGTTTCAGGATATTATGCTCAAACCGTCCATCAAGTACAACTTCACAAATAATTTGCAGGGTATCATCGGCGTATTAATCATCGCCAGCAGTCATGATGACTCCATGCTGGGACAGTACAGTAACAATGATGAAGTATTTGTAAAACTCAAATATTCATTTTAGTAAATTGAGGTGATTGTATGACCATCAGCAACGACATTATAATCTATACAACCGTATTTGTTCTGAGCTTCATTACATTCTACGCTTTCATCAGGATCGGCGTCAAAAGTATTGCCGGTACGGTAACCGCCAAACCCGTATTATTTTTTATTTTTTCTTTCATCATAGTGGGTATCCTCGGGATCGGCGCTAGAAACCTGACATTCGAACCCGATCTCAAGATGCTGCTGCCGAATGATTTTCCTTCGCGCACGGTATTTGACAAGATTACCAATGCATTCGGCGGCATTGATACTATCTATATCAGCGTAACGGCAAAAAACGGAACCATTTGGAACCAGCACACGCTGTCACAGATACGCAATATCAGCCAAACATTAAAAACCGCTTCTTATGTGGATAAAGTCCTTTCCATAACCGAAGTGAAGTCAACCTCCAACGATAATGATATCATGAAGGTCTATCCCCTTTTTCCGGAAGATACCGCCTCATTGGGTCCGGCGGAAATGGACAAAATACGAACCGACGCGAAAGCCAATGACATGATTTCCACACGCCTGATAAGCGCTGACGAAAAATCGGCACTCATCGCCGCGACAGTAAATCTCCATATCCCCGTAAAATCGCCGGACGGTCAAACAACATACCGCTGGATCTCCGATAATGATATCTGCAAGCGCATGCCTGATAAGCCTGATGAACCGACCCTGCTCAACATCATGAATAAATACGCGGACCCCGCTTACACGCTGACGCTTACCGGTTTTCCTTATTTAAGATACAAGATGCAGCTTCAAATGGCTTCTGATATGAAGATTTTTCTCATTTTGGGCCTCCTGGTCATGCTGGCCTTTCTCTATGCCAGTTTCAGGACAATACGGGGCATGCTTCTCCCTCTCACCATCGTCCTGATGGGACTTGCGGCATCCTTCGGTTTCATGGGATGGATGAAAGAGAAGATCACCCTGCCCTTCCTGCTCATGGGACCGATGCTTATCGCCATCGCCCATAACTATGGAACACAGCTCATCGCAAAGTATTATGAAGACGTGCAGGATGCGGCAGGGCCGTTTACACGGGACGCTATCAAGTGCATCGCGGGAAACTGCATCGTCTCAATCGGTTCACCGGTTCTTATTTCGGCGGTCACTGTAATCGTCGGTTTCGTAACGATGATCTCCCATCCCATCAGGGGGCTTGCGCTGCTCGGATTTTTCTGCGCCTTCGGCATCATTGTTTCGTTCATCCTGACCATCATTCTCACGCCGGCCATCCTCTCCATGCTCAACATACCGCAGATGCTGATCGACAAAAACCATGGGACAAAAACGGATAAAATATTGCAGTCGATCGCGCGATTCACCATCGACAAAAAGATCGCGATGTTCGCCGGCGTGATGGTTCTTGCCGCCGCCTGCCTGTATTTTATTCCGAAAGTAGAGGTTGACGCGAATTTTATGAATAACTTCCCGAAGAGCGGGTCTATATACAAAGACGCCGAATTCATCGGCAATCAATTCGGCGGATACAGCACCCTCAATATCTTTATAGAGTCAACGCACCCGGTGGCGAATAATTCGCCTGAAGACGGCCCGATGAAGAATCCGGAGATATTGAAGTGGATGGAAGATTTTCAGAAATTCGCGTGGGGGCTGACCGACCCCAAAACACATAAAAAACTTATCGGCGATGCCCTGTCGATGTCCGATTTTGTTTCTTATATGAATAAGACCATGAAAAACGACCCGAATGAAAACAGGGTGCCGGACAGGCGTGATCTTATCGCGCAATACCTGCTCTCCTATGAAAGCCAGAGCGAGGGAGATTTTTCCAATCTTGTCGACTATAAATACAATAAGGCGCAAATTATAGTAAGGCTGCCGGACATGAGCACCGCCCGTTTAAATTATCTCATTTCCCATTTAAAACAGTATATAAAGGAGCATCCGAATAAGGATATTCAGATATCCTTTGGAGGAACGGTCGAAATGGTTGCCGAAATCGGGTCGATGATTGTCGGCGGACAGCTCTGGAGCCTTGCGTTGAGTGTCATTATCATCATTGCCTGCTATATGATTTTCTTCAGGTCATTTACCGCGGGCATACTCGCCGCGATACCGCTTTTTTGCGCGATAACCCTGGTATTCGGTCTCATGGGAATTTTAGATATAAAGCTGGATTATATCACGGCAACCATAACAGGGATCAGCATTGGCGCGGGTACGGACTATACGGCGTACTTTCTCTGGAGATTGAGGGAACGATCCCGGGTCCGTGGAAACATTGAAGAGGGCTATGTCGATACAATGACATCGATTGGCAAGGGAATTGTGTATAACGGATTTTCCGTTGTTGTCGGGTTTTTCGTTTTCCTGTTCAGCAATTTTTTGCCAATCCGATTCTTCGGCTTCCTGGTTTCGTTCTCAATTCTTGCGTGCATCGTCAGTACGCTCACCATTCTTCCTGTTGTCGTCTTTATGGTAGGGCCAAAATTCCTTACTCAAAGAGAGGCCGGGACGATTTTGCTCGCGGACTATTCTGCTGAGGAACCATTCGCCGAATCGAAAATACCGGTGTACGCGGATGGTATTCCTGTGGAGGCAGAAACCGAAAACGAATAGACATGTCGAATAAATACTTTATACCGCTTCGATACCAAATGTAGGGATCGTTCCCCGAACGATCCGAGCGGCGCGTTTGGGAAACGCGCCCTACTGCCCTGATGCCCTGATGCCATTGGCTCCGACCCTTGGGCGTCGTGGCAACCTATCTTTAACTTTTATCCTTTCTCAAAAACTGATATTTCAAGACCCCATCATTCCTTTTGTCCCCCGAATTCCATTCTACATTTTGACCGCAGTACCGTAAACCAAGACCTCTGTTACGCCTTGTGCAAATTCAGTAGCGTCATATCTGACCGCAATTATGGCATCAGCATTCATCTCTGCGGCATGCTTAATCATTCGATCATAGGCTTCCTGACGCGCTTTTTCGCAAGCCCTGGCATAAGATTCGATGTTACCACCCACTATTTGCTTAAGACCGCCCAAAATCCCTTGCGCGATGTTTGGACAGTGAACGACGATTCCACGAACAATACCCAGATAGGTCTTAATAGTCCGGCCAGCAATGTCATTACCTGTTGTTACAATCATTGATTACCTCCATTTAAATATGACAATTAATATGTTTATTGTTTTTTCTGATTTTTCATTGGGGGCGTTCCCCTGTGTCACGCTAAGCCCTTAACATTATGGTTTTAATTGCCCGCCAATCAGTCGTCTCGTTTGCTGTATGCCAGAGATCGTAATTTGTCTGGGAATAATTCTGGGGTAAAATCAGTATACGAAGTCGGGGGGACAGTATACTTAATTATCCTTGAAAAAAGATTCCTGACGTCGGTTGCCTCGCTGAGTAATGTGATGGGGCATACCCGGAACGACTATTCTTTCTGTTCTGTCCATTTTTATTCATATATGAAACAGGCCGGCATGTCAATAATTAAGTATACTGTTCCCCCGAATTCCCGTATCACCTATAAAACTTTATACCGCTTCGATTCCAAAGGATAACGAGGCGGCAAGAAGGAGGTTCCGGAAACGTATATTAACATACGTTGAGGAAGCCGACGACGATGCGAACAAAGTTAGCCGAAGGAAGCGGACGGTATCACCTATAAAAACGTAGGCCTTGTCTTTACACCCGCCAATCCCGCGCACCTGAAGGTACGCACTACGAATACCAGTACATGACCTGGCACGATTTAGCCGTGGCAAGCTCATGATTCTAATAAAAGCATATTAATGCAGGGATCGAACGCCTGCCGATCCGAGCGGCGCGTTTGGGAAACGCGCCCTACACTTTAGAGAAAACGAAGGCCTTGTCTTCAGAACCGCTAACCCTGCGCACCTGCCTGCGACGCTGCCAACAAAGTTAGCCGGACCGGGAGCGCATGTCGCAAGGGGAGCGCATTATAAATAAAAACTTTTCACATTACCGGTAATTTACCACCTGACAGGTGGTAAATTACAAAGCGAAAGGGTAAAGACACGCGGGTGAAGATTGTTTTCATTTCCTTTGATATCATGGTATAGAAAACGCGAATTTTGGCGTTTTTTTTAGTGTTTGAGTTGCGCGATTCAAGAAAACTAACAACCGGATATGCTAAATAAAATAAATATCAGCTCCCAAAAACAAAAGCTTATCATTTATGTCATTTTAACGGTTGTTACGCTGGCTGTTTACTGGCAGGTGAATCAATTTGACTTTATCACTCTTGATGATCACGTTTATGTCACCGAAAACAATCATATTCATTCCGGAATCACGCCCACTGGATTTCGCTGGGCATTTTGTACAAAATATCTTGGCTTATGGAATCCGCTCGTTTGGCTTTCCTTTATGTTCGATTATCAGCTTCATGGTTTGAATGCCGGCAGCTATCATGTGACCAATCTTATCCTGCATATATTTAGCACGCTTTTACTCTTCTGGCTTTTTTGCCGCATGACAGGAGCACTCTGGCGCAGCGCCTTTGTCGCGGCGCTCTTCGCGCTTCACCCGCTCCACGTGGAATCGGTTGCCTGGATAGCAGAACGTAAAGATGTCTTAAGCGCTTTTTTCTGGATGCTTACCTTATGCCTTTATGTTTATTACACGGAAAAACCGGTTATAAAAAGATATCTGCTTGTTGTGTTTTCTTTTGGGTTGGCTCTTATGAGCAAACCCATGGTTGTCACCTTGCCCGTCATCATGATTCTTCTGGATTACTGGCCGCTTGATCGTCTTAGTTCACGAAAAACAGCAGCCAAAGAACCAGAAAATATTTCCATTGACGCAAATAAAGGAGAAAAGAAGAACAAAGTAAAACAGGAAACTCTAAAGAAAGACATCTCTTCACCCCATGCGCGGAAATTACCGGAAACAAAAATTGCGGGAATAATTCCGTTATGGCAGCTATGGGAAAAAACACCTTTTTTTGTTTTGTCAGCAGTTCTCGTCGTCATCACGCTTTATACCCCGAATGAACAGGGAACATCCCTGAAAGTTTTTTCTCTGGCTTCCCGGCTGGCCAACGCTCCTGTTGCTTTTGTGAATTATCTGTTGAAAACATTCATGCCGAATAACATGGCTGCTTTTTATCCTTTTTCCGATCGACTTCCTCTGGGGCAAGTCCTGGGAGCTGCTCTTGGGATTATAGTTATCAGCGCTGCCGTTATTAGAATGGCAAAAAGATTGCCGTATCTGTTTTTTGGATGGCTGTGGTACGCGATAACTATCTTACCGGTTATCGGAATCATTCAGATTTCAATAACAACACCATACTCTATGGCTGACCGTTACCATTATCTGCCCTCTATCGGTATCGCAGTTATGCTGGCCTGGGGCATTCCGCTTTTGATTAAGCCTGAAGTCACGCGTAAAAAGATTTTATTCCCGGCATCAATAACCTTTCTTACCGTCCTGGCGGTTTTAACCTGGCAGCAATGCGCTTATTGGAGGGACAGCATAGAACTTTGGAATCATGCTTTGCAGGTAACAAAAGATAACTATGTTGCGCATAACGGTTTGGGTATTGCTCTATTTGACCAAGGGAAAATCAAAGAGGCGGTAGATCATTATAATAAGGCGATCAGCCTGAAACAGGATTTCGTATATGCCTACAACAATAGAGGTAATGCTTACTATAAACTCGGCCAGTATCAGAGAGCCATTGAGAACTTTAATGAGGCAACTCGTTTGAAACCGGATTATATTGATGCCTACATCAAAATGGGTAATGCTAACTCCGTCCTCGGTCAATATCAGAGAGCCATCGAGAACTACAATCAAGTAACTCGTCTGGAACCGGATTATGTTGATGCCTACAACAATAGAGGGGGCGCTTATGCCAGCCTTGGGCAGTATCAGCGTGCAATAGATGATTATAATGAAGCTATCCGTCTGAAACCTGATTATCCATATGCTTACTATAATAAAGCTTGCGCATTCGCTCATCAAAAAAAAGTTTCGCTGTCTTGCAACTGGTTACGGTTAGCAATGGAACGAGGATATAATATTGGGGATTATATTAAAGAAGATAAAGATTTTGACAATATAAGAAACAAATCATGTTTTATTGATCTTCTCAAAGAATCGAAGAAATGAACAGGCCTGCGCAAAAAGTTTGTGCATTTGGGAATTTCAAAACATTAGAATGGGTTCAAGGTAAATGATTCTGCCATTGATTTTTTAACATTACTTTCTTTCAAATGGTAATCCTCAAATTCTTAATGACGGTCGTATGCTTGATAAGGTGGCAGCAGCAACCGGCATAATTTTTATTCGGAATTGTTTACTTGACAAACAATGGCTATTACAGAGGTCAATAAAATATTGATTATGGAAAGAATGAGCTGATCTGGAAAAATAGGACAGTGACATAAGTGGATGAACTGCTCTATAATGCAAGAAGAAGAAAAGCACTATTAAAATAGATTTTATTCTTGAATAATCTTCAATAACTCATAGAAACAATAAAGAGCTGGTCTACGACCTTGCGCTGGTTGAACCTGAAAAACAACCTCTTCATCTACTAAAAATTTCAAAATTCGAGCAATGCTTGGCTTAGGAATCTTTGTCTGAGCAGCAAACAGAGTACTTGTGAATATAGGGCTTTGAAACAGAAAATCTACAACTTGAAAAGAGAAATGGGAATGTGTAACTTCTGCAACTTTTTTTCTGTGGATCTCCCATAGTGATCTGACGTCTTTAACTTTCTTACTATTATCTTTGGCTTGTTCAATTATTGCTTTTAGAAAGTATTCAATCCATGGATTCCATGCATCTTCTTCTGAAATTGCTTCTAATTTTGAATAGTATTCCTTTCTGTTTCTTTCAAAAAAGGCACTAATGTAAAATACAGGATTACGTAGAAGCTTCTTGTCCCAAAGAAATAGAGGTATCAATATTCTTCCTATTCTTCCATTTCCGTCAAGAAAGGGATGTATTAATTCCATTTGGGCATGAATTATCGATAACTGAACCAATTTATCTCTTTCTTCGTGGTGACAATAATGTTCCCAATTATCCAAATATTCTCCCAATAATTGTGGCGATGGTGGAATGTAGGTTGCTTGATCCATCGGAGTACCGGGTGCACCTATCCAATTTTGAGAAGTCCTAAATTCCCCTCTTGCTTTATATTGACCTCTTACGCCATCCAAAAGCTCAGAATGAAGACCTTTTATCAGGTTTAAACATAAAGGACGCTCTATCAGCTCACTTTTGGCAATTTCCATCGCTTTTCTATAATTCAAGACCTCTTCAATATCATCATGTTTATTAGATGCCATGGTGTCTGGAGCAACTTCATACTCAAGGACTTCCTCTAATGTTGCCTGAGTGCCTTCAATCTTGGATGACAAAACGGCTTCTTGTGTCATTAAAGGTGACAAGAATATCTCAGAATCTGGTATACTTTCTAGTAACCCATCATAGCGTGCTAATGAAGCATTTGCTTCAGCAATTAGACTGATTAAAGAAGTCCAATCTAAACTTTCTAATGGCAAATATTTTGGTTTAAACGGAGTTTTCATTTTAGCCTTTTTCACATTTTTTACTTGTGTATCATTTTATTATAAAAAAGAGACGCAAAAGTCAATCAAATTTCGTAAGTATTTCAAATTTAGTAAGTCGAGATTAAAAGTATTGATAAAATAACAATTTGTGATTGAGTAGCAAACCAGGAACTTTAGATTCTTCTCCAAGTGTTCTAGATCATCTAAGAGTTAGTGTGAGACACAAAAGAGTTTGTTCTAATTATATGATACACAAACTAGTAACTCTAGATTCATCTCTAAGTGTTCTAGATCATCTAGGAGTTAATATGAGACACAAAAGAGTTTGTTCTAATTATATGATACACAAACTAGTAACTCTAGATTCTTCTGTGAAAAAATACGATTAATTTAAGAACTTTCAAATACTACAATTCAGCTTAATCCTCAAATTCTTAATGACGGTCGTATGCTTGATAAGATGCCGGCAACAACCGGCATAATTTTTTATTTTGTTTGTTTTTCTTGAACAGTAAGGGTAGAAAGGACGATCTTTTTCAAAATGAATGATAATAAATTAAAACCCGCAAGTTTTTGTTAGTGATATTTTCGGGTCTGCGTTGTATTAATAACTTCCGTAGGAGAGAACAGAAAATGAAAAGACTGGTCTTATATTGTTTCGTTGTTTTACTTATTCTTTTAGTCACAGCCTGCAGCAGCAACAATTATGGCAATTCCTTCAACATTGATACTCAACATAGAATAGAGACCGCGGTTAACGGCAAACTCGCGTCATACGGCGGTAAAGACCCTATACCGGGAGCTGTTGTCGGTATATGGGCGCCAGGCAAAGGGACTTTTGTCAAGGGCTTCGGTTATGCTAATCTTTCTAAACGGGAAAAAATGAATGTTAAAGACAAATTTCGTGTTGGCAGTAATACAAAAACCTTTGTCGTATCGGTCCTGCTGCAATTAGTGGATGAGGGGAAAATAAGTCTCGATGATAAATTGAGCAAATTTCATCTGGGGATAAATGTTCCCAATGCTCAGAATATTACGGTCCGGGAACTCTGTAATATGACAACCGGCCTTTTCGAGGCATACCATTCCCCGCAATTGGATAATGTGGATATTATTCAAGCTAAAAAATTCACTCCACAGCAACTGATTGCGATAGCCATCAAGAACCCGCCGGATTTCGCTCCGGGCAAGAAGTGGGGTTATAGCAATACGAATTATCTGCTCCTTGGACTAATTATAGAAGCAGTCACGGGAAATAAAGTCCAAAATGAGATAAGAAACCGGCTGATCATTCCTTATGCTCTGAATAACACCAGTTTCCCAACTGACGACCCCGGTATGCCCGAACCTTTCAGCCACGGTTATACCCTGGTAAACGATAAATGGGAAGACCAGACTTTCTTATTGCCTCCGTCTTTGTCTTGGGCAGCCGGAGCTATGATATCGGACATGGAAGACATGAAAAGATGGGTCAAAGCGTATGTGACGGGAAGCACAAATAGCGCATCAACCCAGGCCCAGCGATTAAACTGCGTTGATACGGGCAAACCGAACATGAAGTTCGGGCTTGGCATAGGATGCACCGGAGGTTGGTACGGCTACACGGGAGGCATCCCGGGTTATAACACAGCTGCGTATTACCTGCCGTCAGCGGACGCTACAATAATTATCTTTGTAAATAGCCAGGTGGAACAACCGGCTCCGGGTATTGCTAATTCAATAGTTCATGATATTACCCGGATTCTCTTTCCGCAAAACATCGCTTTCTATTAAATTATGGCGTGATAAAGGCTTGTTACTGCAACTAATTAGAATGGTCAGTTCAAAATGGTTATAATCATGAAAACATATTGGAGCAAGTGGTATGGCGGATATGAATTGAGAAATAAAAAATGGCTGGCTTCTAACTTAAATTGTAGTAATATTATTTGGGGGCGGGTTAGCCAAAGTTTGCTTTTCCAGGAGAAACCACATGAAACAGGTGCGATTTTTTGCGTGCATATTACTAATTACGTTATTTAGCTTTTTTATTGCAGGAAAGACCTTTTCCTCTGAAAAGACGCTGGCCACAGAAAATGTGGTCAAGGGAGAGCAAGAGAAGGATGCCAGGGAAGAGGCTTTAATCAAAGAAAAATACCCGAATGCGATTCGTACTCCATCAGGTCTGATGTATATTATCTTGAAGGAAGGAAATGGTGCAACACCAACAAGCGGGGCACTTTTAGAGGTTCATTATACCGGCAGGTTACTTGATGGAACTAAGTTTGACAGCTCGGTGGATCGAGGACAACGATTTCTGTTTGTGGTCGGGACAGACAGGGTAATCAAAGGTTGGGATGAGGCTTTTCTAACAATGAAAAAGGGAGAAAAACGTATTCTCATAATACCACCTGGTCTGGCTTATGGCGATAAGGGTATGGGAACAATTCCACCTAATGCAACTTTGATTTTTGAAGTGGAACTTTTTGATTTTTTCAAATAAGCGCTCAAATGCTGCAAGAGTCCATGGTTGACGCGGGACAGAGTTACCTGCAAGATGTGCCGTTTATATCTCCACAGCACCATTAATAAATCCTCTATTTTTTCTTCAAAGAGATTCCCTCTCGGATGAATGTCAGAACTGGGGATAATAAATTGAAACCTGCAAATTTTTGATAATAATATTTTCGGGTCTGCGTCGTATTAAAAACTTCCTGAAAGTCTCAATTTCCATATTTCTAATTTTATGCTATGTTACAACCAGTAATCGTTAAACAATGCTACGGCATGATTTCGCTTTAATTAATTGCAGTAAATTATAAATTTTAAAATCCGAAAGATTATCGATAAATCTCTCCATTGGTAAGCAGACTATGAAAGTTTCGCTGATTGTATGTACCCATAACCGTGCATCTCAACTCCCTGATACCTTCAAAACAATAAACAAGTTAACATGCTCATTTCAATGGGAACTTATTATAGTTGACAACGGTTCAAGCGATCATACAAGAGCTACGATTGAGCAGTTTCAAAAATCTTTTCCAGATAAAATTTTAATTATTGACGAACCGCAGCCCGGTCTTGGCCGTGCCAGAAATCGCGGATGGATGGCGTCACAGGGAAATATAGTTGCTTTCACTGATGACGATTGTTATCCGGATGAAAACTTTCTCAACTGTGTAATAAAATGCTTTGAAGAAGATCCTGAATTGGGATTCATCGGAGGGCCGGTACTGCTGCACGATCTTACAGATTACCGGATTACCATTCAGGAGAAGGAATGCCGTGAAGATATTCCGCCGTATTCATTCATCCCGGCAGGTTTAATCCACGGAGCTAATTTTACATTTCGCAGGACAGCGCTAGAAGAGGTTGGGGGATTCGATGAAATGTTTGGTGTCGGAGCTCTGTTTACCTGTGCGGACGTTGACATTCTTGCCAGGATGTCCGATGCCGGATGGCCTGGCGCTTATGATCCGCGTCCCATCGTTTTTCATCACCATCGGCGCAAAACCGCGGAAGAGGCGTTTCAGCTTATGAAGCAGTATGACAGGGGCCGGGGTGCCTATTACGCCAAATGCCTGATTAACTCATCTCAACGCGTTCTCTATTTGAAGAATTGGTGCAGGAGCATTCTCTTGCAGAACATGGGAACGACGTTCCGGGAGTGCAAAGCCGCTCTGGAATATCTCATTAGAGCAAGAGCTTCTAAATTTCTTTCTCCGTGAAAAGAACCAATTACCGATTGCTGCTGAAACGAGGAACTTCTATCAATAATAAACTCTGTTCATGACCGATGACAAATATTGGTATCATACCCGAATTATTTGTTCAAGATTCCCTGTTCAAGATTCCCTGTTCAAGATTCCCTTGACATCTATGGCCGCAATTTCTATACTCCTTTAGCAAAAGGAAGTTCTTCCCGGGTGCAAATCTTTACAATAGTAGAAAATCTATTCTTATGAAAAAACTTCTCATTTACGGCGCAAACTTTGTGGATACCATCAGGCTTGTGCGTGCGATAAACGCGCGTAAGTCTGCCTGGGAGATTGCAGGTATTATTGATGATAACCCGGAACTTGTTAACGCCCGGATTTGCGGGTATCCGGTTCTCGGCAACAATGAATATCTGAAGGAATATATTGCACGGTTTCCTGATATATATGTTTTTAATAATGTAAATCCGTCAATCGCGATTCATAAACTGATTGGCGAACGTATAGATGCGTTACAGGTGCGAGTGCCTTCCCTTGTCCATCCCGATATAGATATTGAACATGTCACTATCGGTAAAGGGGTTTTCATCCCGCACGGATGCATTCTCGGATGTGATACGGTTATTGGTGATTATGTGACATTTCGATACGGCGTTACTATAAGCCACAATGTGAAGATCGGCAATTATGCTTTTATCGGTCCCTGTTCCGTTTGTACTGGCAATACGGTTATTGAGCCGGAAACGTATCTTGGAGCCTGCTCCACCGTTATAAATCAAGCGACTATCGGACGCGGCAGTGTTGTCGGCGCTTCAACACTGGTTAATAAGAATATTCGTTCCGGTATTACCGTTATCGGGATACCGGCTCGTGAACTGGATAAATGTTAATATGGTTAGAGAAAAAAATAACGATTTGATTATAAACCTTGCCCCGACCGGCATGATTTCGACACGCGCGATGACTCCGCACATTCCGCTGACACCTCGTGAGATTATTGCCGATGTTTTAAAATGCAGAAAGCAGGGTATCACGACTGTTCATCTGCATGCGCGTGATGATAACGGCGAGACGGCATACAGCAGAGACATATACGCCGAAATCATTAGAGGCATACGAAAAATTGATAAGGACATTGTTCTTTGTGTTTCTACAAGCGGACGCAATTTCAGTGATTTTAAAAAAAGAGCGGACGTTCTCGATCTGGATGGTGATTTAAAACCGGAAATGGCCTCTTTAACGTTAAGCTCTCTCAATTTTAACAGGACGGCCAGTGTAAATTCTCCCGACATGATTCAGGATCTGGCGAAGAAAATGATGGCAAAAAACATCAAGCCGGAACTTGAAGTCTTTGACGTTGGCATGATTAATTACGCAAAATACCTGATCAAAAAGGGATTGCTTGCGCCACCCTATTATTTTACTCTCCTGCTTGGCAATATCGCCTGTGCTCAGGCGAATCTTATGCATCTGGGTTACATGATAAATGAACTTCCAACTGAATCTTTTTATTCCGTCGCCGGAATAGGCCATGCGCAGCTTCCCATGAATGCTGTTTCGATTGCATACGGCGGAGGTGTCAGGGTAGGGCTTGAAGATAATATCTGGTTTGATGAAGAGCGTACAGTACCTGCAACGAATTCCGGCCTTGTCAAACGCATTGTATCACTGGCAAAAGCTAGGAGACGCGCTGTGATGAATCCCAAAACCTTTCGAAAGCTTCTTGGCCTTTCTCCTCCTTTACAAAACAAAGAAGTTTCCAGCGTAAAAAAATCTGCTTCTAAATAACAGATTATTATCAGTAATCCTCGATCCTGATAACTGCTAAATATTGTGGAGTTGTAGGTGAACACCAGCATAGTCCATATAACATTTTTCGTAATAAATATTTGTTGATTAACGATTATGAGGTGCAACGGCGAAGTTAACGGTTTACTGTCGATCAGACCTGTGAAAAACTTTCTGTAAATGAGTATTTATAATTTTTCGCATATATACTTTCTTTCAATCCGTAACAAACACTATTCACGCCTCTAATGTGGCCAAGATTCCCTGTGGCCAAGATTCCCTTGACATATAAGCTCGAAATTACTATACTTCCTACTATCAAAAGCAAGTTCTTACAAAAATATTTATGACTGATTCTAAATACAATAAAGAAGTAGTCGATCTGGTAAGGGTTGCCCACAAGCTAAGGGAAGAAGGCAAGTTCACCGAAGCTGAGGCTAAATATTTTGAGATTCTTGATCTGGATCCGGACAATGTGCATGCCCTTACAGGCCTCGGGAATCTCAAATGCAAGATAAAACATTTTAAAGAATCTCTGCAGTACTATCAGCGTTGCCTTGAACTTGAAGACACTAATCTCTCTGCCCTTGCAGGTATTGGAGACTCATACCGCGGTCTGAAGGACATGGACAGTGCCATTGCAGTCTGGCTTAAATATCTGTCTTACAACCCAGGTGATTACAAAATAATTACCCGAACTGGGGATGCACTCAGAAAAAAAGGTGACCTTCCAAGATCAAAAAAATACTATCTAACCGCCATAAAACTTCATCCTAAAGATCCTTTTGCACTTATGGGTCTGGGAGAAGTTTGCGAACAACAGGGGAAAGACGCCGAAGCACTTTCATATTTTAAAAAACTTTTTCCCTCCACTCGTGATTCAATTTTCGCTATTACCTCAGCCGCCGATATTTACAGGAGACTCAAGGTTTACAAGAAAGCCTTTGAACTTTACGATGCAGTGCTTTCTAAAGACCCTAAAAATTTTTACGCATGGCATGGAAAAGCAGATTGTCTCAGGGGGATGAGAGAGTATGAAGATGCGATCAAGGCATGGGAAAATGCAATAAAGTACGGGATGAACAGGGAAACTGCCATGATCAGAATAGCCGATTCCTATATGAATATCAATGATCTGGGAAACTCAGAAATAAGCTATCAGAAAATTATTGCGACAGGTTACAACAAATACGCCTACCTAGGAATATATAGAATACACCTCAAAAGAAATCATATAGACAAAGCATTTGAGACTCTCTCAATGCTCATGAAAAAAGACCCCCATGACCCCCGCATATCTTCAGAGTATAATATATTTGTAGAAAAGTATCCTCATGTGAAGAATAGTGAAAATAAAAAAGCTGTGCCTGCGCTTTATTCTTGTTAAAAGATGGACCAACACTATCGTAACTTGCATACATGAATGCTATACTCTCTTTCAGTTGGTTATCTTCAGTTTTCCCCGTTTGCTTAATCTATTGACTTGTAGGTACTATACGTAACAAAATGATGATTGCAACATAGACATCACAGGTTCATCATCTATCTGTATTTCCTGTTGATTTAAAGGAAAGGAGATAACGATGAACCAAATAGCTACAGAAAAACACAGTATCAAACCTGCAAAAGAATCCTTGGCAGATTATGGCGACATTGATCAAGACGATGGTCGTCACACCACCAGAGTTTTCAAGAAAAACATTTCTGAAAAATTAGAGAGCACTGAGTACGCGCAAGAAGCAAAGGCACTGCGATGGTCATTAAATCGCCTTGCGGGCTGGGACTTGCCGGGCAAAGAGCATGTTGAGAACTATTTCCGGCACATGTATAGGCGGAACTTCAGGCCGAAAACGTACTTTAGCAACCTGGCAGCAATTTATATTTTTCTCAATGTTGTCAAAGAATCGGGAAAGACCCGTTTAGGGGAAGTCACAAAGAATGATTTGGAATCTTTCATTGAGCATGAACAGGATCGCGGATTGATGCTGTCGACAGTGCGGACGAGACTGCACTGTGCCAATGCCTTTTTAGGTTATTTAATTGAATCCGGGATTATCAGCGCCGATGTTCTGGCACGAAGGATTCGCCTGAAAAAGCCGGAGACATTGCCCCGGGCCATGGACCCTGATGACGTTAAGCAGCTCTTCTCCGTGATTGACCATCCGAGAGACCGGGCTATGATAACAGTGCTTCTGCGGACGGGGATGAGAATCGGCGAACTGCTTGGCACAAAGATGCAGGATATTCACCTCAAGGATCGCAGGATTGATATTTACGAAGGCGAGAAGAACCGGATAGGAAGAGTGGTTTATCTCAGTGATGATGCGATCGTCGCCTTGAAGACATGGCTTAAGATAAGAGATGTTGGTCACGCGTTTCTTTTTTACGCCCAAGGCAGCAAAACTATGTCTTACAGTACGGCCCATATTATCTTTGCACGTTGTCTCACGAAAGCCGGTCTCACGCATAAGGGGTATTCTCTGCATGCTCTACGACATACTTTTGCCAGTGAACTTCTCAATGCCGGCATGCGGATTGAGTGTCTTCAACCTCTGATGGGGCATACATCTCTGGATGTAACGCGGCGCTATGCACGGCTCACGGACAAGACTCGGGAAGAAGAGTACTTCAGAGCGATGACTATTATAGAAAGGGAGGAGATTGATGGCCATTACCGACTCGATCATCAGGTACAGGCGTTTCTTGAAGAGAAAGA
>Ga0074045_10002659_pt1 | contig 16456 bp, 18 predicted proteins | sample BogForMeECP23OM2_FD_94442 | JGI IMG/M metagenome (GOLD analysis project Ga0074045, IMG submission 94442) | Bog forest soil microbial communities from Calvert Island, British Columbia, Canada - Bog Forest MetaG ECP23OM2 | ecosystem: Environmental > Terrestrial > Soil > Wetlands ...
GGTTCCGAGTTGGCTGTACGGGACGCGGATTCCGGCGCAACAACGATGAAGAGACGGATCGGCATGGGCAAGCCCATTCCCGATATGTGCAGCAGACCCTTAAGGTCCAGATCATAGCTTCCGGAGCCGGTCGAGACTTGACACGGCCCTGGGAGCTCACCTTTTCGGAGAAGAGCATGCCCCATCCATGAATGTTATCAACATCTCAAACAGAGGGGAGAGGCTATGGAAGCAAAGACGCAAGAGTCTCCCAAGCCGGCTGAGGATCGTCGATGGCGGATGGTCAACAGGACCATGCGCCTTCACGGCAATGAACCACACGCTCTCATCGAAACCCTTCACGCCGTGCAGGAGTCCTTTGGGTTCCTGGAACCGGACGCTCTGAAATACGTGGCCGGTGCGCTCCATGTTCCACTGAGTCAAGTTTACGGAGTGGCCACTTTTTATCACTTCTTCAGCCTTAAGCCACCTGGAGAACACACCTGCGTGGTCTGCAACGGCACCGCATGCTACATCGGGGGTGCGGCCGGGATCTTGAAAGGGATAGAGGCGGCCATTGGAATCACGCCTGGAGAGACCACCCCAGACGGGAAGATATCCCTGGTGACTGCCCGATGTATGGGTTCCTGCGGTTTAGCTCCGGCGGTGGTGTTTGATGGCCAGGTGCGTGGCAAAATGGACCCACCAGCCGTCCTAGAGCAAATAGGGAGGTGGGACAGCCATGACGCTTGAAGAACTCCAGGAGATAGCAAAGATCGAGAAAGAGAGACAGGAGGGGTTCCAGCACAGAATAAATGTCTGTGTGGCCGCAGGATGTCTTTCTTGCCAGAGCGCTTCTGTGAAAGAAGCCTTGGAGCAAGAAGTGAACCGCCGCGGCTTGGACAACTCGTGCGAGGTAAAAGGTGTTGGTTGCCTGGGGCTGTGCACCGCGGGGCCTCTGATCTCCGTAGAGCCCGCAGGGACGTATTACCGAGAAGTAACGGTCTCGGACGCCTCCGAGATTGTCGAGGCCCTGGGAGGGAGTCCTGTTCCGCGGCTTGACATTTCGGGCCAGTTGCCGTTTTTCCAGCGCCAGCAAAAGATCGTCCTTGAGAACTGCGGGAAAATAGATCCGGAACGCATCGAGGACTACATTGCGGAGAGCGGGTATGAGGGACTTTATAACGCTCTGCGCACGATGACGCCCGCAGAGGTCGTCGACCAGGTAGTGAGAAGCGGTCTGAGAGGCAGGGGAGGTGCAGGTTTTCCCACCGGCTTGAAGTGGACGGCAGTTTCCAAAGCGGCGAGCAGCACCAAGTTTGTGGTTTGCAACGCGGACGAAGGTGATCCGGGCGCGTTCATGGATCGCAGCGTGTTGGAAAGCGACCCGCACAGAGTTATAGAAGGCATGGCAATAGCGGGTCTTGCCGTGGGCGCCTCTCATGGATTCATGTATGTCCGTGCCGAGTACCCCCTCGCGGTCAAGCGTGTCAAGACAGCGATAGCCAAGGCAGAGCGCCTGGGATTGCTCGGCAATAACATCTTCAACACGACATTCAATTTCGACGTAAAAATCAGGCTGGGCGCCGGGGCTTTTGTATGCGGTGAAGAAACGGCCCTCTTAGCCTCGATAGAAGGTAAACGCGGCGCTCCTCGGCCACGGCCTCCCTTTCCGGCTGAGATGGGACTGTGGGGCTACCCGACTCTCATCAACAATGTAGAGACCTTCGCCAATGTGGCGCCGATTATCCGCAAGGGCGGAAATTGGTTTTCCGGCATCGGCACAGAGAAGAGCAAGGGCACGAAGGTCTTTGCTCTGGCAGGCCGTGTCAACAATACCGGTCTTATCGAAGTCCCTATGGGCACGAAGCTACACGATATCGTCTTCGAGATCGGCGGCGGAATTCCCGAGGGGCGCAAGTTTAAGGCTGTGCAAACCGGCGGCCCGTCAGGCGGCTGCATTCCTGATCAGCACCTCGACATGCCGGTTGATTACGAGTCATTGGCCAAAGTCGGCTCCATTATGGGTTCCGGTGGTTTGATCATAATGGATGAGACCTCATGCATGGTGGACGTGGCCAAGTTCTTCATGGAGTTTTGCATGAGCGAATCGTGCGGCAAGTGTGTGCCGTGCAGGGTAGGAACAACGCAGATCCACAATGTGCTCTGCAAGATCACGAGTGGAGAAGGAAAACCGTCAGATATACCGTTGCTGGAGGAACTCGGTGATTTGGTCAAGAACACGAGCCTGTGCGGGCTCGGCCAAACCTCGCCTAATCCGGTGATGAGCACGCTTCGTTATTTCCGGGATGAGTATGTGGCGCACATCAAAGAGAAGACCTGTCCCGCCGGCGCGTGCAATATCAATGGCTCCAAGGAGGCAAAATGAAAATCCCAGGCTTCATCAAAAGCGAAAAAGTGCATGGCGATGTAAATCCGGTCCGCCTCCTGACGTTTAAGATTGACGATCGGGATGTCAGCGCACGGGAAGACGAGACGATTCTGAAGGTAGCCCGTGAGAACGGCATCAATATACCGACCCTCTGTCACCTTGACGGACTGTCCGAACGTGGCGCGTGTCGGCTTTGCATTGTCGAAGTCAAAGGTTTTCCCAAACTGCTTCCTTCATGCGTGACCCTGCCGCGACAAGACATGGAGGTGATTACCAATTCCGAAAGGGTAGTTGACTACCGGAAGAAGATCCTCGAACTTCTCTTTACGGAGCGTAATCACGTCTGTTCAGTATGCGTATCGAACGGTCATTGTGAACTGCAGGCGCTTACCGTCGATCTTGGTATGACCCATGTGCATTACGACTACATATACCCTCGCCATTCCATAGACGCCACCCACGACCGGTTTTCGGTTGACCACAACCGCTGTGTCGTTTGCCAGCGATGTATCAGGGTGTGTGACGAAGTTGAAGGCGCCCACACCTGGGACATTATGGGACGAGGAATTTCGGCTCGAGTCATCACCGACCTCAGCCAGTCGTGGGGATCTTCCGAAACATGCACAGGTTGCGGGAAGTGCGTGCACGTCTGCCCTACCGGGGCACTCTCTGAAAAAGGCAAGTCTGTTGCGGAAATGACTAAGCGCAGACAGTTCTTGCCGTACCTGCAAGCAATGCGAGGGGAGGGATCCAAATGAGCGACGACAAGAAAAAAAAGGCTCAAAAAGAAGCATCACCTCCGGTTGATACCAAGGAACCAACTGTAACTGTAACAAAGAAGGTTCGCATCGCCACAACATGGCTTGACGGCTGTTCAGGCTGCCACATGTCTTTTCTCGATCTTGACCAGAGACTTCTTGACGTAGCTGGCAGAATTGAACTGGTATACGGCCCCCTGGTGGACTTCAAAGAATTTCCGGAAGGTGTGGATGTCACCCTCGTAGAAGGCGCGGTCAGCAGCGACGAGGATGAGGAGAAGATTAAGCTCATCCGCAACAGGTCGTATCTTGTGGTTTCCTTTGGTGATTGCGCGGTCACGGCAAATGTCCCGGCCATGCGCAACCAATTTAAGATCGAAGACATAATGAAGCGCGGCTATGTGGAAAATGCCACCTTTCATCAGGCGATCCCCACCGTTGAGGTTCCCCACTTGTTGAAGAAGGCTCGGCCGGTCCATGAATTCATCAATGTGGATGTATTCTTGCCCGGTTGTCCGCCACCGCCCGACGCTATCCTTTTTGCAGTCAGCGAGCTTCTCGAGGGACGAATACCGGACCTTTCGGGGAGGACTCGCTTTGGAGCCTAACCCAACACGGGAGGTAAAATAATGGCGCAACAAATTGTCATAGAGCCGATAACCCGAATCGAGGGCCACGGCAAGATCACTATACAACTGGACTCAAGCGGTCAAGTCACCGATGCCCAGGTTCATGTGACCCAGTTCAGAGGGTTCGAGAAGTTTTGTGAAGGCCGCCCCTTCTACGAAATGCCCTCGCTTGTGGAGAGAATCTGCGGTATTTGTCCCATCAGCCATTCCCTGGCCTCGGCCAAGGCCTGTGATGCCATACTCGGAGTGCGCATCCCTGAGGCCGCGAGTAAACTCCGGCGGCTACTCCACTGTGCTTCGTATATCCAGTCTCACGCGTTGAGCTTTTTCCACCTCTCCGCGCCGGATTTGCTCCTCGGCATGGATTCGGATCCTGCCAAGCGCAACATTCTCGGGCTTGTGGAAGCCAACCCTTCCATTGCAATGGACGGTATTCGCTTGCGGCAGATCGGGCAGCAGATTATCGAATGGTTTGCAGGCAAACGCATTCATCCGTCGTGGGTCGTTCCAGGAGGTGTCAACGAAGCTCTTAGCGAAGAGCACCGAAAAATGATGATCTCGCTGGTCCCGGAAGCATATGAGATCGTCGAGCGCACACTGATCTGGTTCAAGCAGTCCATGGACAATTTCCGCGATGAAATACGCACGTTTGCCAATTTCCCCAGCATGTTCTTGGGGTTGATAGACAGCGCGGGAAATCTGGAGCATATGGACGGCACGCTCCGCTTCATTGACTCCAAGGGCAGATTAGTGGCCGACGCCGTGGAACCGGCCCAGTATCAGGATTATATCGGCGAATCCGTTGAACCGTGGTCCTACCTTAAGTCGCCATATTATAAGCCGGCAGGATATCCGGATGGTATCTACAGAGCGGGACCGGCAGCGCGACTAAATGTATGCAGCGGATGCGGCACACCCCGGGCCGATCAAGAGTGGGCCGAATTCACGAAACTCGACCGCGGGCCGGTCCTGAGTTCGTTCTATAATCACTATGCACGGCTCATTGAGATTCTCTTCTCTATTGAGGTAATGGAAAAGCTCCTGAATGACCCGCAAATTCTCAACCCTCACGTGCGGGCGTTTGCGCAGCCCAACCATTACGAAGGGGTCGGGGTAGTGGAGGCGCCTCGCGGCACCCTGATCCACCACTACAAGGTTGATGAAGAGGGGCTCATGACGTGGGCTAACCTAATCGTTGCTACGGGGAACAATAATCTGGCAATGAATCGAGGAGTCTTGCAGGTAGCCAAACAGTTCATTACAGGGGACAAGATTTCTGAGGGAGCCCTCAATCGAGTCGAGGCAGTGATCAGGGCATTCGATCCTTGTCTGAGCTGTTCCACCCACGCACTGGGCCGGATGACCATACCCATTCAACTGCTGGGGCCTGATGGGACAGTATTGGACGAAGTCAGGTAACTATTTTTCGCCACATTGCAGATCGCACTTTGCTTGGAGTGAGTCTCACATCAACGTGCGATTATGTGGGGAGCTTCATCAGAGGTACCTGGCACAAGGGTCTGTGCCATGAAATCCCCCTAAGTCCTCTTTGGCAAAGGGGAGTTAGGGGGATTTTGGCTCTGGTCAGTAGTCATGCCCCTGCTTACCTGAAAGCAAAGCGGTATATACCAGCCACCAAGAGTGCTGTCTTTCCCATTTTGGATTCGACAAGCGAAGATTATCCGGGGCCATGACCTTGCCCCCGCTCCTTGTTCGCTTCTTGAACGAAAACCCCCCATAAAAGCCATTTTGAGCCATTTTCACGCATTTGGTCCACAAGGCCGAAAGATATGCATTATCTTTTAACGAGGAGTAGGGAACTTCGTCAAATTAAATAGAAAACGCAGTAGGAGGAATTCGCGATCGAAGGAGTCTGAGGTCCTGTCAGGCGTTTTCCTAAGATTGAAGAGCCTGGACAGCTAAGATTTGAGCCGGTCAATAGATACGTACTTCGGAACGGGGAAGGGGTGCGGTCGATGAAAAGTATAGCAGTTTTGGCAGCAGTTTTTTTTGGGGCCTTGGTCGTGGTAATGGCACACGCCGGTCCCACTTATGCACAACAGACAACTGTGGCGGTAACCAGTGCCGGGCCCGCAGTGGACTCGGTGGTCGGAGCGGAAAGCACTGTGCCGGTTCAACTGATTAGACGCGGTGGCGGCGGCCTCGCTTTTCGCAGTGGTATGCGGAGCTCCGGCTTCGCGCGTCATCATCGCTTCCGGCCATTCTTATTTGGCGGGATTTATGGTGCCTCTGACTATGGCGGCTACTACGCTGGTTGCGGCGAGGGATGTTATCAAGATGGCGCCAAGACTTGCGTTTGGAACGGCTTTAATTACAGGTGCTACGTCACTGATGATGAGATTTATTGACCCGCAGGTCATGTGTGACCGACAATTGCGGTGTGATGAAACTCGGGATTCCCTGGGACAACAATGGAAAATCTGTCCCGTTAAGGTCCCGGCCGGGTGATCTTACTGTGGCCGGAGCCGAGAACGGTGGAATGAGGCGTCCCTCGCCTGGGGGTATTTTGTTGGTTAACTGTTCAAAACTCTTGGCGTAACCGTTTACCAGGAAGGAAGAATGCCCCGTCCCGCGAGACGTGGGATTCACAGAGCACGCGGAGAAAAATAATGTCCTTTTTCAGGCAGGCCCAAGACGCGCGGGTACGGCCCGGAGGAACCAAGAGCTGCACCGCCAAGGGCCTGAAGGCGATATGTCGCATCTCGAAAGAAACGGGCAAAATCTCTTTGCGTTCTCGGCGGTGAACTGTTACCTTTTGCCAATTACTACAAAATAGCCACTAAAGGGGCGGTTCATTCCTCTGGAGCATCATTACTCGGTTCAGCTCGGCTCGGCATAGGAACGTTGCAAATCTGATTGAGCAATCTGTTCGTTGCTTTGAACAGACCATTCCCCTTGGGCTTTTGGGATGTCCAAAGCATGACGACAGCGTCGCCTTTGCCTGACACAAACGACATGATGCTGTGAAAGCCCGGTACAGCACCATTCTTGCTTACGACGGAATCTCCCCCGGCTTTTCTCTCAAACCAACCGGGAGTCCCGGATAAACTCGGATTAATACGTGTAATCATTTGCTGGTATGTTTCCGGTTTCAGCAACTTCCCGGTTCGAAGAGCGTCGTAAAATTTCAGGAGATCCGCAAGCGTGCTCTGGAGATGGCCGGACGGAATTGCGTACGGTCCCCCCTTCACCTGATGTTTGATCGGCCTGGGGTTTCCCTTGTCGGGTCTGTAGCCAGTGGCCGCATCCCGGCTGACAATGTCGAAACCGGTGTGATCCATGTGTAACGGCTCAAAGACCTTCTGTTTCATGTATTTCAGGTATTTTATTCCGCTGGTTGCTTCGATGATCTTTCCCGTGACGGCAAAGTTGAAGTTGTTGTATTCTTGCTTTGTCCCAGGGGCAAAACTCAAAGGCATGTCCTCTGCCGACTTCAGCATTTCCTTGAATGTCGGAAACTTCCAGTTCAGTTGAGGAATGCCGCTCTGGTGTGCCATAAACTGTTTGACTGTTATTTGCCTCCAGCTACGTGGCAGCCCCTTAAGGTAGTTGCCTGCTGGGGCATCCAAGTCCAGTTTCCCTTGCTCTACAAGCAACATGGCCCCGACAGCCGTTAACGCCTTGGAGAGCGAGCCGATGTAAAAAACGGTGTTCTCGCCGGGCGCCTCTCCGGATGCGAACGACTTCACGCCATAGCCTTTCTTGACCACTACCTGCCCGTCCTTTACGACTCCGAGGACTAAACCCGGGAACTGCTTTTGCTTCATAGCCGGCAGGATGACGCGATCAGCGGTACCTGCAGCAATGTTGCTGCCTGGCTGTTTCTCCGGCTTCACCCACTTTCCCTGTGCCGATACGGAGACCGGCAAGAGAGTGAGAAGCAGAGCGACCGACAAAACGTCATGAAAATGCCGGCTGCCTCCACCCGAAATGTTCTCCCACCAAAGTCTCAGTTGGGTGTAACTCATAATTAGGACCTTCTTTGCTCTTTCTGCATCATGTTACAGAGGTAATCTCTCAGTTACTCGCAGCTTAACTTGATTTAAAATTTCCCCCATTGCCGGAATCTGCCCTGGCATCCTCCCACAAAAAAAACATGTTTGCATCAATTTATCAACAAAAGGTCTGCTCCGACCAAGTGAGCCGGCCGACAGGGCTTTGGCCTCGGTGAAGGTTATTATTTCCGGCCGGTCTGTTGCCCTTTTGGACGATCTGAAGGTAGCGGCGGCGGAGGTAGAATGCCGTCGTCGAGCCGCTGCACACTTTCCCCAAAGATGCAGGCCGAAAGACAGACGTTGTGCTCGCGCACGTTACTCGGGATGCCTCCGCCCGTGCAATCCACGTAGCATTGTCCGCTTGGACCGAGCGCCATTGCCGGTGCTTCCCAAAGCGGCGTTAAAAACGCAGCCATGATGAGTGCCAGGACCATTACTTCCAGAACAATTGTAATATTCATTTGATATCTCCCTTTTGGGCGGGGCCCCGCGATCACCAAGCACATTCTATGTTACCATTAGATGCACACGGGCACTTGCAGGTTCAGATTGCGTTGGCTTTTCGGGCATGAATTACGCGAACGCCGGACGAGCAGTTATTACTGCAAGCCCCAGTCTATCTCTGCAATTTTGCTGGTTTTCGGTCCACGCTTGGTGTAAAGTTAACGCGATCCTATTGATTACAGAAGGGTTTTTATGGTGAGACCGGGAATCATCGAGAATCCCATAATCAACTCGCCGTACGAAGGACCGTGCGGTCGCTTCCTATTCGCAGGGCAAGAGATCAGTAGGTGGAAGGAATCTTACCCCCGGAGGAAAGCTAATAATGGCTCCCTTCAGAACTAAAGAAATGAATCCGCAGATTTCTCAGATGGTCGCAGATTCAAGAGACCTGCAAACGCACGCAATCATCGGTGCGGCGATGGAGGTTCATCGACAGCTCGGCCCAGGATTCCTGGAGGCCGTTTATCAGCAGTCGCTTGCGATCGAGTTCTCGGCCAGAACTATTCCGTTTTCGCCTGAAGTGCAGTTACCGGTATACTATAAGGGAGAGAGGCTGAACTGCTCCTATCGTGCGGATTTTGTCTGTTACAATGAGGTGATCGTCGAGTTGAAGGCGCTGAAAGCGATTACGGGTGTCGAGGAAGCCCAGTTGTTGAACTATCTCAAAGCAACAGGTCTCGAGCGAGGACTACTTCTGAACTTCGGCTGCCCTCGTCTTGAGTTCAAGCGTTTTGTGTTTACTCATCTGCGCACATCTGCGCAATCTGCGGATTAGAACATGACCAGGCATAGCACCCCGAGGAAAGTGGAATCCATGCGCCACAAGGACAAGCGCACCAAAGTGCTCAAAGAGTGCAACGAAGCCAGGAGGGGACCGAAATAATGGATACTATCGAGTTCAAACTCAACGACAAGCAGATTCGGTTGGCGGTAGACAAAGAGCGCCCGCTTCTGTGGGTGCTGAGGTCCGACCTGGGATTGACAGGACCTAAACCCGGCTGTGGAATAGGCGCTTGTGGGGCCTGCACCGTACTCCTGAATCAAGAAGCTGTTCGATCGTGCCAAATTCCCGTGACTGATGTTAAGGGCAAAGAAGTGTTGACCATCGAGGGATTGGCAGAAAATGGGCGCCTTCATCCCCTTCAGGAAGCCTTTGTCGAACATAACGCACTTCAGTGCGGCTATTGCACTCCCGGCATGATCCTTACCGCTTACAGTTTGTTGTTGAAAAAGCCCGTTTTGACCGAAGCGGACATCATTGAGGGCATGGAAGAGAACCTGTGTCGATGCGGCGCTCACCAACGAATCGTCCGGGCCATTCAGAGCGCGGCCAAGCAGATGAGGGGGTGAAGCTATGAGGGACAAGAAATACAGCGAGCCTGATGCAGCGACCGAGAGTGCCTTCAGCTTGGATCGGCGGCAGTTTCTCAAGGTCCTCGGTGGGGGGATCATCGTTTGTTTTGCTCCGGTGTTCCCGGGCCAAGCCCGTGAAGCCCTGTCAGCCGAGGCGCCCGCGTTTCCGGAGGATTACAACGCCTTCTTGAGGATCGCTGAAGATGGCCGAGTCTCCTGCTTTACCGGCAAGGTCGAGATGGGACAGGGGATAATCACGTCGCTGGCCCAAATGCTGGCAGAAGAACTGGATGTGCCCTTGGACTCCGTGGACATGGTCATGGGCGACACGGACCTTTGTCCTTGGGACAGGGGGACGTTCGGCTCCATGAGTACAAAGTATTTTGGGCCTTCTTTGCAAGCCGCGGCCGCGGAAGCAAGGGCTGTCTTAATCCAGTTGGCATCGGAGAATCTCAATGTCCCGCTGGAGCACCTGGAGATTAGGTCCGGGCATGTGGTGGACAAACAGGCGCCCAAACGAGGAGTCTCCTACGGTTCTCTGGCAAAGGGGAAGAAAATAGAGAGGCATTTGGACAAGAAACCGCCACTGAAGCCGATATCGGACTTTACCATCTCCGGAAAACCCACGGGGCGGACAGACGCGGTGGAAAAGGTGTCCGGCAAAGCCAAGTTTGCAGCCGATATCTCCTTACCCGGGATGCTCTATGCAAGAATAGTCAGGCCCCCGGCTCACGGAGCCAAACTGATAGATGCTGATACCTCAGCAGCGGAAAAAGTGCCCGGCGCACGAATCGTAAGAGACGGGGATCTGATTGCAGTTGTCCACTCGTCCCCCGATGAAGCTGAAAAGGCCCTGAATTTGATACAGGCGAACTTCAGTAAACCGCAAACCAATTTGAATGATTCCAACATCTTTGAGCACCTAATGGCTGCGCCTCCATCCGGGAAACCAGTGGCCGAAAGCGGCGATCTCGGGCAAGGAAGAGGGCTCGCATCCAAGGTGATTGAAGCCACCTATCGACAGGGCTACGTGGCTCATGCTCCCATCGAGACCCATGCCGCTGTTGCCAACGTAGAGGGCGGCAAAGTGACGGTCTGGGCTTCGACTCAGATACCCTTCCCAGCGCAAAAGGAAGTCGCTGACGCTCTGGGCCTACCTCTGCAAAACGTGCGCATCATCACTCCTTTTGTTGGGGGCGCTTTTGGCGGAAAGGAGCGGAACAGACAGGCCGTGCACGCGGCCCGGCTGGCCAAGCTGACGGGGAAGCCCGTGCAAGTGGTATGGACTCGGGCGGAAGAATTCTTTTGGGACTCCTTCCAGCCTGCGGCCATTGTAAAGGTGACATCCGGTCTGGACGATTCGCAACGTGTGGTCTTCTGGGATTACCATGTTTACTTTGCCGGTGGTGATAAAGCGCCGTCATTCTACGACGTTCCCCATCAGCGGACTGCCGCCTATGGGGGCTGGCAAGAGACTCGGGCTTCACATCCCTTTGATACCGGACCCTGGAGAGGGCCAAACGGCAACACCAATACATTTGCTCGCGAATCTCATATGGACGCTCTTGCGGAAGCAGCCGGCGTGGATCCGCTGACATTTCGGTTGACGCATCTGAAGGACAAACGGATGCTCCGGGTGTTGGATGCCGCGGCAAATGCCTTTGGATGGTCCTCGGCACCGGCTCCCAGCGGAAAAGGGCAGGGGATGGCCTGCGTGATTTACAAAGGGACTTACGTGGCTGCTATGGGTGAACTTGAAGTTGACGAAGCGACCGGCCGCTGCCAAGTGAAGCGGGTTGTATGCGCTCAGGACATGGGGCAGATCATCAACCCCGAGGGAGCGAAGATGCAAATGGAAGGGTGCGTAATGATGGGATTGGGATACGCTCTGACCGAGTCGATGCACTTCAGAGACGGTGAGATCCTTGACGTGAATTTTGACACGTACGAGATACCCAAGTTCTCTTGGATGCCCAAGATCGAAACCATACTAATTGATAATCCTGACATTCCTCCGCAAGAGGGGGGCGAGCCGGCCATTACTCCCATGGGTGCACTCGTAGCCAACGGGATCTTCGATGCCACCGGCGTCAGACTTCGCGAGCTTCCCATGACTCCGGAGCGCATCCAAGAGGCTCTGACGACAGACTAGGAAACTGTCCGGAGCACAAGATTCCAATTTTGGCATCCTGGACTGAGCGATTCTTGATTCTTGGGCCGCACAAAGCCGTGAAGACAAGCCACATAACAAAAGTGATCCCTCAGAAGGACTTCACCTTGATCCTTCTCTTCGAGTCTGAAGAACTCCGAATATTGGACATGAAGCCTTGTATCAAGGGTAAGGGTATTTGGGCGAGACTGAGAGATTGGGAAGTATTCTCCAAGGTGCAAGTTCAGGAGGATTTCGGAGGACTCGTGTGGACGGAAGAGCTTGATTACTGCCCAGACTCAGCCTTTATGGACTCTAAACCGCTCCCCCTAGGTATACTCGAGGATCTTATGGACGTCTACTCCGTCAAGAAGACAGGAGACGCGGAGTACAAGTCTGCCGGGTGATGCAGCCTTTTCAATACCTGCAATCCGGCTGGGGTGTGCCGTACTTCGTGAGGACGATCTGCCAGAGCTGAATATAGCGGGACCGGAACCCGCCGGCACATGACAGAAGGTAATACTCCCACATTCGTTTGAATCTCTCTTCGTATTTGGCGCTTAGACTCGGCCAGGCCTTTTGGAAATTGTCGTTCCAGGCCATAAGAGTCTTGTCATAGTGCGGCCCCAGGTTGTGCAAGTCTTCAACCACGAACAAGCCATCCACAGCCTTGCTGATCTGAGCGATGCTGGGGAGTATCCCGTTGGGGAATATATACTTGAGGATCCAAGGGTCAGTCCTGATCTCGGATTCATTGCCGCCGATGGTGTGCAACAAGAAGACTCCACCAGGCTTGAGCCGGCGATGAGCAACCTCCATGAAGGTCCTGTAGTTTTTCACGCCCACGTGTTCAAACATCCCTACAGAAGCTATCTTGTCGTACGTGCCTTCCACATCACGGTAATCGCAATGAAGAATGTGCACCGGCAAATCTTTGCAAAACTCCTTCGCGTATTGGACCTGTTCCGTGGATATATTTATGCCGGTCACCGTGCAGCCGTAGTGTTCAGCAGCATATTTGGCGAATCCACCCCAACCGAAGCCGATGTCCAGGAGATGATCCTCGGGACGAAGCCCCAATTTCCTGCAAATCAGGTCCATCTTGTTAAGCTGGGCCTGGTTCAGGTTATCCGTGCCTTTGAAATATGCGCAACTATACTGGTTGTAGGGATCGAGGAAGGAGGTAAAGAGGTCGCTGCCAAGATCGTAATGTTTCTCCGCGACAACTTGCGACCGGGTTTTCGTCTGGCGGTTGAAGAGAAACGCCTGGACCACCGGCACCAACAACTTGAGGCCGCCCGGCGCCTGCTCGTCGAGCCTTTCGCTAAGGATGCGATAGATGAAGTCGTCCACCCGAGAACAATCCCACCACCCATCCATGTAGGACTCACCAAGGCCCAGGTTCTTGTCTCGCAAGATCCGGCCGTACATGCGATCATCGTGGACCCGGACCCACGGCCTCGAGCCGTTTATTTGGATGCCCACGCGGGCAAGCATCTCCTCGACAATGCTTTTTTGTCTGTTCATGACTTTACCTTTATGCTCCTATGGCAGAAACATCCCCGCCTCAAATCATGAAATCCATCCGCATTTGTAGCCATTCCTCTTAGGGGAGTCAACACAGAAAACCAAGGCTTTATTGATTGGGAACTAAACCGGAAGCTCATAACTCTCAGAAACAAGTCGCCGAGGCCGCGCACATTGGTTATTCCGAAGACAAGAGGCGGGCGCCATTTCAATTCTGTTCGGTAATGAGGAAGTAATAACAATGAAATCGAAGAGTTCTCAGACGCAGAGTGTGAAGTTGGCCATTTTCATGGCAGTCCTATGTCTTTCTGTTTTGCCCTGGCTGTCTCCATCGAGAGCAGAAGCGGCAGCCACGGCGGGTGCGGTCGTTGGAGCCTTAGAAGGTGAAGCGGAGGTGTCCGGCGACACCGGACAGGAAATAGAGAAGCTGGCCTCGGGGAGCGCCGTCAATCCCGGTGACGCCATATCCACCGAAGAAAAAAGCAAGCTGCTACTGCGCTGGGATTCCGGACTTATGGGCTCTCTGGGGGAGTTCTCCTCGATATTGTTACTGCCGGAAGATGTTGGAGGCCCGGCAACCAACATCCAGATGACTGATGGTATTTTTCGTTTGTCTGTGGACCCGCGGGGCGGCAGCCGGCCAACGCCCTATTCGGTTACCACTTCGATGGCCTCCATTCAGCCGGAATCCTACGATCAACCTGTAGATTTCATAGTGGAATCGTACGATCCTTCCTCCACCGTGATCACCGTGGTGGCGGGCCGGGTCAAGGTGAGAAATCTCGCGGTCACTCCTGCCCAAGAGCTAATTGTTTCATCTTGCCAAAACGTCTACATTGAAGCAGAGAAGGGCAAGCCAGAGCCCCTGTCTGTATCCCCAGAAGATCTGAAGCGATTAGCCGACGCGTCAACCATCAGCGGGACCATTGCGGCCAATTTCGATGCATGCGGCGCCGCTGTATCGACTCTGCCTCCTCCGCCGGTTGAAGCGCCTATGGCACCTCCCCCTCGCTATGCGGCCCCGCAGGAAGAAGGGATGTATGGCTACGCCTATCCTTCCATGCCTGATTATTACGTTGAGGACTGGGACGTCGAGGACATCTACCCGTATCCGGAAATCAGGGTCATGGAGCCTCCAGGACCACCGGGTGAGATTGTGGTGCTCATTCCTGGTATCGGCAGCCTGTACGTCACCCTACCGGCCTACGATGGCTGGGTTTTCGATCCCGATATCGTGCAGATATACGCAGGGACAATATTCCTCGAGCGAATAGTCTTTTTCGACCGCCACTATCTGAGAGATTGTCGGCTGCGCCAAAGGGAGCTGAACAACCTTATATATCTCGCTCAGGCGACTGGTAACAGAAATCTGCTCTTGGATGCAAGCCGTGAACTGGACTACCTGAACGTCAGAGCGAATTGGGCGTCAAGACGAATCCACAGGCTCGAAAGTAGAGTCTCGGCCCTGCAGGGTGACCAGCGGAAATTCGCCGGCAAGCTACCCCGCGGCCTCAACTTGCACGATGCCATATCCAATTCTTTCAACTCTCCAAAGAACCTGCCCGTAGTCCAAAAACTCCAGGATAGGGTAAAGACCGAGTTGGCCGTCCAGAATCAACTGGCAAATGTCGCAGGACAGGAAATGGCAGGTCTTAGAGCAAGGGTGGCCCAGGAGCGCAATCCTGAAAAACGGCTGGCGCTGAGGTCGGATCTGGATAGGATCAGGGCCGATCTGGCAGCAGGTAGACTGCCCCTGTCAGCAAAACAGAAGGACGTCCAGGGTTTGATCAAGGGTCTTTCACAGGAGCGGGATGTAGATAGGCGTCAGAAACTCGAGACCGAGCTACTGGGCCAACTGAAGAAAAGTGGGGCTCAGTTCCCTGCCGGGGCGCTGAGTCCTGACAAGCTTGCCGTGCTTAAGCAGGACCTTGCCAAATACCCAAATGTTGCACAGCGTCAGGATCTGGAGAAGAGGTTTGCCGAGCTCCAACAATCAGCTGACGTGAGACGACAAGTAGAGGCCAACACGAATAAGATAGAAGAGATTACGGCCCAGGCAGCGAAAGAGAAGGATTCTCAGAAGCAACGAGAACTTTTGGGACAGATGAATCAACTATTGAAGTCGCCGGCCGCGGCAGGAATCGGAGCGGCAGGGCTGCAACTGCTCCAGCAGAGACAGAACCTTGAACGGCAGATTTCCGGCGAAAAGGACCAGCAAAAACAGGAGACTCTCCAAAGAAGTTTGGAGGAGCTGAAGAAGAAAGAGGCCGAGGGCAATCTGAAACAGCAAGAAGAGCTGCGGAAGGTTCAAGAGCGCGACCGAGCATTTCAGCAGCGACTCAAACATCAGAAAGAGCTGAACGAACAAACCGAGATCAAGCGTCGCCAACTGGAAGAGCCCGGCAAAGGGGTTGAAGAAAGGCGCAAGCATCAACTCGATCTTCAAAAGCAGACCGACCTGGAACGACAAAAGCAGCTTCAGCAACAGAAACTCGATCAGGAGCGTCTGCATCAAGAGGAGTTGCGCAAACAGAAACTTGAGCAGGATCAGACTCAGAAGGAGCTATTGCGCAAGAAGAAGTTCGACCAGGACCAGACCGGTCAACAGCAACTGCGCCAACAGCAGCTCGAACAGGAGCAGCTTCGCAAGCAGAAGTTGGATCAGGAGCGATTGCGGCAAGACCAGTTGCGGAAGCAACAATTGGATCAGGAGCAACTGCGCAAGCGGCAACAGGACCAGGAGCGCTTAAGGCTTCAGCAGTCGCAGCAGGAACAGATGCGTAAACAGCAGCTTCAGCAGCAACTGCAGCAGGAGCAGTTACGTAAACAACAGCTTCAACAGCAACAACTTCAGCAACAACAGCTTCAGCAACAGCAGTTGCGTCAACAACAACTGCAACAAGAGCAGTTACGTCAACAGCAGCTTCAACAGCAACAGCTTCGCCAGCAGCAACTTCAGCAACAACAACTTCGTCAGCAACAGCTACAACAACCGCAGTTGCGCCAGCAGCAGTTGCAGAAGGAACTGGAAGAGAAGGCCAAGGGCAGATAGAAGAAGAGCCGAATTCAGGGCCGCATAGATTGCTAAAGGTTTTGTCGGATTTGCGTGGGCGACATCCCGTCATTCCCGCGAACGCGGGAATCCAGAA
>Ga0074045_10002660_pt1 | contig 16449 bp, 22 predicted proteins | sample BogForMeECP23OM2_FD_94442 | JGI IMG/M metagenome (GOLD analysis project Ga0074045, IMG submission 94442) | Bog forest soil microbial communities from Calvert Island, British Columbia, Canada - Bog Forest MetaG ECP23OM2 | ecosystem: Environmental > Terrestrial > Soil > Wetlands ...
AGCACTGCGCCACATTGCGAGCAGATTTTATTCACCGGTGCGTTTTGCGCTGCGGACGCTCTCACTCCGGTGAGGAGGAGCCTTTCCAGATTACCACGCTCGAGGGAAGTCAAGCACCAAGGAATGAAGGGCAGTCGCCAAAGAAGCAGCAGTTCCGGCGAGGGCTAAAGATTGTCCTGCTGCGCGAGCATTTCGCGGCTGTAGGCGATTCGCCGGTCCAACGCCGCGGCGGCAAAGTACGCACAACCCGCCTGCTCCTGTTCGGTCCAGGAGCGCAGCGAGGGCACGACCCACGCGGACAGTTGTCGAGCAGCGGTCAGAAACGAATGATAGATACTCACGGCCTGGAGTCCACTACGGTCTTCCTGACGTTCCGGGCACAACTGGAGCAATTGCACTACCCGTCTGTAATCTCCCGCAGACGCCACCGCATTTATTCCGGTCACATCCCTCACTTCAGCCGACAGCGGGTGCCGCGAGGAGGCCGCCACCAGCGACCGGCAGTAAGAGACAAAGAACATCAAGAGTGTGGCCAACGAGACCGCGAAGATCAGCGCGGCCATCATCGCGGCACCGCCACAAGTTGCGCCGGCACCAGCCGCGATTCATCGGTATACCGCAGCATCGTCAGCGACCATGACAATGGCAGGAAGCATCCGAGCGCCGGACAGATATATTGGATGATACTGTGTTTCCCGGAGAAGTTCGCCAACGCATAGCTGGCCGCATAGCCACTGAAATACAGGCCCAGAGACAGGATGATCTGCACCGGCCGCGTGCGCGTTTCGCGCAACTTCAACACCGCTCCCCAGAGAATATAGGTCAGCACCAGGCCCACAAAGTAGAGGTTTTGCGAGAGCTCATAGGCAAAACTCGTGGAAAGGCGATTCGCCGATTGCGCCACCACCGCATAAGAAAAACCTGCCGTTCCGAGCAGCAGGAAGACCGCTCCCCATTTAACGTATTCGCCGGCGCGAAGTTCGCCAAGCACATGCGAATAGAGGCTGATCAATGCGACAAACAGAGCCACCGTGAGCAGGGCATCGCTGTAAAAATAAAAATACATGTACTGGTCGGAGCTCTGACCGTAGCGCCACAGGATAAAGAAACGTCCGATGCTTGCAGTCGTGGAAAGAAGCAGATAAAGATTCAGGAAAAAATAGCGAAGGAAGGACTTGCGGGCGAGCGAACACACCACAAACGCCAGCTCAAATGCTGTTCCCAAGAACCAAATAATCAGGTCAATCGGGCCAGGCATATACTCCTAATCGGCCCGGCCCACTCCCTCTACCAGCTTGCAACTGCCCTATAGCCTGGATAGAGTTAGCGCGGAGTCGGCATTGGCGCCGGACCGTTCGCTATCACCACCGTCCCCTTCGAGTTGCTAGCGAGGACGGTCTTGATACCCATCGCTCCCACCAGTATACCCATGGCGAGAACAAGTGCGCCCAATTTACGTGACATGGTGCCTCCGTGGAACCTGGACTTCTGGAGACACTCTATCCCTTATTCGGATAGTGTCAAGTAGGGCACACCACGCTTATGTTAAATAAGCGTTACCGGCAAGTGGCCTCACCCTTTCACCATTTGTTCGTATGGCGCCAGGAGGGGCCCCTTCCCGCTTCGCGCACGATAGCTGCAAACCCCCTCCGGCAGCAACAGTACTGAGGTGCCGAGCCCGCTGGTACCAAAGTACTATCGGGCTGATCTCAACCGGGCCCGTTCACGCGGTTGGGTTGTGGGGTTCGCTCGTTTTTCCGCAAAGCTTACTCCCGCTTGACACTCGCCGTGGATACTCCGTAGCATGAAGGATTGATTCGCGCCGGCGTAGCTCAGTGGTAGAGCGAGGGTCTCATAATCCCTAGGCCGTGGGTTCGATTCCCCCCGCCGGCACCATTCCTTTTGTCTTTAACAACATAGGCTCTATCCCTAAACCTTCGCTAAGAATTCGCGTGCTAATCTCAGATCTGCAGACACGATGGGGAATCGTGGTGCCTGCATTTGGCAACGCGTAAAATTGGGCAGATGGTGGCGATATCGTCGAGCAGTCATACAAGCTCCGAGGGGCCGGAGGCACGGGAACAATCCGCCGACTGGCCTGGGCACCAAATTAGAGATCAGGCGATGGCGGCTCCTGACGGAAGAAACCGCGGTCAGATCCGGTCAAGCCAAGAATGCCAGAGCGAGTTGCCATCAAAGCTTTGAAGGTAAATATAGTTGACAGATATATCTTGCAGGTATATATTCCGAGTGCATGCAACACAACCGAACCGCCTACGTCATCCTCGGCATTCTCACCATCGAGCCTAATAAGTCCGGCTACGACATCCGCAAGGCCGTCGAGGGAAGCGTTGGCTACTTCTGGGGAGAAAGCTACGGACAAATCTACCCTACGCTCAAGCGACTGGCTTTCGAAGGGCTGATTGTCCCGAGCGGCTTGCCGAGTACCACCAGGAAGCGGCGTCAAGTGTACTCGCTCACCGATGCCGGACGCGCCTGCCTGCGGGACTGGCTTGCCCTCCCCTTCCAGAACGATCCGCCGCGCAATGAGTTCCTGCTCAAGCTGTTTTTTGGCCGAGCGGGAGCGCCCGGCGTCTCGATCGCACACGTTCGGGACTGCCGGGAAAAGAACCGAATTATGCTCGCCACACTGACGGGGCTTGAGGACTCCGTTCGCAAGCAATCATCGCAAAACCCTCATCAGCCGCACTGGATGCTCACGCTCGACCTGGGCATTGCGCTGACCCGCGCTGCACTCAAATGGTGCGATACCGCCCTGGCCACGCTTTCTGCAATGAACGCAGACGAAGCTTCCAGCGAACAGCTTGCTGAGAACATCACCGCAACGGACAAGGACCGAAACTGACAGGGACTGAACTTCAAGGGAAGAGCCCAACCTGTGCGTACAGATTCTGCGGTAACACCAAGGAGAATCGCAAAATGCCCACGAATGTCCGTTCCAGCCGCGGGTCCCAGATTGTGGCTTGGGGCGTCGCCAGCCTGTTTCTTCTCGGCTTTTTCTTCTCTCTCGTCGGATCGTGGACGCAACCGATCCTCGGTGTGTGGTTCGTGGGCACGCAGAAGCCCCGGCGCGGATTCCTATGGATGGTGGCTTTCAGCTTCATTCCCGGCCTGATCTTCGGCTGGCGGAACTTCCCGTTGACCGGCCCGTTGGCGGCCCTGGAATACGTGGGCTGGATGCTGCTTGTCGCTGTGCTCGGCGTTCTGCCGTTCACCTTTCATCGGCTTGTCAGTCCGCGTCTGCCCGGATTCCTCTCCACGCTTCCATTTCCGTTGGCGGCAGTCGTCTTTCAAACCCAGATCAAACCACTGCTGCGCATCGGCGCAGTTCCAGGAACCGGCATGCTCATCTTTTTCATTCCCTGGTTCGCGGCGGTGGTCGTCTGGATGTGGAATCATGAATTCCGCGCAACAAAAATCGGCTGGGGAGCCAGCCTCTTCGGTGCGCTCTTCGTTCTTGCCGCAGTGTATGAACTCCTCAATAAAGTTGGCGACCACATCTTGCTAGGGACCCTGAGCATCGGTGCCATCTCAAGCTGGGTATGGCTTGGCGGAGTTCTGTTCCTGAGCATGTGGGCGCTCCTCAACCCCTTAAGGAAGAAATCCTGGGCTGAGAGACCGGAAGGAGTCGCTCGATTGCAAAGCCCCTTCACCGGCGACCCGTTGCACGTAGTCAGCGCACAGGGCAGGGAAGCATTGGTAAGCAGTTCCGGCGAGCGGTTTCCGGTTCGCAACGGAATTCCGGTCTTCCTCAAGCCGGAAGACCTCACCGGCGACAACGGCAAATACAACCGCCTATACGAAACCATCGGTGGCTTTTATGATGATACCCAGCGCTTCTTCGGCGCCTTCCGCGGATTGGACCTGGACTCCTATTTCGAAAACTACATGTGTTTGCTGGAGGTGAAACCCGGCGATTCTGTGCTGGAAACCTCGGTGGGCACGGGTCTCAACTTCAAATACCTGCCTCGTGGAGTGAAACTCTCCGGCCTCGATCTATCGCCGGAGATGCTGGCCAACTGCCAGGCCAACCTGCGCCGCTGGGAGAGGGATGCTGATCTCTATCTGGGCAATGCGGAGAGTCTGCCATTCGCCGATTCCAGCTTCGACGTTGTCTATAGTGTGGGGGCCATCAACTTCTTCAACGACCGCGCAAAGGCGATCCGCGAGATGATCCGCGTCGCCAAGCCGGGTAGACTTCTACTCATTGAGGATGAAACCGAAGAGTATGTGAAGAGTACGTACCAAAAGATCCCGTTTACCGGCAGTTTTTACGCGGACCGCAAGCAGGCCGTGACGGTCCCCATCGATCTGGTGCCGCCCGAGATGGAAGATATTCATCTTGAAATGCTGAAGGACGGCAAGTTCTACGCGATCACTTTCCGCAAACCGTCTTCCGGGGGATAGCGTTCGCGCACTGGAGCGCCGAATTGCCTGGGTGCCGGGTGGGTCAGGTATTGTTGCCGGTTCACGGGCAACTCGGAAATGATTCCACTTGCCGGATGAGTCGCCTTGCCGGACAAGTTTGTTCCGGTACCCACTCGGACGGTTACCAGAACCTAGCAAATAGACCGGTCGGTTCAGCGGCGCGAGATGGGAACGGCATTATACTCCGCAGAGGGGGCCCCATGAAAAAGTTCAGGCTTCTGCTGTTGACGATGTTGGCCGCGACGGCGTCTCTGGCGAACGCGCGGGAGTGGAAAAGCGCGAGGGTAGTAGATGCTTCGGAAACAGATGTTTCCGGGGAAGTGCGGGGCAAAAGAACCATCATGCACTACACGATTGAGACCGACGATAAGATTTATTTTGTCGACTATACCTACAAGCCGGGCCAGCACAGCAATAACCGCGCGCCGGATATCGCGGTAAATGTGCTGACGAAAATTGCAATCGAGGGGAAACACGCGTACATTCTCGACGTCAATGGCAAAGAAGTGAAGCTGCATGTCGTCAAAAAGACCGACCTACCCCACGAAATGTAGTCCAGGCAAAACTTAGCTTCTCCGGGTGTCCGCCGCGTAGCGGAATCTTGAACCTTTGGCGTTTTTTTGCGTTTACAGCGTTTCGTCGAATCAGTAAGATACGTGTTTTCCATATAGGCGGCCGGTTCGATTCCCCCCGCCGGCACCATCGGGTCCAGATTCCCGGGAAGAATTGTCAATCGAATCGAGTCTATGCCAGCAGAATCGACCTGTGCCTAACCTCGCCGCGCCCCCGCAAGGCATTCCGGACTTAGTCCTTGTGAACCCCGTTGCGGGAGGGGGATTGGCTCAAGAGGTTCTCCCCTCGCTCAAGGACTTTGCCGTCCAGCGAGGCTGGGCGGTCGAGTTTCGTTCCACTTGTAGCCCTGAGAACCTCGCGGTAGAAGCGCGCCAAGGGGCTGCAGAGGGACGCAAACGAATCTTTGTGCTGGGTGGCGATGGAACTTTCCAGGTGCTTCTAAACGCGCTTGCAGGGGCCTCTGGCGTCGTTTTGGGCGTGATCCCGGCTGGTGGAGGAAATGATTTGGCCGCGGCCATAGGTCTGCCCCAAGATCCCCTCCTCGCTGCCGACCTGCTTCTGGATGGCCAAGCCGCTTTTCTCGATGCCGCTCTGGCTCGCACTGCCGACGGTAAGGAAAGGCTTTACTCGGGGGGTGGCGGGGTCGGCTTGGATGCCGAAGCCGCTCGCTACGCCAGCGGCGTCTACCGGAATTTGCGTGGCCGCCCGCGCTATCTTCTCTCCGCGGTGCGTGCTCTGATGGGCTTCCACTCTATTCGTCTGCGCGCAGTCATCGGAACCGGCCAGCAAGTGGAAATCAACGCCAACGCTCTTCTTCTGGGCGTGCTCAACACACCCAGCTACGGCGCGGGCTTGCGTCTTGCCCCGGACGCGCAAACGAACGATGGGAAACTCGACCTGGTGTTGATGGAAGATCTAAGCTTTCTGGAGATCCTCGCGCTGCTTCCGTCGCTGGCTCATCGCGGCGAACTGCGAACCGCACATATCAGGCGTTTTCGCGTGGACCGTGTGCTTATAGAGACCCACAGGCCGTGTTCCTTTCACGGAGATGGCGAGATCCTGGGAAACACTCCCGTCGAAGTCGCAGTCGTACCCAACGCCGTGCGTATACTCCGCCCCCGCAATACCTAATCAGATCGCTAATTTGTGCGCGTGACGGCCGGAGTCGCGCGGGGGTCGGCGGGCAGCTTATGCTTTCTCTTCTTGTGGTGCCGCTGGATGAATGCGTTGAGATCGGGCGTGAATTCCTTGAGTTGATTCCAGCCAACGTTGTAAGTCTGGTTCACGGCCCAGCCCACGAACAATCCGTGCACATCGCGATCCTGCTTGGGGTAATACGACAGGGAGATGCCTGCCTGCCCCAACTGCCCGAAAACCTGCGAAGCATTGAACGTGGGATTGCCCGAATCGGTCCGCGCGATGAGCACCCGTGAAGCCGCATAGGCGATGCGCGTCAATGCAGAGCCCCGCCCGCGGCGAAAATAACGCGGATCCTGGTGCAGCATATTCGGCAAGATCCCATAAATGAGAAAGGCTCCAGTGAACTGATCGCCTTCCTGCGCCAGGTACCGTTCTCCGAACGCACCCCAGCCTTCCCCGTAGTGCGGAATCCCGTCGGCCGCTTGTGAAATCCCCGCTTGTATAAAATTGCCGAAATGCGCGCTTTCATCCCAGAACTGATGCCAAGCGATGTTGTACTTCTGGGCCGGCGTGAGAGGTCCGTTGTTTTCCGGTTAGTCGTTGGTGGTCATAAAATTAGGAATGATCCAGAAGATGCGCTTGGGCACTTCATCCTTGGCTTCGCGGTCCTTCTTGTCCGTCTGAGTGGTTGTTTGGGAGGCTGTCGACGACGCAGCGTCTTGCGAGGATGCCGGAACCTTGGGCTCAGGGCTGTCGGGCCTTTCTTGACCGAACAGAGAGATGCCGGATAGGGCCAGCGCACACAGGGCTGTCCCGAAGAAAAAATATGTTCTGCCGCAGACCATCATCCTCCATGCCTTTAGTCCTCCGAGATCCGGTCAAACAGGTGAATCGCGGGAAGATTTCAATCTATTCGATCTGCCGCACAATCCTCTATCGTCCCAGGGCAAATGGCGCTGCGACGAAGCCTGGACTCCCTAACTTTTCTTCCGTTCAATCTTGAGATTGAGCGTGATTTCCTTGCGGCTGTCAAAGGACGACACCGTCTTTACCTGGGATTTCGCCCCTTCAAGTTCCGCGTGGACCTCGTAATCCACGTTGGGATCCAGGCCGCTGAATCGGTAGTTGCCATCCGAATCCGCAAAGCTGCTGCGCACTGCGTTGGTCCGCAGGTTCTTCAGGAACACCACGCTATTGGGAAGGGGCGTCTCCGATTTGTCGGTGACGATCCCTCGCACGGTGCGCAATTGCGACTCTTTCTTGGAGTCCTGCGCGCGGGCGATCCCTGCGAACACCAATATAGCTATACAGATGCAGGCTATCTTGCGGTGGTTGTTCATTTCTTGTCTCCCGCCTTTCCCGGCGTAGCGGGTTCCAGCCGGAACGATAGCCGCAGCTGAATAGCGCCGGCGTCCGCCTTCACCGTCTGCGACTGCACCTTGAAGTTTTTGGCCTGCACCTGCACTTCGTACTCGTTGCCTTCCGGAACCCGCACGGCGAATTCCCCGCGGGAATTGGTGTACGTCTCCCAGCGGAATTTCTTCTCGCTGGTCTGGCGAATGCGGACCCTTGCATCCGGAAACGAAAGCGCCTTCTCATCAAAGATCGTGCCAGTAATCAGGAAAACGGGAAGCGGCTTTTTCGTTCCCTTTGAGGATGAACTTGCGCGCGCCGCCTCCGGCGGGGTCGCCGGGGGCTGGGAAGGTGACGCAACAGGCGTTGTTTCTGCCGGTTGCTGACCCATAACAGGGTACGCCATACACAGGAGAAGCCCTAGGTAAAGTGGGGTTGGTCTTCGCATAGGAGAGGCTAGGCCCGGCGATGAGGTCACCCGCCATTAGACGGTGCTAAAAGGGCCAGAGGATGCCCTGTCGCTCCCGCGGAGGCAGCTATTCATCCTCCCCCTCATCCTCCTCATCATCCTCTTCGTCTTCCTTGTCGTCATCCGGGAGATCTCCATTCTCGCCAGGGTCGTCCTCGTCCTCTTCGATGTCTTCCTCATCCTCTTCTTCTTCGTCAAGATCGTCGGAGATGGGATTCAGCGCGACCGGGTGGGTCTGCGATACCTCGAGCTCGCACTCGCACTCCGGGCAGCTCAGGATCTCCCCTTCTTCCACTTCGTCTTCGTCCACATCAATTTCTGCGCTACATTCTGGGCAGCGGAGCACGTCTCCATCCTCCGTGTTGATCTGCTTCGGGCGATGCCGCGAGCGCGGCTTTCGCCGTACGGCGTATTATATACCCCAGCGGAAGAAGTCGAACCCATGAACCTTCCGCTGCGTTTCAGTGTAACCCAACAGTCCGGACGAAAGAAAAGCCTGCCGTGGCACGCGAATATCCAGAACGGCCCGTCGTTGGCGTGGGTGGCGTGGTCATCGAGAACGGGCGTGTACTCCTAATCCGCCGCGGCAGCGAGCCGCTGCGCGGACACTGGTCCATCCCCGGGGGAACCCTGGAACTTGGTGAGTCGTTACAGCAAGGCGTCGCACGCGAGCTGCTGGAAGAGACCGCATTGCAAGTGCGCGTTTTGGATATGATCGAGGTTTTCGATCGCATCTACGTTGAGTACGAGGATGGAGGTGGAGGCTCGCCCGAACATCCGCGTTTCCACTACGTGATCATCGATTACCTTTGTGAGCGTGTCGCCGGGGAAGCCCAGGCGGGTAGCGATGTCACAGAGCTCGTCTACGCCCGGGAAGAAGAACTCCATCTGTATGAGCTGACGGAAACGGCCACACGCGTTCTGCGCAAGGCCTTCGCGATGGATCGCGAACGCCGCAGACTGCCCTAAGGCTCGCGGGATCTGAGATCCTCGAGAAGGCTTCTATTGGGGTAGCTTCAGAATGTCAATGTTTCCGTTGGAATTGGTCAGCGAGAGTGTGCAACCGCCATCGCCGATCTTCCCGTTCATGGAATCGCCACCCAGCGAGCCGCTTGTCGTAATGGTGAGTTCGCTGTTGATCCGGCCGAACGAGGTGCGCGCGCTCAAGTTGTAGCCAGCGCTTTCCGGCAGCCGCACCTGGATGGGCGAAAAAGAAGTCTTAACGGTGATGTTCTTGCACGTTGAGGACTGGCGCGCCGCAAAAACCACGACGGCGCCATTCTGGTTGTCCACGGAAATGGACCCTCCGATATCCTCCAAGGTGACGGGGCCAAAGCTCGCTTTTGCAGTTGTATCCCCGCTCACGGAGTTCGCCGTTATCGGGCCGTTGGAATTTTCCAGCGTGAGTGCCCCAGTGACACGTTGTACGATGACTCCGCCAAAACTGTTCTTTGCAAAAGCATCGCCGCCAATGTCGCTCAGCATGATCCGCCCGTTTCCAGTGATGGCTCTGACGCCCTTGCGGATGCCGGTGGCCTCGATGGCGCCAAACGAAGTGTTGAGTTTCGCGTGCCCCTTCACGTCCTTCACGTTGATCTCTCCGTTGGAATCCTCCACTTCAAGCGACCCGCCCACCTGCTCCAGCGACACCTCGCCGAACGTCGTCTTCACGTAGACATCTTCTCCGGCCGGCCCGCCCTTCACTTTCCCGTTGGACGCCGTGCATTTCACGCGTCCGGTCACGTTGCCAAAAGTAATCGATCCGAAACTCCCGTTCAGCGTTGCGGAGCCACTCACCGTCTCCGCATCGATGGCCCCATTGTTGTCGTTCACGGTCAGATCGCCATGGATGTTGCGGGCGTTCACGCTTCCAAAGGAATTGCTGACGGTTGAGGCTCCCGCATCGCTGATTTCCACAGCGCCGTTCCCGCCAGAGACGCTGACCGCACCTTGAACGTTGCTTACGGTTATGGCTGCAAAGCGGTCTTTCACGTCCGCGGTTCCCTTAACCGTTGAGACGGTGACCGCTCCATTGTTATCAACGATGGTCAGGTTGCCGTCGGCGCCATTTACTTCCACCTCACCGAAGGAGTTGGTGAGTTTTGCCGCGCCGCTATCGCGAAATTCCAGCTTGCCATGGCCGTTTTCGACTTCGGCCCAGCCGCGAACACTGCGGATCTCGACATTGCCGAAATCGTTGCGAAGCCAGAGCTTTGCGTCGCTCGGAACCGCGATGTCGTAGTCCACGGAGTAAGAAGGGCCCTTCCCCACCCGGATGTACCAGGCATGCTGATCCGGATACACCGTGCGCACCTTAATGCCTGCCGCGTCTTGTGAGACTTCGATCTTGATTTGATCCGCGTTATGTTCGGCTTCGGCCTGCGTGGTTGCCTGGACCCGGATGGCCGCCGAGATTTTCACTTCCCGGCTGTTTTCGCCGTGGATGCGGACTTCGCCGAATTTGTGTTCCATCGCCAGCGTCTGGTTCGCGCCGAGCGTCAGGGTCTTCTCAAAGCTCCGAGTGGCCGTGTCCTGGGCGGCATTCGCTGGCAACGCGGGAATTGCCGGCAGTGTTAGGACCAGCGCAGAAAATGCAATGCACTTCGCAGCAACCGCAATGAGGGCGGCTTTCATCGTTTCGTCTCCAATACATCCTGCAACGTCACCTTTTTCCCCTGGTACATCGCCAGAAGTTGATAGCGCAAATGCGCATTCGAGGGATTCTGCCCTGCTTGCATGCGCAACTCGTCGATCGCGCTGTCCAGCATGATGAGTTTCTCGTTGTAGCTGGCCATCAGCGGCGAAGCCGGCAGATCCAGTTGAGGCTTTGCCTCGGCAGCCAGTTTGTCGATGGCCTTCACGTAGTCGCGCTCCGAGCGTTCGACCTGCGCCAGGGTGCGATCTTTCAGCAACGGACTATTGGGGTCGCCCTTGCCAGGACCGGACTGCAGATACAGATATCCAGCGGTCACGGCCATGAGCAACGCCAGGGCTCCGGCCAGCGCTGCCTGCCACACCATCGGGGCACGCCGCCAGAACGCGAGCCGCTCCAGCCAGGACTTGCCCATCACTGATTGTTCCGCTTGCTGCGCAAGAGCCGTTGCAATCCGGGGCCACAGCGCGGGGCTTTCCTGGTAGTCCCGCAATTCTTCTGCCGCTGCACTTAGGGCTTTCCATGCGCGAACTTCTTCCGCACACTCCGCACACGACGCGGCATGAAACTCCAGCCCCCTCCACTCATGGGCACTGCCATCCAGAAAAATCCGTTCGCGATCCTTGCAGGTGATCTGCATTACGCTCCTCCCGCCTGGCTGCTCCGGGGAGCCTCCAACACTTGCCGCAAGTTCCTCTTTGCCTGGAACAAGGTGTTTTTCGAGGCCGATTCCGAGATTTCCAGCATTTCCGCGATCTCTGCGTGACGGAATCCCTCCACCTCGTACAAAAGGAAAACGTCGCGCTGGTGGCGCGTAAGTTGCGCGATGGCGCGATTCAGAGCCAGCTTCAGAGAAGGGTGTCCTCCCGGCGCGCGCGGTTCTGCCGGCCTGGCTCCTTCTTCACGTTCTTCTGGCACGACTTCCTTCCGGCGCATCCTTCTGCGCCGCAGGTCATGGCAGGTGTTCACCAAAATGCGAAACATCCAAGTAACAAACGAGGATTGCCCGCGGAAGCTGGCGATGCTTCGCTGCACTTTCAAGAAGGTCTCCTGCACCGCGTCTTCGGCGTCGCTCGTTGTGCCCAGCAGGTTTCGCGCAAGATTCTTCATCCGCGCGCCCTGCAACCGGTAGAGACGCTCGAAGGCGTGCAAATCGCCGGCCCGGCATGCCGTCGCCAGCGCCGCATCCTCCGGAATACCCGTTTCAGGATTGGATTGCGCTCCCCGATCGGAAAGTTCCACTCGAGATGTCCCCTCGCGTGCCACTGCTGAGATTCTAAGCTCCCACGGCAGCGTTGCGCCCGCGGATCCCATTACTTTCTCCTGCGTTATAGACGACGCAGGATGGGGATTCGTCAGATCGCAAACCAACCACGGCTCATTTCTATGTAAGATACATGCAATGAATGGATTATGAGGACCCTGGCATCGCGGGGCCAGCGTTTGGGTCTAAATCGTGCACTCCCGCGGCAGAGCGCCCCGCGTCCGCTCGCGCCTCTCGAATTCCTGTACCGCATTTCGCAGGTCCACGGGCATAAAATCCGGCCAGCGCTTGGGCAAGAAAACGAATTCCGCGAAGGCGCACTCCCAGAGCAGAAAATCCGACAGCCGCTGTTCCCCGCCGGTGCGAATCAGCAGGTCCACTTCCGTCGAGCCGCCATGCTGCACTTCGGAGAGCAGATTGCCGAAGGCTTCGCTGGAAAGATGCGTGACCTTGTAGAACTTGCTGGCCGCCTGATAGATCGTTTGTCGCGCCGAATAGTCAATAGCCAATCGCAGGTGCAGCGCCTGGCCCTTCGCGGTCAACGCTTCGGCATCGGCAATCGCTGCTCGCAAGCCCGCTGGCAGGCGATCGCGCCGCCCGATGATGCTCAGGCGAACGCCTTCTTCGAGGCAGCGAGAAGTCTCCCCCTCGAGGTATTCCTCCAGTATTCCCAGAATGGCGTCCACTTCAACGGACGGACGCTGCCAGTTTGCGGAAGAAAGCGCGAACAACGTCAGTGTGTGGATGCCGAGGTGCGGCGCGCACCGGATAATGCGCCGAGCCGCTTCCGCCCCGGCGCGGTGACCCTCCGAGCGCGGCAAGCCCCGCGAACTGGCCCAGCGGCCGTTGCCATCGCAAATGATGGCGACATGCACCTTGACGGCCGTATCGGCGGCCACCCGGGGTACGCGATCCACAATCGTGTTTTCCATGAGCATGCTGCTTTCTCCGCCGTCAACGTTCATAATGTACTTTGTAATACAAAGTGGAGCGACAAATTTTTTTACCCCTCCCTCGTCGCACGGATCAGCGCTTCCATGTGATTCAGGTAGCGTTCCAGCGCCCGCCGCCCCCCGGCGGCCAGCCGGTATTCCGTTTTGGGCAGCCGCCCGTCAAACGATTTGGTGCACACGATGTAGTCCGCCTCCTCGAGTTTCCTTGCGTGCACGCTCAGGTTCCCGTCCGTCGTCTTCAGCAGGGCCTTCAACTCGTTGAAGGTCAGCGAACGATTCACCGCCAACGCGCTGACAATGCCCAGCCGGATGCGCTCGTGAATCAGCCGGTCCAGATTCGCCGGCACGGCCTCGCGTTTTGGGCTGGAGACCACGGCGGGGGCCTCCTCTTTTTGCAGGCGCGCCTGCCGGACTGCCGATGATCTCGCCATAACTCTCCCGTTTTCCAAAACTCGCTCAACCACCGTGCCGCAAAGCAATCCACAAACCGAAGCCGATCTGCACGACTCCGAAACCCGCGGCCATGAATAGGTTTCCCCAATGCGCCGGGGCGAACAACGCCGCCGCACCAAGTCCCATCAAGCAAAGACCCATAATCGGGACGGCACGCACGGAAAACGCTCCGCCCGTGACAATGGCCGTTCCATACAGCAGTAGCCACACCCCCGGTAGGGCAGAGAGGTCCCCCAATTGGAAGAGTGCCGCCGTCAATAATCCGCCCACGACAATCGGAGGTGCGAAGCTCAACACAAACTTGCGGCCCGGCCCACTGAACAATGAGGAATTGGCGCGCCGCGCTTTGGTTGCCGCCGACGGCGCCGCGATCGCCACGGCAACAAAAGCCTCCGCCAACCACACCGTGGCCCAGCCTTGTGGCGTGCCCTGACGCGAAGCCCAGAGCGCCGCAGCCAAGGCCGTAAGGCCCATGGCCACACCGCCCCAGCCGGGCACGGCAGTGAATTCGGCAGCGCGTTCCATGGTTTCGCGGATGTAGCGGAGGTGATCCGCGGCGCGGGCGTCAATGGGTATGGGCTCGCGGGAGGGAGTGCGGATGGGGCTGGTGGTGGGCACGTCCCAAGAATAGCGGTGCGGGGAAGCGTTGTCAAGTACTTTATTTCGTAAAGTACAGCTCAACGCGCTTTGCGGTAGCGGCCGCGGAGTGCGTTCCAGCGGATGATCACCACATCCAGGAACATCTGCACGCTGTCCCGCATCATGCTCACCTTGGTGGCCGGGGAATGCGCCCAGCGCACCGGCACCTCCACCGTGAACAAGCCGTGGTGCCGCGCCAGGTACAGCAACTCCGGATCGAAGCCAAATCGCTCGATGGTCTGTTGCTCGAAGATCACCCGGCACGGCTCTCGCCGGAAGGCCTTGAATCCGCACTGGGTGTCCACAAATGGCAGCCGCAATACGATTCGGACAATTTTGTTGAAAATGATGCCCGCAAACTCCCGAAAAGCCGATTCGCGCACTTCGATCAAGCGGCGATCCAGCGCGCGCGAACCGATGGCCACATCATGGTCCTTCAAGGCCGCGAGGAGCTTGCCCGCTTCTTCAATCGGCGAGGAGAGGTCCGCATCGGTGAACAAAATATTCTCGCCGCGTGCCTCCAGCGAGCCATGGCGCACGCTGAAGCCTTTGCCCCGGTTCGTGCCGTTCGCCAGAACGCGCAATTGCGGGAATTTACCGCGGAAAGCCTCGGCCACCCCGGCGGTGCGATCCGTGGACCCGTCGTCCACTACGATAACTTCCGTGCTCCTTCTTTCACGCTCGATATAACGGGCGATCTTTTCCAGGGTTGCGGGCAGGCGCAACTCTTCGTTGAACGACGGAATAATGATGGACAGCTCCGGGGCGGAATCGCTCATTAAATCCACACGTCCTTCCAGCCGTGGCGGCCCAGGAGGGGCACGAAGCGGCAGGGTTCTTTTCGTTCCGAGCTGAATGTTTCGCCGTGCCTGGTCAGCAGAAGCAATACCTGGTGCTCTTCTCCGCCCACAGGCAAGATCATCCGCCCACCCTCCGCCAATTGCTGCGCCAGAGGTTCCGGTAGGCAGGGTGCCGCCGCAGCCACGATGATGCCATCGTAGGGTGCAAAGGCCTCCAGGCCCAGTGATCCGTCGCCGCAGTGAACATGGACATTTCTGCACTCCAGGCGTTGCAGCCGCTCACGCGCCCCTGTTGCAAGCTCCTCCCGGTATTCGACCGTGTGCACTTCCCGGGCCAGGCAAGAAAGCACCGCAGCCTGATACCCGCAACCCGTTCCGATTTCCAGTACTTTCTCCGTGCCTTCCGGATGCACTGCGGCGCACATGACGGCAACAATGTAGGGCTGCGAGATGGTCTGTCCGCCGCCAATCGGCAACGGCTCATCGGTGTACGCCTGATTTTTCCAGTGGGACTCAACGAATTCATGCCGTGGCACGCTCCCCAAGGCGTGCAACACACGTTCGTTCCTGATGCCGCGCTTGCGGATTTGCGTTTCCACCATGGCAGCGCGGAGCTCCGCGTAACCCTCTTCGGTCAGCGTTTTGGTTGCGCCCATGGAATGCATCCCCACCAATTTCTCACCCGTGCCCCTCTCTTTTTCCGCTCCCTGAGGCTTCAGGATCTGCTTCAGTCAAGCATAATCTACTGCCGCTTCCGGGGTAAGAGAAGGGTCCATGCGCCATCCGGCCCGGGGCACTCCCAGGTTGGACGCCAGCCACCCCCTGGACTTCCGGCCAGTATCCGCGAGGCAAACCTGCACCCTCGCGCAGGCGCGCCTGTTTTCGCTCTTCCCTACAATCACTCCTAAGGCAGGACCATGGCGTGTGGAGGATGAGATGAAAGCGGCAATTGCATTAATTCTGCTTTATGTGGGAACGTTCCTAGTTGCCATTCAGGGGGGTTCCTCCACGGCGGTGCATGCGGCCTCGCAATCCGCGGCTAACAAACCGGCCTCTGCACCGGCCGCTTCCATCGATCCTGCAAAAGACGCCGACATCCGCGCCCTCGTGGAACTCATCGGCACCCGGGATCAGTTCCAGGAATCAGTCAATCTGATCGGGGATCAATACCGCGAAAAACTTCTCGGGTCCGTGCCCAATAATGCCAAGGGCCAGGCATTCATCAACAATGTGATTTCAGGCTACGAGAAGAATTTCGATCTGGACCAGGTGACCGAACAAATGGTCACGGCTTACGACAAGCACTACACCGACGACGAAATCAAGGGGATGCTTCAATTCTACGGTTCACCCCTCGGACAAAAGGTAGCCGCCGAAGGCCCGAAAATCTCTCGTGAAGTCCAGGAAGCCACGCGCGCCGCGGCTTTCAAGGCCGTCAAGGATGCATTGCAAGCGGCCAAAGAGCAGGATCCTGTCACAGGACAGTCTGCTCGTCTGTTCAATCCTCCGCCGCGCCGCTGGCCGCCACAGCATCGCCCGGAGCAGGAAGCGCCTCAGCAGGCCGCGCAGCAATAGCAACCCTGAGTTTCAATTCCACTCCCATGACAACTCGTGGGTTCGGGTCGCGCGCCATGCTTAGGGCAGGCGTCTCTTGAACTTGATGTCCATGCCGAAAGTGCCGTTCTGATCCCGCAAGCCCACCA
>Ga0074045_10002664_pt1 | contig 16434 bp, 15 predicted proteins | sample BogForMeECP23OM2_FD_94442 | JGI IMG/M metagenome (GOLD analysis project Ga0074045, IMG submission 94442) | Bog forest soil microbial communities from Calvert Island, British Columbia, Canada - Bog Forest MetaG ECP23OM2 | ecosystem: Environmental > Terrestrial > Soil > Wetlands ...
ATGGAAGAACTTTTCGGTGAAGTTAATATTCCGCCGCAGGTCATTGAAGCGGGCATGAACGAAATCCAGCCTGGAGTGCAGTATACGGTTGTTCTTGGTTTTTACGGACGCGCGGAATCAAAAGAATCTATTATAGAAGCGACGCCGTTTCTTTACTGGCTGACACATGGAACGAAATTCCCCGTAAACGCTCATATTCAGTGGATTCAAAATATATTCATAGGCAATCAGATTTATGAGGGGAAATATTGTCTTCCCTCCGAAAATCCCAAATTCAACGGCAAGCCGGTCAACATGTCCATATTAAAAAAAGCGGGAGTCAGAATATTTGATTACAAAGGTTCAAGAGATCCGATTGCTCCTGCGGGATCCTGCGTGGCCGGTGAGACATGGGGACAGGTGAATAAAGGCAATACCGGGTTCACAAGCGAAAGTCTCAATCGGACCATTGAGAAAAACATTGGACATATTTTTGTAGTCAGCCGTAAATTGCTTGCTGAATACCTTATTCTGGTCGAAAATTTTTATCAGGAACCATCGCTAAAGCAACCGGTTCCTTTGAAAAAAAAGCAGCCGGTTCGAATGCGGTCAGCAACATTGTAGATATTAAAAAACTTTAGATGCGAAAATGAACAAGCGGCATTGCGGCCAATAGTATTACACAGGTAGTAGTTTTTACCTGCCAATTATCTATCATTCTATTCTCATTGCTATTTAGTATTTAGTTGACTAATTATTAGTACATAGAAGATTTTCAAAAGTTTAATGAAATGATCAAAACAATATTTTTTACAAAAAAAGGAGGCAACAATGGACAACAAGCAAATAGTAAAACAGATTATGGATTTACACAAGGCAGCACTTGATAACAGCTTTTCAACAATGGCCATATTTCATGATCAGGCGGAAAAACTTTTGAAGACTTTCATCGACAATAACCCCGGTATGGGAGATGAGGGCAGAAAGGTTATGAACCAGTGGTTCGATGTGTACAAGAAGGGTCGTGACGATTTCAAGAAGGCCTTGGATGAGGGACACGCTAAGATAGAAGCATTTTTAAACTCCGACCCAAAGGACATGTTTAAAAATCAAAACGAAATGATGTTCAATACTTTCTTAAACCAGGCAAACTGGATGCCCCAGGATTTCAAGAAAGCCACAGAAGAATTGACTAATATGTATAAAAAAGGCTATGACGAATTCAAGAAATATGCCGATGAGAACATGAGTCACATGAAAGACTTTTTCTCAACTGCAGGGAAGCCGAAGAAATAAGTCTGTGCACCCGACTGATTGAGGAGACTATCGATTGCGTCACAGAATCGACAGCCATAAGGAATGCTTTGCCTATGATGTAAAGGCTTTACCTCGGCGGAAAGTCATACTATCCTGACGCTAGGCAATAGTGGCCTATAAGATCGGCTTCAGAATGATACTATATATCATCTCTATCGATCATGCCACAAGTTGGCAATCATGTTATACAGGTCGGGCTAAGACGCTTTGAGAATATTTATGGAAACAAAACCCGATAATAAACATATTCAGCAATGGTCCGATTGGCAGAAATATCTGAGCGAATACATCGTGGATTCCTTTCAGCGGTCGATTATTTTTACGGATATTCTCCGCAAAAGAGGCAACAACTATATCAAACATATCCGTAGCGGCCAGCCGCCGGTGCTGGCGTTTAATTATGAACATATCCTCAATGCCGCAGCTTTTAAGCGTCCCTGCAATTACGCGCTGGTCAGAATTTCAGAACGCCGTAATAAAGATTTACCTTTCGATAATAGTAATCGCTATCAAAAAATCAAGGCGCGTCCGACCAAACCCCAAAGGCCCATTGTGATCATTGATCCGCGCGCCGGTCATGGCCCGGGTATCGGAGGGTCGAAACGCGACTCGGAAATCGGCATGGCTCTGGATTACGGCCATCCGGTTTATTTCATCCTATTTTACACAGATCCCATCCCCGGCCAAACCCTGCCTGATGTCATTGAAGCTATGGAAATATTCATGGAGAAAGTTGTCGAATTAAATCCCTATGCCGATGCGCCAGCCATCATCGGCAACTGCCAGGCAGGATGGGCAGCAGCACTGGCTTGCGCGGATAAACCTGGCATCGCAGGGCCACTGGTGCTAAACGGCGCGCCTTTGTCTTACTGGAGCGGCATTGCGGGTGTCAATCCCATGCGCTACAGGGGAGGACTCTTAGGCGGCGTGTGGGTCAATTCATTTTTCAGCGATCTGGGCAATGGCGTGTTTGACGGCGCGAATCTTGTTTTGAACATGGAGCTTTTGAATCCGGCCAATACATACTGGAAAAAGCAATATAATGTGTATTCGCAGGTGGAAACAGAGGAGGAGCGCTATCTCGACTTTGAAAAATGGTGGGGCGGATTCTTTATGATGAATACCGATGAGATTCATTATATCGTTCGCAATCTTTTTGTCGGCAATAAGCTGGAGCGCGGCGAGTTGGAGCTGCGTGAGGGTCAGAAGCTCAGCCTTAAAAATATTGAAAGTCCGATTCTGGTCTTTGCATCGCTCGGCGACAACATCGCGCCGGCTCAGCAGGCACTCTACTGGATTCCCCGTGTTTACGACTCGGTGGAAGACATCAAACGGCACGGACAGGTCATTATTTACATCGTTCACAAGGATATCGGCCACTTGGGCATTTTCGTCGCCGGTTCCGTCGCCAAGAAAGAACATAAACAAATTATCGGCAACTTCGACATGATTGATTTTCTACCACCCGGACTCTATGAAATGGTTATCGAAGGAGATGTCAAGAGCGGAAAATTTATCACGCAATTTGAACCGCGCACGTTTACCGACATTGCCGCCTATGGCGACGGCATAACGGAAGAAACGGATTTCAGCGTCGTCGCCAAAGTATCAGAAACCAACGACAACATTTATCAGCTGCTGATGCGTCCCTTGGTAAAATTCTGGACTACGGAACTTTCCGCGGAAATCATCCGCTACCTGCATCCCCTGCGGATGCAAAGATATTTATTTGCCGACATCAATCCTTTGATGCGCACGATCAAAAATTTTGCACCTGTCGTGCGCCGGAACCGCAAGTCCGCCTCGGTTGATAATCCGTTTTCGGCTATGGAAAAAGATCTTGCCGGACACATCGAAACCATGCTTAACATTTATCGCGATTACCGTGATCTTAGCCAGGAACTATTGTTTCGACAGATTTACGGAAGCGACTGGCTGCAGCTTTTCTTCCCACCGCGCGAAACAGAACCTGTCATAAGTGTGCCGGAACATGAAAGAGCCGATTACGATAAGCGACTTCAGGCTATGGAAGAAGGCGGTCATGAGGCGGGGCTGATCCGCATATATATGGCTGTAGCCAACGCCAGCGGGGACATCAAACGGCGGCATTTTGAAGTCGCTGATGAAATCGCCAAAACACACAAGGTTTTAAGTAAGATGCGTCCGTCGAAATTCAAAAAAATCATGCATGAACAGACTGCTCTTCTTCAGGCGAACGAGGATAAGGCCATTGAAGCCTTATCAGTGCTGATCAAGGGCAAGAACGATCGCCTGGAAGCGCTGAGTATCGCCCGCAGGCTGTGCCAGGTCGACGGTGCTTGCGATGACACCGAAAAGAATATGCTGGATAAGATCAAAAAAGGGTTGAAACTATAATTCCATTTACCCCGGCTAATTTATATTCTCTTTAGCGGAATGCGCTTCTGCCGCAAAACATTCTTATGATATAAATGTAAAATAAGATTCCGGCCGGAAAGGAGTTCTGCATATGAACAGCCATGTCATTATCAGTCCCGTCATTGAAGATATCAAGAAGAGGATGAAGCGGGGAAAGATTGTCTCACTGACTGAGGCCGTGCAGGTGGTCCGATCCGGTGACACACTGGCTTTCGACGGTTTTGTGGGCAGCTGCATACCGGAGGAGCTGATCATCGGCCTGGAAAAACGGTTTCTGGAAACCGGTGAGCCCGGAGATCTGACGCTGATTTATGCTTCCGGGATCGGCGATGGAAAAGAGAAGGGCACCAATCGCCTGGCTCATACCGGGCTCTTGAAGCGGGTCATAGCCGGCCACTGGGGTCTAACACCGAAGCTGCAGAAGTTAGCCCTCGACGGCAAGATTGAAGCATACAACCTGCCTCAGGGTGTTTTGACTCATCTGTTTCGTGACATAGCGGCAAACAATCCCCGGACGATTTCACGAGTCGGTTTGGGAACATTTGTGGATCCAAGGAACGGCGGTGGAAAGATCAATGCCGCCACCACCGAAGATCTGGTGGAAATCATATATTTTGACGGGAAAGAATGTCTGGCCTACAAGACCTTCCCGATCCAGATCGCCTTCCTGCGGGGAACAACGGCTGACATGGATGGCAATATCACCATGGAAAAGGAGTTAGTCACACTGGATGTCCTTTCCATTGCCATGGCTGCCAAAAATTCCGGCGGTATTGTTATCGTCCAGGTAGAGCGGATCGCCGATCGCAATGCCCTGAATAGCCGGCAAGTCAAGATTCCAGGCATTCTGGTTGATTGCGTCGTGGTAGCCAGGCCGGAAAACCATCAACAGACCTATGTAACGCCATACAATCCCGCATTCAGTTGCGAGTTTAAAGTTCCGGTCGACAGCATTGAACCCCTTAAAATGGATTGCCGCAAGATAATCGCCCGGCGCGCGGCCTTCGAACTCCAGCCTAACATGGTCATCAACCTTGGAATCGGCATGCCTGAAGGCGTGGCCAGCATTGCCCATGAAGAGGGAATTTTCGAATACCTGACCCTGACAACAGAGGCCGGCTCCATCGGAGGCATTCCGGCAGGGGGACTGAATTTCGGTGCCGCAACGAACATGGACTGCCTCATCGATATGCCCTACCAGTTTGATTTTTATGATGGCGGAGGCCTTGATCTGGCTTGTCTGGGTCTGGCCCAAATGGATCGGCACGGCAATGTCAATGTAAGCCGCTTCGGGCCGCGAATAGCGGGATGCGGCGGGTTTATCGACATTACCCAGAACTCGCGAAAAATAATTTTTGCGGGGACATTTACTGCCGGCGATATGGAAGCAGCCGTCGAGGACGGTAAACTTCGCATCATTAAGGAGGGATGCTTGAAAAAGTGCCTCCACGACGTGGAGCAAGTAACGTTCAGTGGAAAAACGGCGCAGGAAAATCGAATGCATGTTTTTTATGTGACGGAACGCTGTGTCTTCACACTGACCCCTGAGGGGGTGGAACTGATTGAAATCGCTCCCGGTATTGATCTGGACAAAGATGTTTTAGCCTTTATGGACTTCCGGCCCATCATCAAAAAACTGCGCCTGATGGACGAGCGGATTTTCAAACTGCCCGTCATGGGACTCAAGGAAGACCTCTTCTATATTCCCATCCCGGAGCGCATGAAATACGATCCGGAGACTAACGTCCTCTTTAATAACTTTGAAGGGTTGGCCATCCGAAAGAAAGAAGATATTGAAGACATAAGGCATCGCGTAGAAGAAATCTGCCGGCCCCTCGGTAAGCGGGTCAAAACTATCGTCAATTATGACAATTTCTCCATTATTCCGGAGCTCGAAGATGATTACATTAGCATGGTTAAGTATGTGGTGTCCGAGTTCTATACGGATGTGACACGCTACACGACGAGTGCATTCTTGCGAATGAAACTTGGAGACGAACTGAAAAGCCGTGGACTGGCCCCGCACATCTTTCAATCGAAGGAGGAAGCAAAAAAAGCGCTGGGCTGAATGGATGCGTGAGGAGAACATCTATTGATTTGTTATTATATTATGAGTGAACCTGAAGGGATGGTTCTATTATATTGCCCCAATATTAATAAATACAATGAGGTCTTTCGGTGAATATAATTGTCTGTATTAAACAAGTGCCGGGTGTAACGGATGTTAAAATTAATCCTGAGACCAATACATTAATCCGTGAAGGTGTATCCAGCATTATCAATCCCTTTGATATGTATGCTATTGAAGAAGGTCTTCGTATTAAGGAAAAATTCGGGGGCAAAGTTAAAGTTATTTCACTTGGCCCCCCGCAAGCAATTAATGCGCTCAGGGAAGCCGTCGGAATGGGGGCGGATGAAGCTATTTCGCTTTCAGACCGCGCTTTCGCCGGTTCGGACTCGTGGGCGACAGCATATGCTCTGGCTCTGGCAATAAAAAAAATGGGTGACTTCAATATCATTCTGTGCGGCAAGCAGGCCATTGACGGCGATACCGGACAGGTAGGTCCGGGCATTGCCAGCCAGCTCGGTATTACTCAGCTCACTTATGTTTTTAAGATTGTTAAGCTGGAACCGGAGTCCGGTATGATTATGGTGGAACGCCTTCTGGAAGAAGGTCGGGAAATCGTGGAAGCCAAATTACCCGTTCTACTCACTGTAGTGAAGGATATCAATCAGCCGCGGGGAGCTACACTTTATCACCTTCGCCGTGCTGCCAAACTCCGGATTCCCGTATGGACTGCCGGCGATTTGCCTGAAGCAGACCTCTCCAAATTAGGCCTGAAGGGAAGTCCGACACAGGTGATAAAGATTTCCAGTCCACCCAAACGTGAAGGTATGCTTGACTTGATTAAGACCGATAGCGTCGAGCATTCTGCGGCTATACTGGCCGATAAAATTATCGCGGAAAAAATTCTTTAAGGAGAAACAATGCCCCTGCTGGAAGTAGATAAAGACAAGTGCATCGGCTGCGGCGGCTGTGTCGAAGCCTGCCCGCTGGGAGCGCTTAGTCTGGTGGATGATATGGCAGTGGTTAACGATAAATGCACGGCCTGCGGAGCATGCATGCTTGCGTGTCCGGTGCACGCGCTCAATCTGCCGGATGCGCGTCCGCGAAAATCTTCGGAGAATCTTGCCGCGTACAAAGGTGTATGGATCTGGATGGAACAGTTCCATGGCCGGACCGGCAGCATTTCTATAGAAATGCTGGGCCAGGGCAGAAAGCTGGCCGATACGCGCAAAGTGGCACTCACCGCGTGTGTGCTGGGACACAATGTGGAACACATTGCGAAAGAAGCCATTTCTTTCGGTGCAGATCGTGTTTTTTTGGCGGATGACGAAAGCCTTGCCGATTACACCACAGCGCCTTATGCGAGCACGTTAATTAGTCTGATCCGTGAGTATAAACCGGAGATATTCCTGTTGGGCGCAAGCGCTCGTGGACGAGATCTTGCCGGTTCAGTCGCTTCAGTTCTCTACACAGGGCTCACCGCTGACTGTACAGGGCTCGAAATTGATCCGGAGAATGATTTATTGCTGCAGACGCGCCCGGCCTTTGGCGGCAATATCATGGCTACAATAATTTGTCCCGATCATCGCCCGCAGATGGCTACAGTGCGCTATCGCGTATTTGAAATGCCCGTTGCCGATGACAAACGTCAGGGACAAGTCATTTCGATCAAAGCCGCTATGAGGCCAGAGCAAATTACGGCGCGTGTCATAGATTCCATTCTGGAAAAAGATGAGATTAATTTAGCTGATGCCCGTATAATCGTGGCAGGTGGACGCGGTGTGGGTGGTCCGGCCGGTTTCGAGACAATCCGCAAACTGGCTGTAGTATTGGGCGGGGCAGTGGGATCATCGCGCGGCGCTGTGGATGCGGGATGGATATCCTATGCCCATCAGGTGGGACAGACCGGCCGCACAGTGCGCCCCGACCTGTATATCGCCTGCGGAATTTCCGGACAAATACAGCATCTGGCGGGTATGAAGACATCCAAAGTGATTGTTGCCATAAACAAGAATCCTGACGCGCCTATTTTTAATGTCGCCCATTATGGCATCGTAGGTGATTTGTTCCAGATTCTCCCGGCATTGACGGAACAATTTAGAAAGAAGCTGCACCATTAGCATGCGGCGCTGACCATCTTATATTGAGTCGCATTCACCGTATGTAATCAGGAACAATTGTCCCTCCATAAAATAATTGGGAAATAATCCGTTATACGCGCACATTTAAAGCCAACAGGGCGGCCGTAAGTATGCTGTAAAGATGGTAGGAAATGCCTGCCAATATTCTTTCAATTAACTATCATTGCTAAAAATAAAAAAGACAATTAAATAAAAATCATGGAATCATCTCAAAAGCACAGTAGAGGCAAGCTGTTCATATGATACAGGACATGGCTTGCATTTATAAACATGAATATTAAAGATAATAAGAAAGGAGAAAGCATCATGACAACAGAAAGTTTTATTAAAGGATTGATCATTGGCGGCATCGCCGGCCTTGCCGCAGCTATACTTTATGCTCCAAGGAGCGGGAGGGAGATCAGGAAGCAAATATCCGATTCAACGGAGGAAATATTAAGCAAAGCCAAGATGCAGTATGAGGACACTCGTAAGAAAATAACCCAGATCGCAGAGGACAAAAAGGAATCATACCGTGAGAAAAAGGAACGGCTGAAAAAGGCTCTGGACGCCGGTGTCGACGTCTACAAGCATGGAAATACGGAAATGCATCAATCTTAGACTTTATGATTCATCACCGGATCGCTGCAAGAAACGAAGGCCGCGAAAGTATGCCGCGCTGTAATCATGCCGCGCGCGAAAAGATATCGTCTCGGCTATCAGGCTGGGTGTCATGAATTACACGAAATTCTCGTACCGCAGTCGAACGGATGCCGGCCGCCGTCTTGCGAAAGATATAAAGCACTGTCGCGGACGCGATGCTGTCATTTTTGCAATACCGCGCGGGGGCATCCCCGTGGCCGTTGAGGTTGCGATGGCGCTTTTGTGCGACCTTGACATTATCGTATCGCGAAAAATTCCCATACCTTTCAATACGGAAGCGGGGTACGGCGCCGTAACTGAAGATGGGATCATTGTCCTTAATGACCCCATGGTGCATGAGTTGCAATTGACCCAGGAACAGATTAAACACCATGTTCAAAAAGTGATGGCCGAAATAAGAAGACGGCAGGAGGTTTTCCGGAAAGTTATCGCACCAACATCGGTTACAGGAAAGCAGGCCCTGGTTGTTGATGACGGATTGGCATCCGGTTATACGATGGTGGCGGCAATCAAGTCGATGCGTAAACGGGGCGCAGAATCAGTTGTGGCCGCAGTTCCCGTTTCTTCCGCAAGCGGCTGGAAACTTGTGCGAAATGAAGCCGATGAAGTGGTTTGTCCGATTGTTTCATCCACGTATTCTTTCGCGGTGGCACGTTTCTATGAACAGTGGTCTGATTTGACCGATGAAGAAGCGATTGAAAGTTTGGATACATTAAAAAATACAGCCAGAGGCCATCATGATTAAAGAAGCCCGTCTGTGGGAAAAACTGGATGATCAAAGGGTGCATTGTTATTTGTGCGCTCATGAATGCAGAATATCGGAATCGAAGTTCGGCATATGCGGCGTCAGACAAAACCTGCGGGGCGTTCTCTATACAATGGTGTATTCCAACGTGATTGCGGCCAATATCGATCCTATCGAAAAAAAACCGCTTTATCATTTTCTGCCGGGCTCCCGGTCTTATTCCGTTGCCACCATCGGCTGCAATTTTAAGTGCGGTTTCTGTCAGAACTGGCAGATATCCCAGGTATCCGCTAAGGAAGGTTATGGTCACGCGAGCCGGGAGGTTTCGCCCCGGCAGTTGGTTGAGGAAGCTGTAAAAAATAACTGCCGGAGTATCTCCTATACCTATACCGAACCGACTATTTTCTTTGAGTTCGCATATGATACCGCACATCTGGCTAAAGAAGCAGGATTGTATAACGTGTTCGTTACCAATGGTTATATAACCAGACAGGCTCTGGAAACCATCCAGCCGTATCTTACTGCGGCTAATATCGATTTGAAAAGCTTCAGTGATGCTTCCTATAAAAAGAATTGTAAGGCCCGACTGCAGCCTGTGCTGGATACGATTGCCGCGATGAAGTCTCTCGGCGTCTGGGTTGAAGTGACGACTTTGATTATTCCCGGCGAGAATGACTCGGATAACGAATTAAAGCAAATTGCGGAATTTCTGGCGGGCGTGGATTGCATGATTCCCTGGCATATAAGCAGGTTTCATCCGGACTATAAATTTACCGATCATCAGGAAACCCCACTGGAAACATTGCACAGAGCCGAAGAGATAGGCAGACAGGCCGGCCTGTATCACATCTATGTGGGCAATATTCCGCAAGGCGCCAACACTTTTTGTCATCAGTGTCGAAAACCGGTTATCGAACGGCAATACATGGGCTTGAACAAACAACATTTACAAGATGGCCGCTGTCCTTTCTGCAGTGCGGAAATAAGCGGTGTCTGGTCATAGAAAATACAGGTGGCGAGTCATGAATCCATCCGATTCCCTGTCTATCGTTAAATCTTTGATGCTCGATTTTGCCGATAGGACAGGTCTTTCGACATCCGGGAAAGAAACCCGGCGTTATCTCTGGACTGACGCTTTTGCCGTCTTTAACTTTCTCGAACTTTATCGGCAGATCCGGGCAAATGAATTCAGGCAACTGGCTCTGACTCTTATTGATCAGGTTCATGAGACGCTGGGGCGTTATCGGCAAGACGATGTCCGCCGGGGATGGATCAGCGGACTTACCGAAAAAGAAGGCCGCAGGCATCCGACGGCGGGAGGCCTGCGCATCGGAAAGCCTCTGCCTGAGCGTAGCAGAGATGAGCTCTACGACGACCTAAGCGAATGGGATCAGGATGGCCAGTATTTTCACTATCTGACGAAATGGATGCATGCCCTCCACCGCACAGGCGAGGTTACAGGCGACACGAATTATAATTGCCTCGCGCGGGAACTGGCACAGACAGCTCATGCCCGATTCACCTACGCACCGTCTTCGGGAGGATCGAAGCGCATGTTCTGGAAAATGAGCACTGATCTGTCCCGGCCCCAGGTTGCCTCAATGGGACATCATGATCCCCTGGATGGTCTGATCACTTATTATGAACTGCTCGGAAAATCACAGACGGAAGATTCGTGTCCCAATCTGAAAAAAGAAATTAATGAAATGATAAATATATGCAGAAATCAGGACTGGACAACCGATGATCCTCTTGGCCTGGGAAGTCTTCTTGCCGACGCCTGCAGGGTGGGACAACTGACGGCAAAAGGCGCCATGACCTCCCCGGAGTTGCTGGAAAACATTGTTTCTTCATCACTGAAAGGCCTGGAATCATTCTTGCGGAGAAGTCCGCTTGACTTGCCTGCGAGCCAGCGGCTGGCTTTTCGTGAGTTCGGTCTTTCCATCGGCCTGAGGGCGGCCGCGAAACTAAAAACTGTTATGGCAGAATATCCCCGCTCCTTGTGCATCACCTCCGTTGCGCGTCAGTTAGAAAAGATTCTTCGATTTGGCGTGTTGGCTCCGACCATCGAAGATTTCTGGCTGACTCCCGATCATCGGCGAGCCGGCACATGGATTGAGCACCGTGACATCAACGAAGTTATGCTGGCCACTTCTCTGGTCCCGGAAGGATTTTTATCTGTATAGATGATTTACAAACCCTATGGATAGCGGTTCCTGCAGGTCGCTCCATTGAGTGTTCAGGGCGACGACTGGATATTCAACTGAAATGCTGATATTTTCTACTCTCAAATTATATTTGTACATGATCATCTTTTTGCAAAGTGGTAGGCATTGCCTACCATTCCCCTTACAATTAATCAGTATTGTTTTCATTCACTTCTTACATTATTTTGCAGTCAAACAAAATCTTCAGGAAAGGATAGCGCCAACAATGATTGGAGTCTGATTCAAAATGAAAAATAAAAAAAGGAGAATAGAAATATGAAGGTTCTAATAGTTTATTACTCCATGTACGGTCACATATATAAAATGGCTGAAGCGGTGGCTGAAGGTATAAAACAGGTTAAAGACGCCGAAGTGAAAATGTATCGTGTGCCGGAAACTTTGCCCGATGATGTTTTGAAGAAAATGGGGGCATTAGACTTTCAAAAGAAAACGGTTAAAATTAATATTTGTACTGCGGATGATTTGGTTTCTGCTGATGCAATTATATTTGGCACACCGACGCGTTTCGGCAATATGTGTGGTCAGATGCGGCAATTTCTCGATTCCACAGGAGGAATTTGGGCCAAGGGACTTCTTGTCGGTAAAGTAGGTAGCGTCTTTACCAGCTCGGCGACACAGCATGGCGGCCAGGAATCAACAATCCTCAGTTTCCATAATACGCTTCTTCATCATGGAATGATTATCGTAGGTCTTCCCTATGCTTTTGAAGGGCAAATGCGCATTGACGAAATCACCGGTTCATCTCCCTATGGCGCGTCAACAATTGCCGGCAGTAAAGGTGAACGAATGCCCAGCGAAAACGAATTGCAGGCGGCAAGATACCAAGGTAAACACGTTGCCCAAATTGCCGCAAAATTGGCGCATTAAGAGAAATAGACACTCTCAACTACAAGCTGTGGGGAATGCGATAGATAGCGTTTTATTTTTATATAAAAAAGAAAGATAGCGATTATTGAAATATTATTTGGCAATTAACTCAACAAATAATCAATTAAAGGAGGTTTTTTATGAATCAGAATACAAAGGATCAGGAATGGAAGGCATTGCAATCTCGTATAAATAAATTAGTTGGCTATTTTTTGAAAGAGGATTTCCCTGCTATTGAATACAAAACAAGTATTGCCGGTCTTTTGCAATTACCGCCACAATATATTGAACAGAATGTCGAGGAAATACCGTAGAAAAAATATTGACAGAATATTATCTGTTAAAATGAAGCTGGGGATAAATTATAGGTTTTGTTAATATGAAATTATAATCAAAGCCACATTGTGCATCAGTTTACAGCAATAAAAAACAATTTGATAAAATTAAAAAAAGAAGGTGGAGAAAATGATTGGAGAAAAAATAAGAAATGCGATGAATGAACAAATCAAACATGAGATGGAATCGTTCTATATCTATTTATCGATGACTGCCTATTTCCACGCGCAGAATCTTGATGGCATGGCGCACTGGATGCGTTGTCAGGCACATGAAGAAATGATCCACGCCATGAAGTTTTATGATCACATTCTTGACAGGGGCGGTGTGGTGACGCTTTTGGATTTAAAGCAGATCAAGACAACATGGAAAAAACCACTGGAGGCCTGGCAGGATGCCTATGAGCATGAAAAATTTATTACAGAGAAAATTAAAAATATAACCAAAATATCTCGTGAAGAAAACGATTATACCTCCGAGCCGCTGCTTTCCTGGTTTCTAAATGAGCAGATTGAAGAAGAAAAAAATACGGAAAAAGTTTCCCGCGAACTGGCAATGGTAGAAAATTCTAAAGAAGGCATTTTGATGCTGGATCGGGAACTAGCCACTCGTATCTTTACTGCAGGATCACCGCTTGATCCGGCGGCCTATAATGTTGTTGCTTGATGTAGTTGTAAATAAGTTATCAGAAACATTTAAAGCTCATCAAAATTCAAATGTGGTGAGCTTTGCTTATTTTAACCCTTTAGCATTATCTTATCATTTTTCATTATTAAAAAATGATGGATTTATCCTACTCTATCTGGTAGAAAATCAGATACATGGTGAATGTGTCGCCTCTATAAGAGATATTATTAAATACTGAATTGGGATTAATGCCGCAGATCAGTAAATAGTTAATAATAATTATGGACTGCTTGATTGAGGTATTTGTCAATGAGTGATAAATTACATATTTTAATTCTTGAAGACATGGCAGCTGATGCTGAATTAATGGAAGATGAATTAAAGCAGGCCGGATTTGATTATGCTGCAAAACGGGTTGCCGGCAGGGCTGCGTTTATCAAAGAACTGGAAGCATTTTCACCGGATTTGATTCTTGCCGACTATTCTCTTCCCGGCTTTGATGGTCGGGCAGCGCTGAAAATAGTTGTGGATAAATACAATGACATACCCTTTATCTTTGTTTCCGGAGCATTAGGCGAGGAATTGGCTATAGAATTGCTGAAAAAAGGGGCGACAGATTATGTATTGAAAAGCAGACTCTCCCGACTTGTTCCTTCAGTCAAGCGTGCTCTTAATGAATTAGCCGAACGTAATGACCGTAAAAAAGCGGAGCATGAATTGCGGCTAAAATCAAAAAGTCTGGAAGAAGCTAATACCGCCTTAAAGGTATTGTTGCAGCACAGGGAAGAAGACAGGAAGGCAATGGAAGAAAAGGTTATAACCAATGTGAGAAAACTTGCTCTACCCTACATAGAAAAGCTAAAGACACTTAAATTAAATGAAAGTCAGTTGACTTATGTAAAAATAATAGAAGATCATCTTAAAGATATAGTCTCGCCTTTTCTACGCAATCTAACAATAGAACATTTAGATTTCACGCCTCGAGAAATTCAAATTACATCATTGGTTAAAGAAGGCAGAACGACAAAAGAGATTACAGAATTCTTAAATATATCGGCAACTGCTGTGGATTTTCACAGAAAAAATATCCGGATGAAACTCGGTATCAAAAATAAAAAGACCAATCTCCGCTCATTTCTTCTTTCCATACCATCAAAAATTGATTAATAAGATCGTAAAGGGCAGTATATTGCAGACTATTTTATGACTGGATATGATTTTTCCATTAGTAGTGAAGGAAAACGTGAATGGAAACAGAAAACATGCCAAAGCCGCCGGCGGTGCTCATCCGGCGCACAAAAGCAGCTCTTCATCTTATTCTAAATCGCCCTGAAGCGATTAACAGCCTGACATTCGAGATGTTGCTGGTGATTGCCGGCGAAATTGCGAAGGCTGGTTCTGACAGGGCCGTAAAGCTTATCATCTTCAGCGGAAGCGGTGCAAAAGGTTTTTGCGCGGGCGGAGACATAAAAATTATGGCACAGGCTGTTATGGAAAGCGGTATCGAACCGGCAATGCTTTTTTTAAAAGTCGAGAACGACCTTGATCTGTCCATTCATCGTTTCCATAAACCGGTTGTGATCTTTGCCCATGGTGTCACCATGGGCGGCGGCCTCGGTCTATCCGCCGGCGCGGATATCGTGGTGGCGAACGAAACCACCCGCATGGCCATGCCGGAAACCAGGATCGGTTTCTTCCCGGATGTCGGTTCCACCGGTTGGCTGTTCCGAAAATGTGGCCGAGGTTATCCTGAATTTTTGGGGCTTACCGGATATGAGCTGCAAGGATCAGAATGTGTACGCATCGGCTTGGCTGATTGTCTGATTCCTTCCACGCGCTTTAATAAGGCGTTTGATGCCTTAATCGAACATTCTCCCGAATTGCCGTCGGACCGCAAGGCCGCAGCCGCAGCACTGACAGAAATCCTCAGCCCTTTCATGCAACCGGATATTCCCGCCAAGAAAGACATGGACCGCTGGATTGAGACATATTTTGCCGATAAAACCTCGGTGCTTGATCTGCTTCAGGACTTAAAGGCTTGCAGCAATCAAAACGACTTGTGCGAGGGAGTCTTCGCCAGGCTTTCGGAGCGTTCGCCCCTGGCGGTGGCGACCACTTTGAAATGTTTGCGCAGCGATGAACATAAAGACTTGGCCGAGGTCTACGAATCCGACCTGTCGGTTGCCCGCTTTCTGATGACCCAACACGATTTCCGTGAAGGCGTACGTGCCCGGCTCATCGACAAAGATGACCGCCCGCACTGGGATCCTGAAAGCTTCGAACAAGCGACTCGGGTGCTTGAGCTTCAAACCACCATAGGCAAAACATGATAATTTAACTGTTTTTTCTTTTTTGGCGGCGTTGGGGCGCGGCGTCAATCTGAACGCTGTTTAGCGTAAAGCAGAACGTCGCTCCCTTTTCCACCTCGCTATTGGCCCACACCCGCCCACCATGTCTGTTGATGATCCGCTGGACTATCGCCAGTCCTATGCCCGTTCCCTCGTATTCTTCGTTACTATGCAGCCGTTGAAACACACCAAAGAGCTTGTCGTAATGAGCCATGTCGAATCCGGCCCCGTTATCTTTAATACAATAAACCGTTTTGCCTGATTCAATATAACTGCTCATTTCGATGATGCTTTGTTTTTGATTTTTTGTAAATTTAACGGCATTGGAAAAAAGATTAAACAGCACCTGTCTTATGAGAGTCAGATCTCCATATCCGGGCTTTATCTTTGTGATCTTGAAATTGAGTTTGCGTTCCTTATTTGCCGTCCTTATTTCATTCCATACTTCTCTGGAAAGTTTGTCCATATCAATTACAGAAATTATCATACTGGCTTTTTGTACCCTGGAAAAAGAAAGAAGATTCTCAATCAGAACTCCCATAAGATTGATATTGTCTCTAATCATATTGAATTGATGTCGTGTTTTCTCATCAAATTTATCTCCCTGCTGTCTTAGAATTATCCTGGAAAAACCGTCTATGGCCCTAAGTGGTGCACGAAGGTCATGGGATATAGAGTAGCTGAAACTTTCAAGTTCGCTGTTGATTTCCTCAAGCTGGGCCTTGCGCTCTTGCAGTTG
>Ga0074045_10002665_pt1 | contig 16433 bp, 15 predicted proteins | sample BogForMeECP23OM2_FD_94442 | JGI IMG/M metagenome (GOLD analysis project Ga0074045, IMG submission 94442) | Bog forest soil microbial communities from Calvert Island, British Columbia, Canada - Bog Forest MetaG ECP23OM2 | ecosystem: Environmental > Terrestrial > Soil > Wetlands ...
AAGGTGGAATCGAATTTCAATCCCAATGCGGTGTCGCGCAAAGGCGCCATGGGGCTGATGCAGTTGATGCCTTCGACCGCCCGTTCGCTCAATGTTTCCAATCCTTTTGACCCGGTGCAGAACGTGGATGCCGGGGTTCGGCATCTAAGGAAGCTGTTGGACAGCTACGGCGGCAACGTTCGCCTGAGTCTGGCAGCCTATAACGCTGGAGCGGGAGCGGTGGCGCGGAGTGCGGGCGTTCCGCATTTCAGGGAAACGCAGGACTACGTTCGCCGGATCACGAACTTGTATAACGGCGGCAGCGAGCCGGGCGCGCACATTTTTGGCAACCCGGTGCACGAGCCGGTCCACATAGAGCGCGATGCTCGGGGCGTGCTGTACATCAGCAATACGGAATGAGCGGCGTCTTTCGCTGTGGTAGCGGGAGCGTTTTGCGATTTCTTTAAACAGTAGGCTATTTATAGCAGGAATTTAGTGCAGACCCAGGCTTCTACGACCCTAACTCGAGGCGGCCGCGCTTTTCGCCTTGGCGCAGCGTTGTTGTTGTTCGTGCTGCTGCCGCTGGGTTCGGCATCGGCCCGCGTCCACCACAACGATGCCTGGGCCCGCCAGCAATTCGCCAAGGCGGAGCGCATGCGGGAGGCTCTCAACGGACGTCCCCGTGCCGAGCGCACGCGGCGCGAATACCAGCGGGTGATCGACTCCTACCGCCGCGTCTACTTCGGGTCTCCGGCGTCGTCGAAGGCGGATCCGAGCGTGGTGGCGACCGCCGAGCTTATGGTCGAGATGGGGCGGCGCTTTGACGACAACAAGATTCTGCGCGGCGCCATCGAACAGTACCGCTTCCTGCGCAAGGAATATCCCGGCAGCAAGTACCGCTTCGATGCCCTGTTTACGATCGGCGAGATCTACAAGGACGATCTCAACGATCCCGAACAGGCGCGGACGACCTTCACCGACTTTGTGCATCGCTATCCGCGCAACCGGCTGGCCGATGATGCCCGCGTCGCGGTGAAGGAAATCGACGCCGAGGCGGCGGAAAAGGAACGCTTGGCGGAGAAGACGGCGCGCAAGCGGCGGTCTTCGAATGGAAGCGGCGCGAATGCCAGCGGCGCCAGTGCCGGCGCTGACTCCAGTTCCGACGGGGCGGCCGAATCCGCGAACGCACGCCGCAGCGCGTTGCCGCGCGTCACCGGCGTTCGCCACTGGTCCACGCCCGACTACACTCGCGTCGCGATTGACGTCGAGCAGGAAGTGAAGTTCGGCTCCCAGCGCATCTCGAATCCGGATCGCATTTTCTTCGATCTGCACGACACCACACTCGCTTCGACCCTGGTCGGCAAGACCTTCGACGTCGACGATGGCTTCCTGAAGAAAATCCGGGTTGCCGAATTTCAGCCGGGGCGCACGCGGATTGTGCTGGAAGTGGACGACCTCGCGAGCTACGACGCTTTCCTGTTGCCGGACCCGTACCGGCTCATCATTGACATTCACGGGAAGGACATTCACGGGAATCAGAAGCGGGCGACTGCCGGTGCCAAGGCGAAGGCGGATACGGCCCCGGCTGATTCCGGGGAATCGGACGACGACTCCAGCAACCCGGCGTCGTCGAGCGAACGCTCGAAATCTGGCCGAAAAGCACAACAAGAATCTGACAAGGATGCGGCTGGCTCTTCGAAACCGGGACTCGTCGAAACGGACCTACCGCCCGAAGACGGCAGCGCTGATTCCAAAGCGCCCAACTCCGCGAAGCCGGCGAACGGCAATGGAGTGACCAAGACCACGGTTGCGGTCAAAGGATCGAACCGCAGGATCCCGAAGACGATCGTCGACGCGGACGTTGATGCGAACGTTGATGCGAGCGTTGACTCGAACGACGCGGCTCCGGCGACCGTCGCCTCGCTGGAGCATGAAAAACTTCGCCCCGAAGTAACGACCGGCCGGGGCGCTAATATTTCCGCAGACGAGGCGAAGCCGGGAAAGTCCGATTCACATTCGCCTTCATCCGCTTCGTCTTCTTCCTTGCCCCGGAAAAAGTCACGGTACGCCCCAGGGGCGGCAGCTTCCGACACCGCGGATCTTCGCTCGGGTGATCTTCGTTCGGGTGATCTTCGTTCGGACACCCGGGTTGAGCCGCGCGAAGCCCGTCCCACCGCCGCTGGCGACCGGTCTTTGACTCGCGCCCTTGGTCTGAAGATTGGCAAGATCGTCATTGATGCCGGTCACGGGGGCCATGACACGGGCACCATTGGTCCGAACGGCCTGCTCGAGAAGGATGTGGTGCTCGACGTGGCCAAGCGCCTCGGGCGGTTGCTCGAATCGCGGCTGGGCGCCGAAGTGATTTACACGCGGCAGGACGACACCTTCATCCCCCTCGAAACCCGCACCGCGATTGCGAACCGGGAGCGGGCGGACTTGTTCATCTCGATCCACGCCAACTCGAGCCGCGATTCCGACGCGCGCGGCGTCGAAACCTACTACTTGAATTTCACCTCATCGCCGGAAGCGCTGGAAGTTGCCGCGCGCGAAAACGCGGTCTCGGAGAAATCGATTTACGAACTGCAGGATCTGGTGAAGAAGATTGCGCTGAAAGAGAAGATTGAAGAATCGCGCGAGTTTGCCGGCGACGTACAGGAATCGCTCTACGGAGGGCTCGCCCTGAGGAATGCCGGTATCCGCAATCGCGGGATCAAGAAGGCGCCGTTCATCGTGCTGATCGGCGCGAATATGCCATCGATTCTGGCCGAGATTTCGTTCGTGTCGAATCCGACCGACGAGCGCAAGCTCGAAACAGCAGAGCACCGCCAGCGCATTGCCGAGTCGCTCTATCGTGGGGTCGCGAAGTACGCCAGCGGCTTAAGCGGCGTAAAAGTGGCGAGCAAGATCGACAAACGCGAAGGGCAATGACAACTCTCAGTTGGTGAAATCCCTGGTTGCGTCAACTATCGGGACTAGTCACATGACGGCGGCAAGCCAGCGGAAACTCTCTGGTCTCAAGCGGAGGGCATTGTTCGCCGACTCCAATGTAAAATTCGGATGTCACAAGAGTGTTGCGTGCCTATGGAGATAGGGATGTCCCATCTGCGGAGAATATTCCTTACCCTGCTGTTCATCTTTCCCTTGTCGCCAGCACAAGAAACACACAGCCACAACGCACCTGAGAAACTGGGAAAAGTATCGTTTCCGATTTCTTGCACGCCGGCCGTTCAGGAGCAGTTCAACCGAGGTGTAGCTCTGATTCACTCCTTCGCCTACACCGCCGCCGAAAATGCATTCCAGGGCGTGGCCGAACTGGATCCGCGGTGTGCGATGGCACATTGGGGAATGGCCATGGCGTACTTTCACCAGCTTTGGGACCCGCCCATTGTGCCCGCGACAATTTCGATTGCGCAAAAGGAAATCCAGCGGGCTCAGCAGATCGGGGCGGGCTCCGAACGCGAGCGCCAGTTCATCAATGCGCTGGGCTTGATATATCAGGACGCTGCCACCGTTCCGTACCACACGCGGGCGGCGAACTACGAGCACGCGATGAGCGATCTCGCTTCAGAGAACAGGAAAGACGTCGAAGCACAGGTGTTTTACGCGCTTGCCCTACTAGCGAACGCATCTCCCGCCGACAAGACGCATGCGAAGCAGAAACAGGCGGCCGATCTGCTTGAGCCGCTTGATCGTACCTATCCGCAGCACCCGGGAGTCCCTCACTACCTCATTCATGCTTACGACAATGCGGAACTCGCACCAAAAGGCCTCCCGGCGGCAAAAGCCTACTCCCAGATTGCACCCTCAGCGCCCCACGCATTGCACATGCCATCGCATATATTCACGCGACTCGGCTTATGGGAAGACTCCATCACTTCCAACCTTGCGGCAAGGGAAGCGGCACACCAACAGGGCGACACGGGAGAAGAACTGCACGCCATGGATTATCTCGTGTATGCCTATCTGCAGAGTGGACGCGACAAAGATGCGGGTCAGGTCATTCAGGAACTGAAGAACATGCCGCAGCTGAACGCAGGGGATTTCAAGACAGAGTATGCCTCTACCGCGATGCCGGTTCGCTACGTGGTTGAGCGGGGTCAATGGGCCGAGGCTGCCAGAATCGTTCCTCCGACCGCAGCGCCGCCTCATGTGGTCGCAATTGCCGGTTGGGCCCGGGGGCTGGGACTTGCCCGGAGTGGACGCGCCGCCGAGGCGCGTACGGAACTTGATAGATTGCGGCAGATCGAAGAGCAGCTTCGCACGTCAGGCAACGACTATTGGGCCACTCAGGTGGGAATTCTGAAGCGCGAAGTCATGGCGTGGTCAGCCCAGGCGGACAGGAAACCGGATGAGGCCTCAGCTTTGATGCGCGAGTCCGCCGACGAGGAGGACGCGATCGAGAAGCTCCCGGTGACCCCGGGGCCGATTGTTCCCGCCCGCGAACAGCTCGGCGACTTACTCTTGGAGCAGAATCATCCGGGTCCAGCGCTGAAAGAATTTGAGACGGCACTCGCAAATGCCCCCGGGCGGCGCGGGGCAGTGCTGGGCGCGGCGCATGCTGCCGAACTCTCCGGCCAGAAGTAGACTAGCTCAAAGATGATGCAGGTCAGCTTGCGGTTTGGTCTTTTCTGCGGATGTGCAGCAACTTCTCGACCTCGGCAATGACGCTCCCGGACTCGTCCTTGACCTCGACCGCGAACACCCGCTCGATCTTTTGCTGAGAAGTTAGAGCCTGCCTGATTTCGCGAATCTGCTCTTCTGACAGCCGGAAACTGGCGGAAACCGTTCCGCGTCCTGGCTTTTTGAAGCGGATGCTCGCCGACTTGTCCCAGACAATGTAATCCTTCCCCAAATTCTCAATCAGCATGACCATAAAGAACGGGTCCGCCATGGAGTACAGCGAACCTCCGTAGTGACTGCCAACGTAATTTCGGTTCCACCAGCGAAGCTTCATCTCCACATCAATCTCCGTCCAGTCGGGGCTGAGGCGCCTGATTCGGATTCCTGCGCCCAGAAACGGGGGCCAGAGATTGATAAACATTCGCATGGGGCGCTTCCAAGTTGTTTTCACGCAACACTCCTGCCGGCCTGCCCGCGGTAACACTGCATCGCCGCCCCATATTGAACGACCAGCGAGCTAACCGCAAGTGTGAGATGGCGCGCAATACCGGCGCCGCCATGCAGTGACCGTGGTACCCACCGGTTGCTGTGAAATGGGGCTATAATCGGGTTAGTTTTTTCTCCCCCCTTTACTGTGTATCCATGGACAAAGCCCCTGGGGTTTTGATCGCAAACCAGAGAGTTCAGCGCTCAGCGCCCGCACCTCGTCTCCGGCTGCTGACCGAACTGGAACCTCGCCATCGTGTGTTCGTCCACAATTTGGCAGACCTGCTCCTGTCGCGGCCAGTCCCGCAGATCCCGATCACTTCACGGCCTGCACCTTTCTGGGATGACGTTTTCGTCCCTTCCGGCGCACCCTGGTCCTCGTTCATGGAGTCAATGCTATGGCATTTGCTGCTACTGATTTTGTTCGTATGGGGCCAATCCAGAGTATGGGTGCCGGTAAAACTTTTCCCGCAGCGAGATGCGTCCCACAGGTCTATCACCTACTACCCACTTAAAGAGTCCTTTCCAGCGGCTGAGAGCAGAGCGCCGAACGTTCGGGCGCGGTCCGGAGCGAAGCATGCATCGGCACATCAACCGGCACATCAACCGGCGATGCCAGTGACGCCGCAGCAGAAACCTAGCATCGTCACACCACCTGACATCAAGCAGGCCACGGCCAGGCTGCCGAATTTACTGGGCTCCCATCCGGTTACACCTATGGTGCCGTTCTCAGCCACCGCGGGCCCGCGGCGGAACGCGTTGGCGGGACCGTCTGAAGTGGTGGCCCCGCCGCCCCAGGTTGACCAAGCTACAGCTCGCCGGCTGGCGCTGCCTCAAGCATCTGCGGTTGCTCCTGCGCCCGAGCTGGGGGGGCCTTCCGCAGGACGCGCCATGAAGGCACCCAATACGGGTGGCTTGCGAGTTGTGCCGCCTCCTCCATCAGTGCAGAACGCAGGTAACTCGGCTAGAGCTGGGAGGTTGAGTTCGTTGTCCGGCGCGGGGCCAAATGTCGTACCCCCTCCCCCGTCGGTTCAGGGTGCCGGCAATGCTGCGCGGTTGGGTTCGATGGCTGGTTCGCAAGTCGTGCCGCCGCCTCCTTCGGTTCAGGGCGCAGGCGACCCTGCTGGAGGTACGAGGTTGGGCTCGCTTGCCGGTGCAGGTCCTGAAGTCGTCCCCCCTCCTCCATTAGTTGAGGCTGCGGGCCACTCTGGCGCGAGTGGGCGCTTAGGCTCGTTGTCCGGAGATGGCTCACAGATTGTCCCGCCCCCTCCTTCCGTTGAGAGTGCGGGCCGCTCTGGCGCGAGTGCACGCTTAGGCTCGCTGTCCGGAGATGGCTCACCGATCGTGCCGCCTCCTTCATTGGTTGGGAGTGCGGGCTACTCTGGCACGGGTAAACTGTTAGAACCGATGGATCCCCTGCCGACCGACGCCTCTTCGACCACACCGGCCGTCAACAACGAGAACGATCCTACCGTCGAAGAGTTGCCTCTCGGTTTGCTTGGGCTGGTGTTTGCCGCACCGGGTAGCTCCTATTTTTCCAATTTCGAAGTTTTCGTCGCCAAGAGACGGGTCGGCAAGGACCAACTGCAACTCATAAAGCTGGTTTATGAATTTCTTCCCTATCAACGGCGGCTGTCTGAATATGATCTCAACAACCTGCCGCCGCGGGTAATCAAGCTGAAGGTAACGCCAGATCCGAGCTGTGACGAGCCATTGGGGCAGGTGATACAGCCTCACACCGACCCAACTCGTCCAGCCACAGAGTCCCCAAAACTCCCAGCAGCGTTGCGTTCCGCCGACCTAAGCGCAGTGCTGCCCTGTTATCGCACCACCGCAGACGATTTCCAGAAGGCGATGTCGCGGTCCCGCTGAGCTGACGCAGGAGAATTCCGATTCCGTATCCACAAATGCAGTTTGCTGAAAGCCGGGATGGTAATCCACTCCTATAATGAGCATTGTTTAATGAGCATTGTTTAATGAGCATTGTTTAATGAGCATTGTTTAATGAGCATTGTTCGGCTCCTTTCTCCCGGGCCCTGATTGGTTGGCGCCACGGATGGAAACTTTCTGGGCCTGCCGGTAGTCTAATCTCGTAGCACGGGTGCGCCTTTTTTCGAATGAAATTCTCGCTACAGCTCTCCGCAGTCTTCATCTTTATCTTTCTTTGTTGTGGCTTTTTTTGCGCTGAGGCCCTTGCTGCCCAGCCAACTGCGCCGGCCGCTGTCGCTTCGCCCCCGGTCCTTCCCACCGAGTTTGCCGGCTGGCAGGTGAAAGGCGCTGTTGCCAGGAGCGACGACCCCGCGACCGCTGATGCGGTGAATGCGCCGGTTCTGAAAGAGTACGGCTTCGTGCGTTTGGAGAAGGCGGCCTACACTCGCGACGACGGCCGCAATCTGACGATCAGAGCCGCCGTGTTTGAAGATGCCAGCGGCGCTTACGGCGCCTTCACCTACTACTATTCTCCCGAGATGGAGGAGGAAACCATTGGCGGGCAGGCGGCTTTTCTGAATAACCGCGTGCTGTTCTACCAGGGGAATGTGCTGGTGGATGCGGTGTTCGACAGAATGAGCGTGATGTCGGCGTCGCAACTGCGGCAACTGGCCGGGCTGCTACCGCAAGCTGCGGGCGGCAAGAACAAGCCGCCGTCGCTGCCAGCGTATCTTCCGAAGCGGACTTTTGCCGGGAGTTCCGACCGGAATTCCTTCCGGAATCTGGAGAAGAACACGACGAAGTACATTCTGGGTCCGGTGACGCTGGATCGGATCGGCTCGCCACTGCCCGCTTCGATGGTGGATTTCAAGTCGGGCGCGGAAGTCGTCATGGGCAGGTATGCGGCGACGGCGGGCGATGCCACCCTGATGCTGATCGAATATCCGACGCCGCAGATTGCCGCGGAACGGCTGCGCCAAATCGACGCCTCGCACCAGGTTACGCAGCAGCAGCCGGGGGTTGCGGCCATACTTGATGTGGGCCCATTCTTCGATAGCCGCACCGGCCCGATCCTCGTGATCGCGGCCGGCCCACTTTCGAAAAGCGAAGCGCGATCGCTGATGTCGTCGATCAGCTATGAAGCCGATGTCACGTGGAACGAAAACACCTACATCAGCAAGAAAGACAATCTGGCGAACTTTCTGTTCAACGCGATTGTTCTTTGCGGAATTGTGGTGGGTCTGGCGCTGGTTGCCGGGATCGCGTTTGGTGGCTTGCGAGTGCTCGTGAAACGGTTTTTCCCCGACTCCGTTTTCGATCGCCGGGAGACGATGGAAATCATCTCGCTGCACCTGGAAGACGCCCCCCGGCCGCTGCCCCGGGAACGGTAAGTGACTCAATCGAATGTCGTTAGCGTCGAAAAGAAGGATTTTTACCCCATTTTGAGCCCGTTTGCCGACTTTTGGGCGCACGTTGTAAGTTATTGAAAATAAGACTATTTAAGTCGAAAATTTTGCTTGACACTGCGCTTTTGAGGCTCATAAGATTCCCGCAGAAAGCTCTGATGGATGGAAACCTCCGTTGGAACTATTCTCCCTTGAAAGAGAAGGCCGCCCAAGTTGCCGGGTGGCCTTTTCCTTTGGAGGCAGTTCTCAGTTCTCACTCGACGGGCAACGGGGTCCGGTCTTCACTGAAAACTGAAAACTGAAAACTGAAAACTGAGAACTGAGAACTGAGAACTGAAAACTGTCTTGCAACTGTTGAGCGCTTGCATCCGTATCACCCACAGGGCAGAATTTATGCAGCCTCGGAGGACAAGCGATGTTTTGCGATCAATGCGGTGCGCAGTTGCAATCGGGTGAGCCGCGCTGCGGGCGCTGCGGCAAAACCGTGCTTGGACTCGTCGAGCTTCGGCGCAGCCGGGTTCGCGAGCATGTCCGACTGGTGGGCATTCTCTGGATGGCGTACTCGGCGTTGCACGTGGTTGCAGGAGTGGTCGTGATCATTGTCGCGCAGACGATCTTCGGCCACATGATCCATATTCCGAACGGGCCCCCGCCCGAGATCACCGTCTGGCTGCGTCCTCTGATCACTTTTGTCGGATGGTTGATCCTGGCGAAAGCCACGGCCGGCTTCATCGCCGGTTGGGGCCTGCTGCAGCGGCAGGAGTGGGCACGAATCGTTGCCTTGGTCGTGGGCTTCGTGGCGTTGTTGAATGTTCCGATCGGTACTGCACTCGGCATCTACACGCTCTGGGTGCTGCTGCCCACGCAATCCGATGACGAGTACAAAGCGCTGGCGCAGGGCGCGTAGCACGGGCGCATTTGGCGGGACGCTGGAATGAGTCCCCAGCGCATCCGCGACAGTTCACGGACGGGCTCCTTGGGATTCTGGCGCAGGTGAAAAAACGAAAAGCGCCCCAGACTCCGGTTAGAGTCAGTGGGGCGCTCCCGTTTACTGCGCACATTCCAGCCTATGTTAGGGTTTCCGCCGAGGGAATGGCTCCTGCGTGCCTCGTGGCGGCACGGCTGGGCTAGCCCCACAATCCCACTACGAGAACAGTCGATTCTGAATCTGTGCGAATTCCACGGCCCAACCCGCATTGGAAAAGACGCGGTGCGAACGAGCTCCATGAAGCAGCTTGAGGCCCAGATCGCATGTACAGCAGTTGCACAGCAAAAACCACGAAGCGATTTGGTAAACTAAAGAAAGCAAACCAGAAGCCGACGTAGCTCAGTTGGTAGAGCAGCCGATTCGTAATCGGCAGGTCATCAGTTCAAGTCTGATCGTCGGCTCCATCTTTTCAAGCACTTCCGATCAGTTCACCGAGACCTGCTGCACATCTGCTGCACGAGCTATTTTTGCTTCCAGTTGCTTCATGGCGTCCGTCACGACTTGGGGTACGGTCTTGATGTAGCTCCTCTGCGTTGTGCTGACATCTTCGTGGCGCAGGATAGCTTGGATCGCCGGGCGCTGGATACTGCACTTGATACAGTTCTCGCGGGAACCCGCCGAAGTCGTGGATTGTCCTTGGAGCGGTGCTCACTGTCACGGCGGCATCTTGAATGTACCAATGTGCCGACAGGCAGAGGATGGCCTTCGGTCGAGGAATTCTTGTGCCGATTTTTGTCCACTGCTCGGTGTAAGGGTTTCGGAGCAGTGCGTTCATTGGGTTCCCGTGCCCGAAAAAAACGGCTGGCATTCGCTGTGCCATGACCAAAACCTCGAAACCAAATCGCTCGAAACAGTGTAGGCCAAGACCGTTGTAGCGAGAGCGGCAGGTTGTACTTAGACTAGCCCACACGGAGGCCACCATGCCAACTCCAAAGGACGACCCCAGAGAACGCCTCGCCCACTACCGACAGATCAAGCTCAGCGTGATCGGCAGGAAGTCTGGGCAGACAATCTCCGCAGTCAGCGCCGTCCTACTTCCCCTTGCCATCTTGTTTCGCGATTCCCGTAGCGGCTTGGTGGATATCGTCGTGCTGGGACTTTTGTTGGAGTTGAGCCGTTTTCGTCATTAACTGCCGGGAGCGGTCTTCGAGTGATTTTGCCCGTTCGCGTTCCTGCCGGGACTTCTCACGTGCGGTCAGTTTGCTCTTTGCCATGAGCCCAGCTTGCCACATGCGAGGACACTTGGCTATCCCGTACCTTGCCACCAGAAGATGGCCGGGGTGTTCTCAAGTTACCTTCGTACCGCCACATAGCACGCAGGAGCCATTCACGAAGCTCTGGACAGAGCCTAAGTTGGAATTGAGCAGCTTTCGGGGGAGGGCTACTTGACGGGCGTCCCATGACTCTGACCAGTCTGGGGCGCTTTCGTTTGTGTGTTCTTCCTAGCGCGGTCTACAACTCGCTGGGCGCAGGGGTGCCGCCCACGATCCAAGCAGCAGATCGGCTTCGAAAAGGAAGATCAGGACTTGGTTTCCGAGTTGGCAGTCTCGAAGAATGCGTCTTGCTGTCGGTGTGCGAAGCGCAGAGCCGATATTCGTGACCGCTATCGTCCACTTCCAAGTAGTCGGCCACTTGCTCGCAGCCTTTGCGATCACACAGCACGATCACGTTTAGCGGATGATTAAGTTGGAAAAAGTCCATGTGCAATTCTAAGGGACTAGATTTGCGGACACAAGCCAAACCGTCCGGGTCATGGTTACAATTCTGTTAAATCTGAGACCGGGGAGTTCGGGAGAATTCCGGGGACAGGAGGGGGAGCGTGCTAGATAAGCACCCGGATCAATTCCGTGGCTTACGACGACGAGGAATGTTCCGCACCCGTGGAGATCGGAGAGGCTCAGAATCGGCTTTTCACGTAGCTGGCTAATGTGATGTTGACTTGAATCCGCCATAGGTCAGGTAGATGCCGAGGACTAGCGAAATAGCCCCGTACAGGTAGAAAAGTTGCTGGTAGTGAAGCTGCCCAAGGAAAAGTCCCGCTTCCATCTCAGGCGGCAGGAATAAGAAAAATAGGCTCTTGATGAGCGTTATCCAACCGACGAGGGTGACCACAACCACGAGCGCACCCCCCGACCAGATATTGTGCGCGAGAACCACCGCCAGCCCAGCGGCCAGCGTGATTATGCCGACGATCAACATCATCGACGGATTCTGAAGAAGGGCGGTCACCGTCTCCACGGTGGCTTGTCTGCGAGTCATCATGGATAGGGCGGCAATGATGCAGTACAGCCCAATCAGCTTGCTGAGAAAAAGTGTACGCGGCGACATGGTGCCCTCCAAACGAATTAGGGATTTGTATGCTCAGGATCGTTGCTAGTGCCCGTCTTGCCCTTTCGACTTCCCCAATGTGATGTCATGTTTGGCTTGGCATTCGGTTGACGGATCGAACGCCGCGACACCCTCAAACTCATCCTTCGAGGCGTGAAATTCCAATGGAGGTCGCTGCACACGGGCGGGAAGTCCGGCGAACTTCACCTTCCCATCCGAGTTGGTTCCAGCTTCGAGATCGAGCCTCCGCATTCCACCAAAACCATACGCGATATGGACCTTGACCGTGGCCGCGTAAGCGGGTTTGCCGTCTGCGCCCATAACTGTGAGTTCGAGGGAACAGGGACCAGCACCGCCTTGTATGACGGGAACCTTTTCGTTGGGCGATTGCGCTTCAGAAAGCAGAGGGATGGCGACGACGATGGAGCACAGAACACGAAGCATTCTGTTCATGTCTCGCAATTATACGTGTGCAGCCGGGGAAGGTAATCTAGGACTTCACGCTGGTTCCTTTGCGCGGTGGATCATCCTGCTCTGCTCCCATCGGGCACCCTCGCCTCCGGCACCGCCAGCACTGGGGTGATCCCGTCCAAATAGCCAATGTCGAACAGCATCCCTTCCGAAACCATCCCTGCCATCCTGCGTGGCGGAAGGTTTACAACGAATAACGCTTGCTTGCCTTCGATCTCCCGTAGATTTGCACGCTCGCGCTTCATTCCAGCCAAGACCGTGCGCACATGATCCCCGAAATTGACCCTGAGTGCGACCAACTTTTCCGAATCGGCAACATCGCTCACGGATTCGATGGTGCCAACTCTTATGTCGATCTGGTTCAGGAGTTCGGGCGAGATCGTAGGCTTTACTTGGGCGGGCGTCATGTCGTGATTTTAGTCGGAAGCTCACGGGTTCGCTGCCCCGACGAGGCGATCACCATTCAAGCCTGACCAGCGCCTCACCGGATCGGGGCAGATTAGCCCAGCAGTGCCTCCACGACGCACGCAGGAGCTATTCCCGCAGGGCGGATCAGAAACGTAGGCTTTAAGCAGACATTTCGAGTCTTCGGAGAAGGAGCCATGTGGATGAGGTCATGCGCTGTATGTAAGGCACTCATGATGAAGCTCCGATTACGCGATTCCGTCCGCTGTCAGTGTGGGTGGGAGTGGAAGTGGTAGGGGCGATCCAAATTGACGAATCGCAGTTGACCAAGACGCGGAGATTTACAAGATGAAGGGGAAGCTGTTATGGCCCGAGTAATTGAATTCTACGTACCGACGAACTTCCGAAGAAAGGTGGCGTCGGTTCCGCCGCAGTCGCAACCCGGAAAAGTAATCGAGTTTTGCCTACTGGCAAAGAAATCAGCGTAGCGCGACCTTCCGCAACCGCACACTAGTCGCGGGCGTGCTCACGACCAAGAAGAACATATTTGATCTATCAAGTGGTGCTTAGAGTACTGGCGACCGTGGAGAACGCATTGTTGGCGTTGCCGCCGATCAGTTTGACAGTGCCAATCACGATCACTAGGATTACCGCGAGCATGACGGCATATTCAGCGATATCCTGTCCTTGATCATCAGTGCAAATCTTGCGAAGAAACTCAACCATAGATATCCTCCGGGGGCAGGAACTAAAGTTCTGGGGAACTTGCGTTGGCAAATAATGTCGCCTCGGACAGCGATTGTCAATTGCAAGAATAAGTCCTCTGGTCATGGACTTCTCCCCGTCTGAATTCCATCACGATATCGAGGAGCGCCCAAGTTACGAAGGTGCGGCTGGTCGCCCCGCAAAGACGACAAATGCTCTTGTACCTGCGGGCACGAATGGAACGCGTTCGCCACGGGAGGCGTTTTGCCCGTCTTGCCTCCATCAGTGGACTGAGATCGAGTGCCTCTCGCAGCAGATGGTCGCCGCATTCGGATTGGTATGCTAACGACTAGCTGGCTGTTCCCAGCGGCTTTGATCTGAGTTTGTGGCTTGGTTGCGGAACTTCCGCCGCCTTGCTTTCGATTCAACTCACGATGCACCAAATCGAACAACCAATGCTAGTGCGAAGTTGACCACAAAGAGCAAGTGAAATAACACGTGCAGAAGATTTGGACGCGGGTTATCGCCCCGTGCTGGAAATATGTGACGCGTCCCGGCATACATTCGCGAGTACTCGCCTTTCTTCTTTTCCTCGGCTCCGAAGAAATATGGCACGTACCACATGGTGATTGCTGAAAGCAGCGTGAGTCCGCAATAGATCACCCAGTAATCGCCAACGATCTTGGGTTCCGATCTGCCCCAGAACCACAGCGCAGAGCCGACCGCTAGAGCGGGAAATACAGCGTTGATGGCAGTAGCTAACGCCAGCTTGCCACGCCCAACTACGGCTTGCACCTGCCGACCATGTGTCCACCCCGGAATGTTAAGCCAATCGTGGGACACCACGACTGCAAACTGCAACGCAATCAGACATGCAAACAAGGTTTCGATCTCGGCGTTCATTGGAACAGCCTTATGCCATGCGCAACGAATCACGTCGGATCATTGGGGACTCGTCTGGGCAACCGACTCCATACCGCTGCCAGAGTCTAAACCACGGGCTGTGCGCGAGCATATCGTCGTGCCTTCGATTCACAGCCGAAAGGTCGATCGCGCTCAGCGGTCGGTTGTCCGGCGCGGCGAAGATGCGCTCTAGCCACTCGATTTCAGCGATGGTCTGTTCAGCGTCCATCTATCCCGATTCAACTCCTCTCAATTCGAATTGATCTGGGTGACTTAATGCGAAAAGACTTCAGGCCAAACCTGCTCTATTTCTTAGGCTGTGCATCGGACTTTTCCGGCTTCTGTGCGGGCATTGCTGCCTGCTCGCTCGTGGGAGGCACAATGTTCCTGATCCGCATGTAGGTCACGAGGTTTCCGTAATGTTCCCAGTTGTGTACATTGTTGAAGTTCAGCACGCCTAGCTTCGGCGTGTCTGTTCCGAACAGCTTCACTATTTGACCTCCAGACGTATCAGTCATGCCATCGTAGGCCTTGTCGCAGTAGGCGAAGGCGATCTTCAGAGCGGCGAGAAGATCGGGCTTCGAGGTCTTAGTCTGCTCAATCTTCGGCTCTGGGTTTTTCTCGTCCAGCACTTTCGAACAGAACAGGTATTGCGCGTCGGCGAGATGTCCGATGATCTGTCCATACGTGCGTACCGTATCGACGGGCTTGAAGCTGTAGTTCTCCTCGGGCATTTTTTCAGCCGAGCGAAGCAGAATGCCCTTCTGGAATCCGTAAACGCGCTTAGTGAATGCGCTGAGCGGATTGTCGGAGGGCTGTTTTTCCTGAGAAGAGGCGGGCAGAGCAAGAATACATAGCAGAACGGTGACCAAAAGTTTTCGCATGGGTTCTCCCTGTGGTATGCAAGGGTAGCAGAAAACTTGGAATGGAATGCCAGTCGAATCGACGAACCCGGCAGCGGCATAGCTCCCGGCAGTCCTCAAGAGCGGCTGGTGGGTCGGCGGGGCTTGTCGCAGGTAGTCGAACTGCTGCACAAACTGTTGCACAATCGGTTCCCAGAACCCCCCAAAACGCACCAAAACCGCTCCGAGCAACCTACACTTCACAACAACATACGCAAGGTTGGGTCTTTTCGTAATCGGCAGGTCATCAGTTCAAGTCTGATCGTCGGCTCCATCTTTTCACTTCGGGTACCGTCTTGATGTAGCTTCTCTGCGTCGTGCTGACATCCTATCTTCCTGTTTGCTCCTAACCTGACATACCAACGTGGGAAGCGAAGGATGCCGGGCGTGTTGTCGGCAACACGGAAGCTGCGGTCATTGCGTTATGCTGAACGTTCCTGACGCCGGGACGTCCTTTTTCGCATGGCCAGCCCTCAAGCCGAGTTCTTCCAGTCATCATCGAACCGGAAACTGGTCCTGGCCGGCCAGATTGCCTTCTTGCCCACCGGCATTCTCACGACGCTGCTCGGCCCCATGCTGCCGATCCTGATTGCGCGTTGGGCGCTGAATGACACTCAGGCCGGCAATCTCTTCCTGGTGCAATTCCTGGCGTCGCTGGTGGGCGTGCAACTCTCGGGAGTTCTGCTGGCGCGCTGGGGATTCCGTCCGGCGTTTCTGTCGGGGCTGCTGTTGATGGCTTGCGGAGTGGCGACGCTCTATATGGGATCGCTTTGGCTGGGGCTGGCCGCAGTGGCCGCGTACGGTCTGGGACTGGGGCTGATTATCCCGACTAACAATTTGCTGATTGCAGAGATAGGGTCCAGTTCGGGTTCGGGCGTGAGTTCGAACGATAGTTCGCGCGATAGTTCCAGAGCAAGTTCGAGAGCAAGCGCGGTGAGCCTGCTGAATTTTTTCTGGGGCGTCGGCGCGGTGTTGTGCTCGCTGATGGTGGCGTGGACGGCGGCACACCGGTTACTGCCATTTTTTCTCGGCGCGGTGGCGCTATTGCTTGTATTGCTGGCGTTGGCCATGCGCAATCTGCCGTTTCCGGCGGCGGCGAAATCCACGGAGGTGAAATCCGGGGAATGCTCGGCTTCCTCTTCATGGCGAGAGATGGCGAAGAGTCCGGCGATTTGGTTTTTCGCCGCCGTGTTCTTTCTCTATCCGGGAGCGGAAACGGCGGTGGGAGGATGGATCGGCTCCTTTGTTTCGCGGCTGGGATCGCACGGGGCGGCGATGGCGTCCCTGATGCCCGCGTTTTTCTGGTCGGCG
>Ga0074045_10002667_pt1 | contig 16425 bp, 18 predicted proteins | sample BogForMeECP23OM2_FD_94442 | JGI IMG/M metagenome (GOLD analysis project Ga0074045, IMG submission 94442) | Bog forest soil microbial communities from Calvert Island, British Columbia, Canada - Bog Forest MetaG ECP23OM2 | ecosystem: Environmental > Terrestrial > Soil > Wetlands ...
GTCACGATCACGTTGGCTCCGGCTTCCGCTGCCATCTGCACTCGCTTCACGCCCATTCGTTGATCTTCCTTGGGCTCGTAGAACAGCATCAGTCCGCCACCGCCGCAGCAGAACGAGCGGTCGCGACACCGCGTCATTTCGACTCTCTTCAATCCGGGAATCGCATCCAGCACATCTCGAGGATCGTCGTAAACCTGGTTATGCCGCCCCAGATAACAGGGATCGTGGTAGGTGTACACATTGTTCTTGTCGTCTACGGGGTTGAACTTGATCTTGCCGGCTCTCAATTCGCTGGCGATCACCTGGCTGATGTGCTCCACCGGCGGCACATCCTTGTAGTCGTGTTTCAGCGCGTTGTATGCGTGCGGGTCAGACGTAACGATCCGCCGGACGCCGGAGGCTTTGATGGCATCCACGTTGTGGTCGCGCAAAGCCATGAACAGCGTCTCTTCGCCGAAGCGCCGGACTTCATGGCCGCTATCTTTTTCCGCCGCGCCTAGGATTCCGAAATTTTCTCCAACGTGGTTGAGGATTTTCGCAGTGGCCCGGCCGATCGACTGCATGCGGTCATCGTAGGAGGTGATGCTGTCGACAAAATACAGAGTGTCCGCGTCATTCGGATGGTCAAGCGTTTTGACGCGGCAAGTTTGCTGAAAGTCTTTGGCGTTTGCCCAGTCCGCCTTCTTCTTTTCCATCTTGCCGTATGGATTGCCGCGGCTCTCCAGCGCCTTCAGTGGCTTTTGCAGGGACTGCGGCACATTCCCGTCATCGATCATGCCACGCCGCAAATCGACGATCTTGTCGATGTACTCGACCAGCAACGGGCATTCTGTTTCACAAGCGCCGCAGGTCGTGCACGACCAGATTTCGTCTTCGGAATAAATGCCGCCGGAATCTTTGCCGACCAGCGCCGTGCCATCCAGGGCGCGTCCAATAACCGGATAGTGCTGGAAGGCGTAGTCTCTTGCCTTGATGCTGATGAATCGCGGCGACAACGGCCGTCCCACAGCATTGGCCGGGCAATTGTCTGAACACCGCCCGCAGTCGGCGCAGGAATAGAAATCGAGGATGTGCTTCCAGGTGAAGTCTTCGAACGTCTTTACCCCGAACGATTTCACCTGATTCATGTGTTCTTCTGCGACGCCCCATCTCACCGGTTTCAGAATCTCCCGGTCTAACTTTGCGAAGTAAATGTTGAAGAGAGAGGTTTCCACGTGGAACTGGATTCCAAAGGGCCGATAGCAGAGTAAGAAGTAAAAGGTCAGTTCGTGGACGAGATAAGCGCCAAAGTAGAGCCTTCCAAGAGTCGGCAGGGACATTGAGGCGAGAACCTTCTGCAGTATCCAGGGGAGCGAAAATGCAGCTAGCGTCTCAATAGACTGGCCTGGCTGTGATTGGGCGGCGGCCTTAGCGGCGGCAAAGAGACTGTCGGCGACCATCAAAATTGCGATCAGGGACAGGAGAACGATAGCGTCGGCTGTGTGGGCTTTGCCGTACCTTGGCGGTACCGCATACCGCGCCGGCTTGAAAACCAGGCGGCGAATCACGGCAATTGCCATGCAGAGAAAAACAATGGTGGCGGCGTAATCCGTGATGATGTCGTAAATTGGACCGGCTCTTCCCGCAAGGCCGGGCATGACGAAATTTTCGGAGACGCCGACAATCAGCACCGAAAAAGCGCGAACCGCCAGGACGATGAAGCCGGCAAAAATGAAAATATGAAGGGTTCCGGCGAGTTTGTAACGCGGCTGCTTCCACTGGCCCAGCCAGAATTTTAGAACTCTCCCCAATCGCAGCCAGTGGTGGTCAAAACGAAAATCGCGTTCAGCGCGAAGCAGCGGAACCATGCGCCTCGCCACGATGTAGGCAAAACACAAGATCCCAAGAACATGAATAATTAAGAATAGGATTCGCCCCGTGACTAACCAAGAGGTCACTTCCGATGCTGATTGAATACCTACCACGGTACCAACTTCCTGCTTGACGATCGCTAGGCGATCAATTGCGTCAAGATTTTATCCTCCGTAACTGGGGGTTTTGGTTGTACTGCTGATTCGACTGACGCGACGGGCGGAACCCGAACTGGTGCTCGAACACCCGCCGTCGCGGCCGGCGACGTCAATGGAACCTTCACCTTTGCTTTCGCTCGCACTTTCTTCTTCTTGTTCTTCTTCTCTCCTTGTGAGGGTCTGAGCCCGACGGCTTCTCGCAGTTCCGTAAAACTCAACTGCAAAAGCGTTTCCAAACGCCACAGATCCGGTACTGCGTGTACATCTCCGCTGAACCCGAAATACGCCGTGCCGTTGTAGCTCAAGATGGCGCAGTTGAGCGCCATCTCGCCGCCGACCGGCACATAGGGATAGCAGTGCAGCATCTTGTGGCCGAGCAGGTAGAGCGGTGATTGCGGTCCAGGCACATTGGTGCAGACCATATTGAAAGGCGTGAACGGCAGCCGGCTCAGGACGTGGCCGCCCAGCGCTTGCGCCGAAGTCGGAAACATCCCGATCAAACCGCCCGCCAAACTCACCAACTCGGCGGCATGCGAGCGTTTCAGAAACTCCGTCCTCTCATGGACCGCAGCCAGCAGCTTCCGAGGGTTACGAATATCCAGCGGAATGGTGACTGGGACGAGGGAGATGCGGTTTCCCAACTCGCCCGCGCTGTCATTGCCGCGCAGACTGACCGGAACCATTATGCGGAACATCCGCCCCTTAACCGGATCGCCATGCAGTTCCACATAGCGCCGGATGGTCGCCGTCACCAAAGCGAGAATGACGTCATTCACGCTGGTCCCGCAGCTGCTCTTTATGGCTTTAATTTCTACCAGTGGAATCTCTGCCCAGGCGAATTTCTGCGGTCCGCGGCAGAAAACGTTGAACCGCAGCCGCTCGGTAGATCCGCTGATTTCCGGGAGTAGCCGAGCGAACTCGTCCGTAGCCAGATTTCCGCCATTCGCGGCCAAGCGCGCGGCCATGCTTGATACGTCTGCCAGAGCATCGAGAATCCGTTTGGCGAAATCGGAATAGGAATCGACGCAGCCGTTGGTCAGCGAGGTCAGGACGTCACGCGGCGGTGGGACGTGGATCCGAAGCTTTCGTCTGGGCAGACGAGGCGCCACTACGCTCGCGTCCATGAGCACATTCATGATCCCGACCCCGGCGATGCCATCGGCGAGGCAGTGGTGCAGGCGGAAAACCAGCCCGCTGCGCTGACCCTTCAGCCCATGCACCAGTGTCAGGTCCCATAGCGGGTGTTGCCGATCCATCACCGTGCTCAGAATCTTCCCCGCCAGTGTTTTCAACTCGGCGTGGGAGCCGTGCTTGAGCGTCGCCTCGCGCACATGGCGGCCGATGTCGAAAGTTGGGTCGAATTCCCAACTGGGAAGGCCGATATTAAGCGGTGGCGGCACCACGCGTTTCAAGTAGCGCGGAATAAGCGGCAGCTTCGACTCGACAAACTGGACACAATCCTTAAAAGAAATCTCGCCCTCAAACACGCAGACACAGGCGACGTTGAAGGGCATGTCCTCGCGTTCCAGATGGAGGAAAACGGTGTCCCCCCAGGATAGGCGGTCACCTTGCTGCTTAACGGTCTGCTCACGGTTCGACAAGGCAGTTCTCCTATTCAGTTTTCGAACAATCGCGCCGCTCAGCTCACGAACGAAAATCGCGACCCGAGCTTTACCAGCTTGAGCACTTTGTAGACACCGACGTCGACACCGCGCAACATAACCTTGACGCCTCTGTCATCCGCTATGCCCGCGAACCTTTCTAACGCCCTGAGCGCACTCGGATTGATCCGGCGCACTGAAGAAAAATCCAACGCCACCTCACCCTCGACGTTGCCCAGTTGTTCTTCGACCTCTTGCAACGCTTGCACAACGCCTTTTCCGTCAATCTTGAGCCACACGGCGATCATTGCCATACCCACCACCATCCGCTACGCGCTTTGTTGCTGAGGTACACCGGCCACTTTCGCCGGGCCTCGTCCGTGATAAGCCTTCCAAAACAGGTCTGCCAATTCGCTCATCAGCGGCATACGAGGGTTCGACCGCCACGACGGATCGTCAAAGGCCAGCTTGGTCAGTTCGGGCATGGCCCGCTCGAATTCTTCCTTCGAGATTCCCAGGTCGGCGATCGAACGCGGGAACTCCAGTTGATCGAGTAACTGTTCTGTCGCCACCACCAGATTCTTCACTTTTTCGTCGATCGTGTGGCCGCCCAGACCCAGCAGATCCGCGATCGTCGCGTACTTCTTGTGTGCGATATACCCCTTCTGGTAAGGCGACGGCAGAAACTTCGTGGGCACGGACGCGTTATACGCAATGACGTGCGGCAACATGAGCGCATTGGCTCGTCCGTGGGTCACGCCGAAGCGCGCCCCGAAGGCATGCGCCAGCGCATGATTCACGCCCACCGACGCATTGGCAAATGCCATCGCCGCAATGCAGGCGGCATTGTGCATCATCAAGCGCGCCTCTTCATCGCGAGGATTCTCATAGGCGATGGGCAGATACTTGAACGCCATCCGGATCGCCTGCATGGCGTTGCAATCGGTGTAAGCCGACGCGTAACTGGATACTGCGGCTTCCAGCGCGTGGGTCAGGCAGTCGATGCCGGTATCGGCGGTAAGGCCCTTCGGCATCGACATAACGAATTGCGGATCGACGATGGCCACATCCGGGGTCAGCGAGTAATCGGCGAGGGTCACCTTGCGTGCCCGCGCTTTGTCGGTGAGGACGGCAAAGGGAGTGACTTCGCTCCCCGTTCCGCTGGTAGTGGAAATGGCAATCAGCCGCGCCCGGTTGGTTTTTTCCGTCGGGTACTGGACCACGCGCTTACGCAGATCCAGAAACGGCGCGGCCAATTCTTCCAGGTCCGCGTCGGGCGACTCGTACTTGAGTTTCATGATCTTCGCCGCATCAATCACCGACCCGCCGCCCAATGCGATGATCTGATCCGCTCCGTAGAAGTTGAGCGCCTCCACTCCCTGCATCACCACCTTAATCTCTGGCTCTGCATCGGGAATAACCGAGACGTGGACGTGGGTTCCCGTCGGAAGGTAGCGCCGGACAATATCGACGTGGCCGAACTTCTCCAGCGCTGGGTTAGTAATAATGATGGTCGATAGCGACGGGAACTGGCGCACATTTTCCACCGCGTTCAGGTTGAAATAAATCTGATTGGGAACTCGGAACCACATATGGGCTTGCGTCCTCCGAGCCACGCGCTTGATATTGAGGTAGTGATAGATATTGACGTTATCGGTGGTGCTGTTGCCGCCGCCGGTGCCGCATCCGAAGGAAAAGGTCGGTGCGAGATCGTTGTAAACGCCGCCCACCGCTCCGACTGAGCCGGGCGAGTTCACCAGAATTCGCCCCGCGTTCATCACCTCGCCGAACCTGCGGATGACCTCATCGTCGCGCGAAAAAATGACTGCTGTATGTCCCAGTCCACCGGCATGATTCACGTCGACGCAAACCTTCAGCGCCTCATCGACAGACTTCGCGCGATAGACCGCGAGAACCGGGAATAGCTTTTCCACCGACAAGGGATGTTCGCGGCCTACGCCATGAATTGGCGCAATCAAAAGTTTGGTGCCTGCCTTCACGGAAATACCTGCAAGACGGGCGATATCGGCAGCCTTTTGCCCGACTGCCATGGGCTGCATAAACCCGGTCTCGGGATCGATGACCGTGCGAGCCAGCAGTCTCGTTTCTTTTTCGTTGCAGATGTGTGCGCCCAGTTCCGCAAATTTCTTCAGCACGAAGTCGTAAATCTGATCGTCGATCACGGCCGTTTGCTCTGACGCACAGATGGTGCCGTTATCGAACGTCTTCGAGAGGATGATGTCCGTCACGGCGGTGTTCACGTCCGCCGTTTTTTCCAAATAGACCGGGGTGTTGCCCGGTCCTACGCCCAGGGCTGGCTTGCCCGAACTATAAGCGGCTTTGACTGCGCCGGGCCCGCCGGTGGCATCAATCAGGGCCACGTCTTTGTGCCGCATCAGGTAGGCATTGTCTTGCAAAGTATGCGATTCCAGGCAGGCAAAAACCCCTTCCGGCGCACCGTGCTTCAGCGCAGTCTCATACATGATCTTCACGGCCTCGGAGCAACAACGCCACGCGTTAGGATGGGGACTGAAAATGACCGCGTTCCGCGTCTTGATGGCCATGATGCACTTGAAGAGCACCGTGGAAGTAGGATTCGTAATCGGTGTGATCGAGAAGATGACTCCGATCGGTTCCGCCACTTCCACCAAATTGCGCTCGGGGAACTCGCGAATGACGCCGACGGTACGTTTATCCTTTATGTAGTTGTAGACGAACTCGGTGGCCACCATGTTCTTGATGACCTTGTCTTCCAAGACTCCGAGCCTGGTTTCTTCAACCGCCAGGCGGGCCAGATGTTGAGCTTGGTCTAGGCCAGCCAGGGCCATCGCCTTCACGATGCGATCCACGTCTTCTTGGGTGAATTGGGTAAAGACGGCGGCGGCGATTCTAGCCTGACTGACTAGTCTCTCGAGGTAGGCAATTCGCTCTCCACTCAGGCCCTCTGCGGTAAGCGAGATCTGAATCCGCTCCTGTACTCCTTCACTCGTGGCCATTACTGCCCCCCTCCAACTATCTGTCGGGGTCCCTTGCCTGTGAGGAGCACGCTTACCCTGATGTTCCCAGCTTCCGTGGCCGTGACTGTCGTAGCCATGACAACGGTGGTCTGATCGCGGTGAAATCTCGTTAATCTCTACGCGTAGTCGATGGGATGCTTGGTCAGCCAGTGCTGGTCGCGAACCTTGTCAATACTCCTCAAAGCGCCTCCGGCGACGCTCGCAGTCAGTCGGCGGTTTTCCCAAACGAGGCCCGCGCCCAGACAGACGGCGCCGCCCAGCAAACCGAACGTCAGCGTTTTCGTAACGGATTTACGCCGATACCCTGCATAACTGCCCAGCACAGCAATGCACGCACCAATGGCAGCGGGCATCAATGCGCTTCGAACTGATTCGTTGAGAAAGGGCGTAAGAGCTTTTCCGTTCAGGAATGCTTCTTGACCAGAACGCGCTCCCGCTATTCCGGAATCCAGGAGCGTACGACCGTAATCAGCACTTGACTTCGACCACTTGTATAAGTCCATCGGGATCTCCTCACAGTCTTTCTTCGGGGATACCGAGGTCACTACATCATCAAACACCAGACTCAGTCGGTACCGCCGGTCACAGTTCGTTGTGAGATTTGCCACTACGGTTGGGTAATCCTGGCGGGAAACGCTCTGCGCGGCATAGTGCGAGAACGGACTGCGGCATCCCCGGCGTCTTCGGGCGACAGATCGAGGGGCGACAGATCGAGGTCCTGCTCGAAGGCACGAGCTGAAACCCGCCAACGTGCCCTTGCACACTACAAGGGCACGTTGGCGCAGCGCCATGCGTTGACCGAGTCAGGTCCGACCCGTCGGCGCGCGGCACAACACGACGGAAGCAGGTGCCACGTTGGCGGCGTTCTTAACGGCGAGCTTTAGGCGACCGCTGCCGCTGCTGCCGTGTGCTTCCTTGTCGACCGCTTGGCGCGATGTGTGACCTTGGGCGCGCGATTGTGTGCACCATTTGGCTTCGCCATGACGTCCATCAGCTCTTTCTGGGCGTCGACGTAGCTTTTCACGCCTTCCCGCGTCAGCTCTGCCAACGGCAGGAAGGGAAATGGCCGCAAGAGTTCCAGAGTCTTGCTGGCGGTCTTCACGTTCGCGTTCATCTGTTGCCCGGCTACATCAACGAGCTTTCTTTGGGCATCGATGAACGACTCCGTAGCGTGGCGTGCCAGTTGCGTCAATTCGGTCTTCTTGACCTTCTTGGCGCCGTTGGTGTGCGGTTTGCTGCCGGTGGCCTTGGCCGTCTCCTCGGCGATGACGTCCATGAAGTGCTTCTGCGTCTTGACAAAGTGGTCCATCGACTCGCGGGCCAGGTCTACCAGGTGCTCGGTCTGGAACGGCTTTCCCGCCTTGGCTGCTTCGACCCAGGTGTGAGTTTGTTTGCCGGCAATCTTCAGGAACTCCTGCTGCATGTCGATGAAAGTCTCCACGCTGCGCCGCAGCAGATCGGTCACTGCTTGCGCGGGAGGCCAGTCTCCAACACGCTCCTTTACACCGGACATTAGGATCTCGTTCTGCTTTTGCCCCAGTTCCAGCAGGACCCTTTGCCCTTCAATGAAGTTCGACACTCGCTCGGCCGCCGCTCCGCTCAGAATGGCGGTCGGGGAATGATTGGGATCGGACAGTTGTTGTCGGAGAGAGTGCATCAGGCTTGCATTCTGCCGCATCGCCAGATCCAGAAGGATCCGTTGCGTGGCAAAAAAACTCTGCACGCCCTGCTGCGCCCAACCCGACAGAAGAGAAATGAATGGCGGCTCCCCGGAATGAGTGCGGGGGGTCTCGGACTTTACGGTTGGCATATAACCTCCACATATGCTGCATTGCAGCATCAACTAAACTGTACGATTTTATAGAATTTGTGTCAATATATATTTTCAGTGTGTGCATAGCAGCATGGCCACGACCGAAACCAAATCCGCTCCCGTCGTCATCAAGAAATATGGGAATCGCAGGCTATACGATTCCTCGAACAGCCAATACGTGAATCTGGACGACATTGCGGGATTGGTGCGCGAAGGCCAGCAGGTCCAGGTGGTCGACTCCAAGACAGGTCAGGATTTGACCCGGGTGACGCTGACCCAAATCATCACCGAGGATGCCAAGGAAAAGCAGACCGGCCTGCCGCTCGAACTGCTGCGCCAACTGATTGTCGCGTCCGACGAGGTGCGGCAGGAGTTCGTCATGTGGTATTTGAAATCCGCCTTCGATACTTATCAGAAGGTGCAGGAATCGGTGCAGAGCCGGCTCGGCGAGGTCCAGTCTGCGATTCTTTCGCCGGTGGACATGATGAAGAAGTTCTTGGGCGCGGCGGCGCCAACCCCACCGCCAGCTGAAGCCGAGCCGGAACTCGACGCACTGCGCAGGCGAATCGCGGAACTGGAGGCCCGGCTGGAAAAACCCGCGCGAGGAAAACGAGCCTTGCGTCGGAAGCAAGAGGGAAAGGTATAATTCGCAGGGCCAGGCCTCGGTCCGCTCATGCGATGTGCCCAAAATGCCGGACAAAAATAGGATGAGATTGCAGAGCAAACGGAAAAAGGCTACAGGTTCATCGAAGGCGGGGAGTCGGAAGCACATTCACCGGGTTGATTTGGAAGCCGACATCTCTCCGTGGACAGAAATGCTGTTTGCCGCTGAGATTCTTTTGCTGCACGCAACTCCCGTCTATTACGGCTTCGGCATACCCCGCGGTGATGGCTCCGCGGTGGTCATCATTCCTGGTTTTCTTGGCACCGATCTCTATTTGATGGAACTCCACGCCTGGCTGGGGCGTATTGGGTACCAGCCTTATTTTTCGGGAATCCCGATCAACGCCGAGTGCCCGAATCTGTTGGTCCAGCGCCATCTGAACCAGACCATTGAACGAGCTCTGGCGGAGTCGGGGCGGAGAATCCACTTGATCGGTCACAGCCTCGGAGGCGTCATCGCGCGTTCAGTGGCGGGTCAAAGGCCGCGGGACATCGCTTCGGTCATCACGCTGGCAGCGCCCTTTCGCGGCACGGCTACCAGTCGAACGATTCTCCGCGTTGCCGAGGCCATTCGCCTGCGCATCCTGAAGGAGCATGGCCGAGGAGTGCTGCCCGACTGCTACACCGGGCGCTGCACCTGCAATTTTGTCGACTCACTGAAGCGCGACGTTCCGGACACGATGCTGGCGACCGCGATTTACACCCGCGATGACGGCATCGTGGACTGGCACTATTGCATGACCAGGAACCCTGAGGTCGATTTTGAAGTGCCGGGCACGCACATTGGAATGGCGTTCAATCCTTCAGCCTATTCGATCGTCGCCGATCGTCTGGCAAAAGCGCAATCTTCCAAATGAATTCGGCTGTGTGAGGCCCGCGTAGGGACGGCCGCCTCGGAGCCTGCCCTGAGTGCAGTCGAAGGGTCCAAGCCGAGCGTAGCTCGGCGACTACCGGTAGTCAGGCCAACTCTAGGTCCGGTTTAGCGCCGACCATCTCCAACACGGCCCCGATACTCGTCCCTAACGTCTCAATTGCTCGGCCCGGCCGCTCCAGGCGAAGTACCGCTCTCGCCAAGCTGTTGTTCGCGACTTCAAAACTGCCCGTGCAATCAGTCTTCACGTAGGGCAACCGGTGAATGCTCGGCCCGGCGCCATCAATCACTGCTTCCAATCGGAATCCGTCCTTCGTGGAACCTCGAAACCTCCACCCAAGTTCATCGGGATCTCTTCTGATCTCCTGCAAACTCCGGAATTCGTATTGCTTCTCTTCGTGCCAGAGTACGGCTTTGCGAAAGACCAGCCCGAATGGCATTTCATATACCAATGCTTCCAATGTAGTCGCTGTCGATGCGCTCGAACTTCTGTCGGAGCCGGGAAAATAGGCATGCGTCCAAGTCCAGAAGTTGCGGTGCCGGTATCCACAGTTGTGTCCTTGAACACCGAAACCCAAAGGGTTCCCCTCAAAACTCCGCCCATCCAGCGTGATCTGGCCGGAAAAGAGCGCGTCGGAATGCGGCGTGCGCGAGAATCCAATCCAGCCCTTGTTGCTCAGCGTGAGGCGAAACGCGGAATCGTAATGCAAGTCCCAGGCAATCGCGTGCCCCCCAACTTCCAATGCTCCTCGGCAGGAGTTCTCGCCGATTCCGCTGTTGCCGATTTGGAAGTGAAATGGATTTTGCCTTCTGGCGCTGAGGTCCAGACCCTGCAGCGGAAATCCTTGAATAAAGCTTTGCGGTTTTCCATCCCGCGGAAACCATGTAGCCCACACCTGAACGGGCATCCCCTGCGGATCGCCTGCGCAACCACCCCGGCCAGGATTCATCAGCAAATATCGGAGCCACCAAGCTCCACTTCCGTCCGCCAGCCCGAGACGAAGAAACCAGACTTCGTAACGGCGCCGAACGGAAAGCGACGAATAGAGTTCGTTGAGGGTCTTCACGGATCAGTGTCTCAAGCTTTATGTTGGCGTGAACAGAGTCGTGCGGCTGCGAGCAGCATCACGCACGAGTGTATACGGCGTCACAGATTTCTCCGACTGGATGTCTGTATGCTTAGCTCCAATCATCACGACATTCCTGGTGTTTTGCGGAGGTCCCAGTATGATTCCTACCAAGTGGCCCTGGAGTTGGGAAGAAGAAGTTGAGTGGCAGGAGCAAATGCGTCAAGAGGAATTTGGGTGGATGGACGAACTGATCGATCACATGATCAACGATGGTCTGGCTGGCTCTTCCTATGACCCCCTCCAACCACAGGAGGATCGGTCGGACGAGAAGACGGTTGTGGGCTAAATTTCGATCATCGTTACTTCCAGGTATTGCACCTCTCAGCAAGCATATGGTGCGCTGCCGCAAGCCGCCGTCCCTCGAAGCGATTGGCATTTGATCGGGACTCCTAACCAAATGTGAACGAAAAGGCCTGGACGCCGGGATCAAGGAATTCGGTCTCAAAAGTCCGGTCTTCTACTCGACCTTTTTGCCGGATGAGTTGATAGAGACGGGGCTCTCGAACCTCGCCGTCGCCGTCGGGGGCGGAATCGACGTCACAATCGTCGCCGGGCGCGATACCATCCAACTTCACCTTGAACCGAACCGGCTTACCGTTCTTTGTGGGACCTAACACCATGTGCAGGTCGCGGCTGTGAAAGCGAAAAGCAATCTTACCAGGCGCTGCTTGAAGCATCACGCTCTCTGCACCGACGTTCACGATCCGCTCAATCCCCACTGATTCAAAGAAGGTGTTGCGGGTGGGTTGTATGTCCTTTGTGAGTCTTGAGTCAATCGCTCGGGGGATGCGAAACGCTCGGCCTGACGATAGCCGACATAGGTTTCAGGAGATTGCACATCTTCGCTCGGTGGTGCCTCGACTCCATCAGCGGATACGCTAACCGTGCTCCCATTCGGGCCAGTGAATCCGTTCTCCTTCAGAAGTTCCTGGATGACACGCTCGGACTCGGCATATTCACCCTCCCGAAGTGGTGATAACGAATTCGTCCTTTGCCATCGATGAAGTAGTCCGCTGGCCAGTATTCGTTGTTGAACGTCTGCCAAATCGTGTGGTTGCTGTCGATGGCGACTGGGTAGGTGACCTTCAAATCGCGCACGGCATTTTCTACGTTCGCACGTTCTTTTTCGAACCCGAACTCAGGCGAATGCACCCCGATCACAACCAGGCCCGCATCCCTGTATTTTGCCGCCCAGCTCTTCACGTAGGGCAACTCTCGCAGGCTGTTGATACAGGAGTAGTCCAGAAATCGACCAGCACAACCTTTCCGTGTAGCGACTTACTGCTCAAGGGATCGGAGTTCAGCCAGGTGACGGCACCGGCCAAGTCAGGCATGGTCCCCTCGTCACCAAGAGCCGGGGCAAGGGCAGGCTGAGATTCAGCCCCGCTCGCTGTTAGAACAGACGGTTTCTCTGGATGGAATGCGCGGATCGAATGCCCTTCGGCTTTCGCCGTATTCACCAATGAAAACCTGGTGAGCAAATCGGTGTCCCGGCCTATCGCGATCGCGACGACTCCCATGATCACAGTCACGCCCAGCGCGGGACGGATCCAAACTTCAAACGACAAAGAACGCTTCATTCGGAGGACTCCTTGTTCTCAGTGTCACGAAACCTTCTGAAATTGTGGCATCATCCTTGGCATGCCCAAAGCAAGTCTCCGGATGCTCGAATCTCCAGCCGGGGCTTTTCACAGAACGTCGAAAACCAACCGGCCAAGATCTTGGCATGAATTAAAGTTTGGAGGTTAGAAATATGTCAAGCTCGGGAACAGCGCCACCAACAGGGCACGATGATGACTGGCAAGACCAATCTCCGCATAACGAGGAAAACGCGAAGGTGCCGTGGTCTGATGAGGTTTGGAAAACCGTTCACCGCACCGTGCATGACGAGACCATGAGAGTGCGGGTCGGCGCCAAATTTCTGCCTCACCGCCGCGTCCACCCCAAAACCACGAGCGTGCAACTGGACACGATCATGAATCAACCGCTGCCAGGAGAACAATCGGGCTGAACGAGATGTGGATCGAGTTTGGGTTGACGACGCAACAGGTTCACGAGACCTTAAAGGGTGCCGTTTGTGCTTGCTGCGCTCCAAAAGTACACGACGGAACCCCAGTCGGTGCGCCAGATATCTGCTAGTTGATGTATCGAAACAACAACTTGTGTGGTTGATGCCGAGGGCCACTCGAATGCAACACTTGGGTGGTGGAGTGAGCATTCTTCTTCTCCGCTTTCAGGTTCCCTGAAACTAATTCAGCTCATCTGAAGCTCTCTCCTCTTAGCGACTACAACCTTTGGAGGTTGATATGTTTGCACGCAATGTCTCTTTTCATCTGAAATCGAACATGCTTACTGCGTCGTCTGGCATGCAGTGTGCCGCTGCGGCAAGCGTTTTCGTACGGATTGTTGCGACGGAAATCGCGCCGAGATGTGAGAGACGATGAAAGTTCGCGCAATTCTCTGGACTGTAGCTATGGCGTATACCGGATTCCTCCTGACTGGCCAGGGCCTGCGAACTTTCAACAGCCTCTCAATTACGGAAGGATTCCTTGGAGCTGTCGCAGGATTTCTCCTTGCCATCATGTTCACGCTCCGGGGGAAGCGCCAGCGAAGACCTGCTTTGATTGCACACTCTATCGCACAAATCATGCCGGGCTGGGGGCATTCCCCCGAAAACCGCGGCTCAGGTCCGAAGTTAAATCATTGATCCAAAAAGGCAAGCTGGAGGCGGGGGAACCCACTGCCCTGTCCGACTGAGCCATGGGGCCTTTCCTTCTCGCCGTTTACAGCGCGACATGCCCCGAACGTTTCCGTTGGACCGAGCGGTTCTGAGTGTAATCCAGATATTTCAGCAGTTGGCGGCTATAGAATTGTGAAAAAGGCCTGCCCAAACTCAACCCAGTACGAACTGATTCGTCTTTTTGAAAATGGAGTACGATATCGGAGTCCGCGAATATGGCTTCATTCCTATGATAGCTGCAAAAAGGAGGAGCCATGCCCCATTCATGTAGGACCAGTCGGAAGTCGATCTTTCTGGCGGTCGCAATTCTCTCTGCTTTGCCCTTGGTTGCGCAGAAGGCCCACGAAACGAACCGGCCCAAATACGACGTCAACACCGAGACCAAGATGAAAGGCACCGTCGAAGAAGTGAAGCTGCCTCCCAAAGGCAGTGAAAAGGAGATCGCTCACTTGCTGGTTAAGACGGGGACGGACACGGTCGACGTGTACCTCTGTCCCCAGTCGTTTCTTGACGACATGGGCGTGAGCTTCAGCAAAGGGGACGAAATCGCCCTCACCGGTTCAAGAATTAAGCAGGGCGATGCCGACCTCATTCTCGCCCGTGAAGTCGTGAAGGGCGCGGACACTCTCGTTCTTCGCGACGCGAAAGGCAATCCCGTCTGGAGCTGATATCGCTGTCCGTGCGGGGCCTTGAGAAACCGGTCCGGTCAATGCGTGCTATGGCGATTTGGACGAAGTCGCTGGTGCGACGGACGCTATCGCGTGCTCTTAACACGGAATTTTGTTTTTTGAGATGCAACAGGTGAATGACCTAATTCCCAATGATGTCCATACCCCGGAGGACCTGGACGACGTGCTTGCCACCATCGGCACGCTGGGCATTGACGTGCTTGAACGCCGGCCCAAGCTACCTTCCTCAGCCCTGAAGAGAAAATTCGAGGAGGAAGTGGAGCCCGGCGGGGACCTCGGACTCGACTTGGCCCCTGGCGCCGTTGAACAGACCGACGATCCGATCCGCATCTACCTGCGGCGAAATGGGCGTAGTCCCTCTGCTCACCCGCGAAGGCGAGGTGGACATTGCGAGGCGTATCGAGCGCGGACAGCGACGAGCGCTGAAGGCACTTTCACGCTCGCCTATTGTGATCCGCCAGGTCTGGCCATTGGCGAGGATTTGAAGCGCGGCGCACGCTCGATCAAGGAAATTGTCGTCTTCGATGAGGAAGAGATCACTGAGAAGATCCTGCAGAATCGCCTCAAGGACACTACGCACCGAATCTGGCTCTTCTCGTCCACGCACAACACCAGCGCGTGTTCGGGCGGATTCAGGTACAGACCGACGATGTCCTCCAGTTTCTCGGCGAAGGCGGGATCGTTGCTGATTTTGAAGGTTTCCACGCGATGCGGTTTCAAACCATGAGCGCGCCAGATACGGCGCACGCTGGCTTCGCTGATCCCGACTGCCGCCGCCATGGTGCGCGTGCTCCAGTGCGTGGCGTTCGGAGGCTGCTGGTGCGTGGTCATGGTCACCACTCGTTGCGTCAGGCGCGCCCCGATCGTGGGCTTGCGTCCGGGGCGGGGCGCATCCTTCAGCAGCCCCGTCACGCCCAGCGCGAGGAAGCGCTTGCGCCAGCGCGAGACTTTTTTCGGGGTCATCGACAAGACCGCGGCGATTTCCTTGTCCTGTTGGCCGGCGGCCGCCAACAGCACGATGCGAGCGCGCTCGACTACTCGTACCGGAAGGGAACGACTCCGGGCTTGGGATTCCAACGCCGTCCGCTGCTCCGGACTCAACGTAATGACTGGGGCTATGCGCATCTTCAGCCGTCTCCTTACATCATAAGATGCGCATCAATTGATACAAGTTGTTACTTATGACGCGCTGCACTAGCTCACTCACGTCGATCAAGCCGAGACGCGCCAGAAAAGCAGATGGTCGCAAGGAGATCTCTAAGCTGATCGGAATTATCCTGCTGGTTTGCTTGGCCAGCGTTTTGGGGCTAATCATCTCTCTTCATGTTGACAGATAAGGCCTCGGTCCGGGTTGTTGGCGATTGACAGATATCGCCTCGGGAGAGGCTCGCGTCTCTTCCCAATCCAGACACTATTTTCTATACCTGTAGCACATCGCCGTCACGAGCGACCATCTCGTACAACACAGGATTGACGAAGAACCCGATGAAGAGGCGGGAGATGAGACCGGCAACAATGACGATGGCAAAGGGCCTTTGCGTATCCGATCCGATGCCAGTGGATAGGGCCGCAGGCAACAATCCCAGGCAGGCGACAAGAGCTGTCATCATGATCGGACGGAGTCGAAGCAACGAGGCTTCCCGTGTGGCGGCGCGAATGCCCATTCCCTCCTGGCGCAACTTGTTGATGTAGGAAACAAGAATGACGGCGGTCTCCACGGAAACCCCAAGCAACGCCAAAAGACCCAGCACTGAAGAAACGCTGAACGGCGTGTGAGTGAGTTTCAGCGCAACCAGCGCTCCCACCGGTTCCGTCATAATGACTCCCAGGGCGATGGTCACCGGGAATTTGAAATTTCCGTAGAGCGCGAACAGGATCATGAAAATCAGCAC